>Ga0307513_10002931_pt1 | contig 23331 bp, 24 predicted proteins | sample 15_EM_MG_FD_202174 | JGI IMG/M metagenome (GOLD analysis project Ga0307513, IMG submission 202174) | Populus trichocarpa ectomycorrhiza microbial communities from riparian zone in the Pacific Northwest, United States - 15_EM | ecosystem: Host-associated > Plants > Roots > Unclassified | place...
GCATTTGGGGAGGTGCAGTTATTTGCGGTGGTGGCATTTGAGGAGGTATACCCCCTTGCATTTGCGCCTGCATTTGCGCCTGAGCCTGAGCCTGCGCCTGAGCCTGCATCTGCTGCTGATACATGTACGCCGTTTGTTGTGCAAAGGCAGTTTGCGCTTGGTGAGTGGCATGTGCCACCGGATCGTACATGACTTGTTGAGAGTGGCCGGGGTGGGTGGCCGGATGGGGAGCGTGCATAGGGACCGGGACGGGCACACCATGGGGAAGATACATGGGCTGCTGCGCAACCTGTTGTGGGTGTCCAACGGGAACGGTGATCTGGTGAGCTGAGAAATAATAGTGGTGCAATGCATCCTGACAGCTCATCCGCCGAGCAGGGTCGAACTTCAACAAGCGGTCGAGTAGATCGATTGCTGAAGATTGAAACGGTTAGGTAGGTTAGATTGCGAGGGGAGGTACGGATTCGGACCTGCTGAAGGGGCAGCCGGCACTAGGGTACTCCAAGGCAAGGCTGGATACGCCGGGTACTGCTTGAGCTGGATCTCAGGCTGAAGAAACGATGTGTATCAGGTAGTTGAGCAGATCGATGGGTGTGAAGACTCACAGCGTCCTCCTGGATCTTCTTCAATTCGGCTTCTGAAGGTGTTCCGCGGTGACGCATTATTTGTAGCAGCTGGTCGGCATTGTCGCGGCCACGGAATAGAGGTTGACCGTTGATCATCTCCGCAAAGATACACCCAACGGACCAGACATCGATCGAAGTGCTGTACGTGCGTGAACCCATAAGTACATCGGGAGATCGATACCAAAGAGTCACGACCTAGAACGTCTCAGAAAAAATAAATATGCAAGCGCCGAGAATGCGTACTTCGTTGGAGAAAGTGTTCACTGGAACGCCGAAAGCCCGGGCCAGACCAAAGTCACCAATCTTGAGCTCGCCTTTCCTATTGATGAGGAGCTGTTCCAATTGTTATTGAAGAAGTCCACTCGCGAAGAGGGTATCTGATTGGGGTACGCACGTTCTGTGGCTTGAGATCCCGATGAAGAACCCGGTTCTCATGGCAGAAGGCCACACCTTTGCACAGCTGGTGCATGAAACTTCTTACTGTGGCTAGATCGAGAGCGCCGCGCTTTCCGTGAGTGTCCATGTAGCGCTTGAGGTCCTGCTCGCAGAATTCGAAAATGAGGACGAGTTTCTGCTCGGTGTGGACGACATCGTGGAGGCGAACAATGTTGGGGTGACGGAGCTCTTTCATGAGAGATATTTCTCTGATAGCAGTTGAGGGAGTGCCCTCTTCAGCATCGAGGTGGATCTCCTTGAGGGCGACAACTTCATTGGTAGTCCGGGAACGGCCCTTATGAAAGAAATGAATAAGGTCGGTACTACTGCAAGACAGGATGATATACCTTGAAGACTGTGGCGTACGTCCCCTCTCCGAGTTTCTCGAGCTGGTTGGACCGAGTCAGCGCCTACGGTGGGCGGAACGGTTCGCGGCAAAGAAATACCTGGATATAATTGCCAGAGGTTGTTGTCATGGTGGTTCTCTACTCTGGACAATAAGGTGTTTCTTGATCGGGAGCGGTGTGAAGGAGTTAGTTCCAGGGATATGAGCTCAAGGCAGAGGCTCGAGGTTGCGTTGTATTGGAAGGAAAGGTATACGCCAGAGAAGGTCCAGAGGCACACTTTGGGTGTCAGACTCCTCTTCCAAGGAAGAGGTAGGGGAAAGAGTGCCAAACCAGCCTCACAGCCGAACGGTGTCAAAGGTGTCAAAGAGTTTGCGGTTGCGGGTTGCGGGCAGGAACCACATCAGAAGAGTAAATATATACAGAGTGCCCGCATAGAGCTTGTGGCTTGATCTCGCTGTCCTGGTTAGCCGGAACAAGACACGTTGGTTTAGTAACACTTGTGGGGTTTCGCATGGCTTGGAGCGACTGGTAACACCGCTTTAGTCGATGAGGAATCACTGGAATAAGCTGGCGTTCTTGGACAAGAAACAAAAAACCAGAGAGGTTTAAATCTGATATTCCGTAAATTTATAGCACGAAACGCGCGTCAAACGCGCGTCCCGTGATAGCTTGAGTGCTTCAATGCTGGCCAGGCTTAGGCTTATTTGCCTAGTGCCAGGCATGGCAAATTCAATCTTGTTCTGCGACCACCTCCTCACCCGTCCTGTCCGGACCACCAATGTCACTCCACTACTCTTGTCGGCCACCTCATAGCAACCCTTCATATCCTCAGCAAATGCCTTCTTTGGTGGAGTACCACGGTTCGACCACTGCACCGTTGGTTTCTCCATTGCCACTGTTTAAGCCTACTCTGCCCATGGGGACTATTCACAGACACCTCAAGCGCAAGTTATCTAGCATCTCAAACGAAGCAGGTCAGAAGGAAGAACCATGCATGCGACAAATTCGGGATATCAAAAGGCCCCGCCGATGGGGCCCGGATGGACGAATCGTCCAAGCTGGTGCTCGTAATCACGTAGGGGTTCTACGTCCTCCGAAACCTGAACCAGTCCACGTTGGCGGTACAAGGGTCACGGCCGTTACCAGCACCTGGAGCGTCCGTCCTGCCTCCAGAGACGACGAATCGAGCGAGAGTGACATCAGTGATGAGGATTATGAGACTGAAACGGCACACATCACAAGGTATCTGGCCACTTGTTCATTGTCCAGGGCAGTCGGGCTGACGTCGCCGCCTTGCTAGAAATGCGAGTCCAGAACAACCTTCGAGAGCATACCAAGATGCGAACCACTTCCTCAATAGACTACACAAGGCCCGAACCTTGCGCCCCAGTTCCGTGTCGTTAACTCCCCCGACTCCCAACGTTGGAACCGCACGGACGCTCCCGAGGCGCATCAGCACCAACCACTCACCTCTTTCACCTTTGCACCTGAAGAAGCCTATTTGTCCCCTTCGTCACCCACAATACCCTGACGAGCAACCAGAAAGAGACTTGGTTATGAAACAATATGAGGAGGCGAATCGGTATGTCGCATTTAAAAATACATGATCTTCTGCCACTTGCTTAGACCTCGGTCAACCCAGGGCTCTTGGCATGCTTATGCTTAGTCGCCGCCCGCCACCCTCAGCACCAGGAATGGATTCTTCTTCTGAAGAGAGCGAAGACAATGAATAACAGAGCTCACTCGATGACAAATGCACATTCAAACACTGACATCGCTATCATTCGCAAGATCGCTTCTTCGTCACTTCTCAATGCATCAGCTCTCGATTCTTGCAAGTCTTGCAATCGTGTCTTTCGAACCACCTACTCGATAAGGCCACCTGATCGTGCTATGGTATTTCCGTTGTGTAACATCATCCCGTTCGTGCGCAAATAGAACCAAATGCAGCTACCTCGTGAAGGCGTGCCATCTGCCGTGCTCCGTCCGAACGGCTTATGTTACCATTGACGCTTTCTATCCAATTGAAGGTGGGGTTTGAGGTTGAGCCTTCATTTATCCAGCCTCCAAGCAACACTGTTCCTTGACGCTGACCACAACCGCTAATCAACTATACGACTCTGTGCTCCCCCATGCACGGAATGATGAGCTCTACTGGCACCAATTCGATTCAGGGCACCCGTTCGGTGCGCGGGTCATTTGACGAATTCACTCTTTGCTAATTTCCTGTCCAGCTCCCCGCAGAAATATGGTTGCAAATCTTTGTATTATTGTCTCCATCTGATCGATATGCACTCTCCCTGACGTGTGGGACACTGTTCGATTTCGTCCACTCGTTGGCTCCATTCCGAGTCGTCAACATTTCGGGCGGACACCCTTTGGACATGCGCGCTATAAAGAGACTTCCAACAATACTTCGCTTCGCGGTAGAGGCTCACTGGGAACCGTCCAGTGTCCGTCGATATGGGACTATCATCAGGAGAAACTCATCGACCCTGTTTTCAAGCCATAGTCTATCATTCCGGATGTTGTTGCATGGCCTTGTGCACTGCCCTCGCCTTCAGCATCTCAGCATCTCTAATATCGACGTCGCTCCTCCCCAGCAAGAAGTCATCCTCACCCTTCCACATCTCCAAACACTTTCCTTGAAAGCCGCGCAGTTCATTCCAACATCTCGAGCGCTACCGGTATCCTCTCTAACCAAGCTTCGATTCGTACATGACCCAGAAATCGAGCATGCCCGATATTACATCACTCATGCTCCCTATGTCGAATACCTAGTCACTCGATTGGCGGCGACACTCACAACCATCGAATTTACCATGAGCACGCGCCATTTCAGTTACTCTCTCTTTTCCAACTCCATCCCCAACCTCCCTCATCTTCCCCATCTCACTACTGTCGTACAAGCTTACCCCTCTTCCTTTGCGGACAAAGATCTTCTCCCGTTCCTCCGCAAGAACCCTTCGGTGACCACGCTAAGTACATACATCTCGAGTAGTCAACACTGGCCCTTCTCCGACATGAGTTTCCTTCCCCAACTGGAGACGCTCATTTGCCACCCGGCCATAGCCGAAGCACTCATCCCAGGGAGACCAGTTCGGACGTACCATCAGCAACTCAAGTTCCTCAGGCCATGCTCAGCCCCGGGCGTTGCGAGCCTTCTGCCATGCCTCGCGCAAGGTTCCGTAGTGGCAGGGCTCACCGAGTTGCGAGTTGTGATTTGGGTCACACTGAAGCAATTTCTTGTAGTGCTAGAACAAAATCTTCCGTATATTCAACGTCTCCACGTTTGGCTAGATGGCGAGAAAGTCTATAACGTTCCCCATCCTGCCTTCGACTATCCTCACTCCCCCCATGATATGCACCGACACGTTCCCCATCCTGCCTTCTCTTCCCCCCATGATCTGCACCGAGGTTCCTTGAAATCAAAACGCATCGGGCCGTTTCCGTCTCTCAAAGATCTTCGGGTGTTCTTTGACGAGGTACCAAAGGAGCATTGGCTGTTGCAAATATGCCGAACGTTTTTCAGGGGCTCGATTGAACCCGCATGTCCTGTTCTTCAAACAGCCCTCTTCGCAGCAGCCACTACTTACGAAGACATGGAGAGTGAAGAGTTTGAGGCGGGTTGCTACCTTCGACTGGAGCGTCAAGCGGGAGGATGGGAAGAGTTGCAATGACCATTGCCTGTGACTGGACAATCAGGACATTCATTAACTACTCTCGGACATCAGGGACTCGTTTAAGCGCTACATTAGAATATGATGGACAGCATTAACTTGTACTGCATATTAATCGCTCGCTTCCTTCTGAACGTCGCGCTCTCTCGTATGAGGATCGTCTCCCATGATACTGTCATCATCACCTACACTAGGAGTTCCATTTGGCGGGCTTGGCCAGTGGTCTGTTTCTTTACTTGAGTCTTTCTCCGGGGTTGCATACTGAGCAGCGCTCTGTACCAGTTCCGGGAAGACGGTGGCAAGAATGAGATCGAGTATGAGTATGAGAAGGTGAGTGTTGCATGCGGGGGAATTCAGCGGGTCGAGGATCGCCTTGACCGTCCGTCGACGCGAGGCAACTGTAGGACCGAAAATCACTTTTGCAGCCAACGCTGGGATTTGAGTGGATTAAAAGGGGGTAATCTAATGAGTAGTCTAAGGAATTAACATACGGGGTAATAAGTCAAGCAGCCGGGTCTCCAGCTGTTCACGCATGATAACCTGCTCCTCCGGCGTCGGGTCGATTGATGGTGGACTTGGATATCCATTTGGGAACAGAACCTTCTTAGAAGTTGCCACGATTTGAGTGATCCTCGGTGCGGTCATCTGGGCTTGAAGCATAAAGGGGACAATTCTATCGGGCAAGGACCACGTAAGAACCCTGCTCGTCTTTGAAGAGCCACGATAGCATACCGGTCTATAGAAGGACTTGAAAATCCCGCGCAGGCCTGTGCAATCGTGAGCATTGCAATCGTGGCTGCTCGCTCCCGCAAAGTCAATATTTCTGCTACCATCGCCAGAGGCGGTCCGGCAAGATCTGTTGAAAGGTTTTGACTCCTTCGCGATGGGCGAGCGGAGCCTTTTACTCGTTGGATGATATGAAGGGCCGACTGAATGAAAGCGATGAAAGCGAGCGCGAGGGTGGAGATGGTTTGGAGTGCAGAAAGAAATAGGATGATAAGGTGGTGTGCGCTAAATGAATTTCGGGGCCGAGTGTCTGCAATAACCGACTGCAGAAACCCGCTCAGGACACCGAAAAAGGAAAGAGATCGCGCGTACCGCAGACAATGAGCTGGAGCTTTTTGGTGGCCCTAGTACTTCGAGTAAATTCTTGTGCGTAAACCAAGGTTGTGTTAATTTCGGTATTGCGCTACCAAGCAGGACCTTGACTACAATTTCGCAGACAATGGAGCGTTCTGTCTCCACTGCCCAATCTTCTGGAGGCAAACAAACCTTCAGGATATGTTCAATCGCTTGTCGTAGGTAGATTTCATTCACAGTGCCGTCAGGAAAGACGGCGAGATGCGGTTGAAGGCCATGGAACAGCTGTGCGCAGGGATCGACGCTTCCTTGCAAGCTCGTTGCGTACCCTGATCGTAGCTTCGCTTCTACGGTTCGGTAGTCGGAGTAATGTTGGGCCACCAGGAGCGGCAAATCGTGCACCAGCGTCCCCACTAGGTCGGCTGCAACCAATCTGGCCTCCAGCGACCTGATGACATACGTGGCAACCCTGTTAATCTCTACTATAAGGTCCCTGTCTCTCGCTGTGATTTTGGTCCACCATGGATTGACAAAGCCACGCATAGCGAGTGCAAGGAAGTCGTAAATTTCGTCATTAAGTGCTTCGATACCAGGTGCGTGTTCAGACGTCGTGGCAAGAATCGGCGGTATAGGAGTCGAGAGAGGGAGATATGGGAATAGCAGTCGCCGCGTCAGGGAGACTGGGGCGCTAGTCTTGGACGCGCCGGACTTAATAGAAGTACCATGGCCGGTCAGTATGACATTACTCGCCGTCCGACGGTGCGATGCGGTTGAAGGCGACGGAAGACCCGCCATACGGGAAAGACAGGGTCTTCCGCTTCAAATCTTTACAGAGCCGAGTTGACGAAGCTAAGGATGTCATTTTCTGACGTTGTTTGGATGTCAACCCTAAAGGAAAAATGACATTGCACCTCTGTACTAGAAGGAATCTAACAAGACCGATACCCCATGAAACGACAGGACTACAAAAAGATAAGGTAAAAACGATTTAGGGATAGACAGTGTCTCTGAGCGAAAGAGAGCCGGGACCATGGGCGGCTAAATGTTCGAAGGGTACCACTTCTTGAAGGTCTCTACGCTCTGTCAAAAGTAGCATCTGGTCAGTGCCACGGATTAAGATGGCGGAGCCAGCTCAGCCTACCCACTTGTGAGGCCATGAATAATCGGGCTTGTAGTCGCCCTTGTACTCGTGCTCTGGCTTGTAGTCCGACTTATATTCGTCCTTCTTGTAGTAGTCGTCGCCCTTCTTGTAGTCGTCGTCCTTCTTGTAGTCGTAGTCCTTCTTGTAGTCATAGTCGTACTCGGGATAGTCCTTGCCGTCCCACTCCTTGCCGTCTGAAGAAGTGAATGAGCAACGAAGGCAGCGTATAAATAATATATAGGTAATACTTACAAGCCCACTTGTAGTAGTCTTTGTACCAAGAAGCATCTTTGGGTGGGAGCTGGCATAGGAACTTGTACTCGTCGCTGTACTTGTAGTCGTCGCCGTACTTCTTGTAGTCGTCGCCGTACTTCTTGTAGTCGTCGCCGTACTTCTTGTAGTCGTCGCCGTACTTGTAGTCGTCGCCATACTTCTGAGTGTGTTCTGGCTTGTACTCCTCAGTGTACGTCGGGTAGTACGCCTCTGTGGTGTGCCAGCCAATGACCTTGACGTCGTTGCGCTTGACGGCGGGGGCGTCGGGGACGGGAGCTGAGAGAAATGAGTCCAATGGGTGGGGGAGGTGATCGGTGATACATACCAGCGAGAGCGGAGGTGGCAAGAAGAGCCGAAACGATGATGGTGAAGACCGACATGGTGAGATAGCGGTTATGGGGTGGTTTGTTAAAAGATCGAATTAGAAGAGCGAGTGGCGACGCAATCTAGCGCAAGTAGGTAAAAGGGAGAATCGACCCGATGAAAGGAACGAAGAATATGAATCGAAAGGAGGAGTCGATCCTTGGAAGGGTGGAAGGATAGTGCTTGAGGAGGAGGACCAGGGTGAGGGCGACGGATAGGTTTTATACGCAGCAGCGGCCTCACATGCCAGACTCAGTACGCTCTCCGGAAGCCCGAGCGCGGTCCTATCCAACAAATGCATTTTGACTTGGCAGGGCGTCTGTATTCAGGACCAACACTGGGCGAGCTGTCCAACGTTGGCAGGCAGGCAGTGGCATGACGCAAGCGCGCGTAGCCAAAGTGATTTATTTGCACAGCTCGATAGCCAATGTGACATTCAATGATTTCAATTTTGCACTGCTGCATCCCTCGACGTTGGGTCTGGTGGGGGATGAAACCTGAAAGCTGTGTATGGCTAACCCGTCCCTACGAGCGATTCAAGCAGGAGGCTTATCGGCGTCTCTAGGGCCACAAGAAGGCAGTGTCCCATGTCCCACCACGATTATTGCCATTAGGTCGATCATCCGATTGCCCGGGCAGCCACAGATCGTAGTCTCTTTGGATTCCATATCCGTGGTGCAAAGTCGTGGTATCGTCGCCTGAAGAAGCAGCATGCTACGGCCGCCATAATCCTCCGGTCTGAGGCTTGTAGGCCCTGCTTTGTCTATGGGGAAAACTTAGATTCAAAATATGATACTCCAAGCCCGCTCTCGTACTGGCACCCATTTTCGGCACAGTGTTGTCACCTTGCTCGTAAGCTTGCTTTATCAACTGCGCCTCTGCACAGCGTCTCCATTCAGCGTCTCCACCAATTACTCTGGGATGATTGAGCCCCGATGAACAGTGTGCCAGAAATGCCAGTTGACCGCCGAGCGCGAGACCGAGGAAGAGCGAGGGACATGAAGGGGCGGACGGCAACGCGTCAAGTACTTTTGTTGACGAACGCGGAGTGACGAACGCGGAGGCGGAGCTCGGCTGATCGTTGCTAGCGAGTCTTACTCACCACTCATCCCCGCGCTCCTCGGGCTCGTTTGGCTCGTTTCACCGGCCCTTTTCGACCCCCTTGGATCGCAACCTCTGGCACGCATTATGTTCTTGAGTCAAGTCTTCCGGCGCTCCGCGTCTTTCCCGTCAACCAATACACGGGAGAGCGCACTAGTGTCTACCGCAACCCCTGCGAGCGAGGTGTCAAGCTTGGGTGGACGAAGCAGCGATTCTTTGGTACTTAGCACGTCGGAGGTGGAGGCCAAATCCATGGATGGAAAAAGAACGTCCTTGCCCAGCGTCATGGTTGGGGACGATAGTAGTCTCTTCAAGATACTAAAGGACAACCTGGGGAAGGCACGTGCGATGCACAAGCTTTCAGGCAAATCTTGAACATTCGTTATAGGATCTCTCATCTATAACCTTCCCTGTGTCATACAACGAGCCACTCACACTCCTTCAGCGGTGCGTACTTACCGTTGGTACACGTTTTTTTCTCACGGGGTAGCTATCCACAAATAGACTCGCAGAAGATCTGGAATATGTGGATCTCCTTATACAGGCAGCGCAGACGCAAGATCCCACTGAACGAATCGCGTTGGTCGCCGCCTTTGCCATTTCCAGCTATGCATGCACGAAGCATCGCCCGGGACGCAAACCATTGTGTGTTTGAACTCTGCCTTACCACTCGAAGCGAACACTCACAACTCTGCTTAGCAATCCCATGCTCGGAGAGACTTTCGAGTTTCAAGACGATAAAAGAAGGTTTGTCGCAGAGAAGACTTCTCATTTTCCACCAATCATGGCTTGCCATGCCGAAGGAGAGGGATGGGAATACTGGGCGACTAACCAGGCACAGAACAAGCTGAACGGTGAGCCTCGTACAGTTGAACAGAGAACGCAAGCAGCTTACTAGGACCTCAGGCAAGTCCTTCGAGGTAGTTCCGATTGGGTGGACCCACCTGAAAATCGGTGCAGACCACTACCGATGGTCGGTTTCGCATCCCTCATTCTGTGAGCGCCTCGATTCATAACCTTCCTAGGGACAAACCGTCGTCCTTTGTGCGCAACATTGTCTCAGGAAAGGACAAATACTTTGAGCATGTAGGACCCATGACGATCGAAAATGCGCTGACAGGGTCCTACGTCGACGTTGAGTTCAAAGAGGCCACGCTCTGGAACAAGAACAACAAGAACGCCATCACGGGCACTGTCTTCTCCTCCTCTGACGTACCGCAAGGCACCCTCGATGGCACCTGGGACTCCGAAGTCCACTTCACGCCTGACCAAGGCACGAGGAGAAAGATTTGGACAGCCAGCTCCTTCCCACCAAACGCGCCCCAACACTACGGATTCACATACTTTGCAACGGGCTTGAACGAGCTCACACCCGCGCTCGTCCCTTCGCTTCCACCCACGGACTCGCGTCGACGTCCAGACCAGCGGCTTTTGGAGGAGGGGAACCTGAAAGAAGCCGAGGCAGAGAAGGTGAGGCTGGAGGAGGCGCAGAGGGATCGGAGGAGGCGCGGTGTAGATGTCAAGCCGAGGTGGTTCGAGAAAGTCAGTGATGGGAAGGATGGGGAGGGACAGGAATGGGTTTTTAAGAGGACATATTGGAGTGCTAGGGAGACCGAATGGGTGGCTGAGGGTGAACCCCTCTGGTGAATGCGCTAGACATCTTGTTACTTGCCCGGCCTCTCCTTCGTTCGAACCGATCCAGTGAATCCTACGATCTATATTACTATATATACGGCTACCCGATATACCAATACAATAGCACCACTTAGCACGATCCACGGAAGAAAGAGCAGGGGAAAGAGCAACCTGTCATTCTACAATAATAAAAACAAAAACAAAAACAAAAAGAATACTGAGTGGATGCCTGAATAAGGGTCCAGCAATCAATCACTCCAATCCAGATTTAGCTTCAATGTATACCGGAGCCCTGCGTATGACCAATCATCACTGCCTCTACCATCCGGCTCATCGTCTCCCTCGAGTTCCGTTGATAGTTGGGCTGGGGGGTCGCCCTTCCAGTGCGGCTTGGATGACCTCTGCAGGCAGGTCAATATGCACGCCCTCGGAATAAATATGCGGGTTAATAGGTGCATAAGCAGGCGGTTCACTTATCGTGATCCTCTCGCTATCTTCCCGTCGCCCGTGCCCTTCACCGCCAGGGCTCACACCTCCATCATCTCCATCCGTATCGGACGCCTCGCTCGCACTGTCCCCACTCGTAGTCTGGACGTGCAGTTGCTCTCGTTCGGGCCGAAGAGAGGCGTCTCCAGGACTTGAATCCAAGGTGCGTAAATGGATATCCAAGAAATTCGGCGTAGGTGGATTGGGCGGAAAGGGTGAATCCGGGCCTGACAAGCTTTCGCGGCTTTCCTGGAGATTCAGGGTGGTTCGGGAGGTCGAGGGATCGGCATTGCGAATGGTCTGTTCCGAGGAGTTACGAGAATGCGGACCGGGTCTCGACGACCCTGGGCTGGAACTGGAGGTAGCCAGTTGTAATCTACCGAAAATCCCTTGACGCGCGGTGTTCTCTCCTGGGCTGAAGGGCGGAGGCGGGCTGAAGGGTTCGTTTCGGAGAGGGGATGGGACGGCGGGAGCGGTGCTTCCAGGCGGTCCTCTGACTCTCCTCGAACGATTTCCACTTGACCTTCGGCTGTTTGAGGTCGTTGCCCCTGGAGTCGGCGAGGGGCTTAGCCTCGAATGAGGGGTCCCACCGCCAGCCTCGAGCAAGATGCTCCCTCGCTCACTACCGTACGCAGGAGGAGGAGCGAGAGTTCCAACACTCGGCGCTAGTCCCCACTTTTTGACGTTAGCCTCAATGAAAACAAAGCCTGACTGTCCCAAATTGACGTGGACACTACAGGGTCCATCTGCACCAACTGTGGGGAAGAGGTTCCATTTAGAGAGACCAGCAAACGCCTCCTCCGTCTTACGACCGTTTCGTGTGAAGAAGACAGTGCCAGTGCGAGGTCGATAGCCAACTCCGAGCACATCGCCTTCCCGCAGTGCTGGACCAAAGGGAGTGGCAGTGAAAGGGTAGTTGTATGATTTATCTCCATTTGAATGGTAGGCGATTGAGTAACGGTTCCAGCCCGGCATACAGAAGGACGGAAACGGTTTAGTCGCGAGGCCAACTGCGACACTGGTACCAGGAGGGAGATCGAACATTTTGACTTCCCAGTAGTAGACCTCGTTGAGTTTGGGTAGAGGGAGGTTAGATTGGACGGAGCTGCATGCACCTGGATCCGGCAGGAAAGTGAGCTCTGTCCTGGCGTGCACGAGGACGGCCGGCAAGGCTTCGTATTCAGGTTCAAAGGACCAAGCAGATACGCCTTTTTCTTGAATAGTTAGGAACTGTGATAGAGTAATGTCTGTGGGGAGGGAATTGGGCGGGTATTGCGCCTCGTAACCTGGCAAGAAGTTAGCGCTACGATAGCGCTTGACGAGGCTAGCGGATGCTTACTCTTAGCCTGTCGATAAGCACGTCTGGTCTCTTCGGGTACAGTTTCAAGCCACCGCTCCTCAACCCCTTCGAAACCGCCATCGCCTTGGAGAAGGTCCTCACGACTGACGTCGATAGGACCATCATGCTCACGAAGGGAGATGCCTCGTCGGCGTCGGAGCAATACGATGCATGTTATAAAGAGGAGGAGGATGAGGAGGAGCGTAGAAAGGACGATGAGGAGCGGTAGAAGGAGCATAGCATCGGTGTTGCCTGGTGGCATAGGGTGAGGGTCAATAGTGGGGTGTACCAGTGGTGAGGGTACAGAAGAGTCGGGCACTTGTTGAATCTTGAGCTTATAAACTCCATTGGCTTGCTGCTGCGGGGAGGGAGAGGCTCGCTCGCGAGTGGTGGCGGCAGCGTCAGGAAGCGCCATCAAGCAACCTCGTCGTCTTCTTGGGCAGTCGTGAGTCGAATCACAGACGCTCAGGCGCCGTTGATGAGAGGAGTCGCAGAAAGAAGGAAGATGCTCCTTTGTCTTAGTCTGTCCTAGTCTGAGGAACAGTCTTTGTTGCTTACAATTTTCGATAATATTCCACGAGCTGAGCTTCGACTTGACCACACACAACTAGGCTCGTGTGGTGCGTGGCGGCGGAGCCTTGATGGGGACCGACGGATGGGGACCGACGGGGAACGACGGGCCAGCTTGGCACAACACCTACATTTGGCCCACTACGCCACCATATGATACGCTAACCACAATCTCCGCTTCTCGCATTTGCAACGACGCCTTACGGCCAGCGGCGCACGTTTCAATTAAATATTAGTGCATTCGAGCCAAAACGATCTACCGTTTTCTCGCGACCCGTCAGCTCAGCCGGTACAAGAATATGCAACCTTATACCTTCCGAGCTGTCGATCTTGGACCCTCCCATTTTCTCTCTCAACCATGACCGAACAATCCCGTCCAATGCCCCGCCTTTTTGTCATCAGACACGGTGAATGAGTAAACCGAACCATGTGCATTTCGTCTGACGTGTTCCTGCAGGTGAAACAGAGTGGTCGTTGAACGGTGCGTCACATTGGCAGACTATCTCGATCTCTTTCACTTAGTGTACAACCAAATTAAAGGAAGACACGTAGGATACCACATCCAGCCCTTCGATACGAAGTTTATAAGGACCTTTGTCGCAGACTGGTCGAACTGACATAGCCCTGACCGAAAATGGTGTGGACATTATCAGGCAGCGGGCTCCAGAAATTGTCGGAACCGGAAGTATGTGGCTCCCTTTAACAGGTAGCTTCACGTCTAATCACCTCTCATCGTAGAACTCATCGACCCCGCCAACATTTGCTACGTCTTCGTCTCCCCGCGCCAACGCGCACACAAGACTTTCCACCTACTCTTCGCAGAACAAGATATCCCCACTCCAGCTCACGAAGTCACCGAAGATGTCCGGGAGTGGGATTATGGTGACCTTGAGGGTTTGAAACCAAAGGAGATCAAGGCTAAGTTAGGTGAGAACTGGTCGATTTGGAAGGATGGATGCCCTGGTGGTGAGAGCGTGGAGGATATCACGAAGAGGATCGATACTATGATTGCAAAGGTTTGTCTCGTTCGTCTTTCCTCGACATGTCCACACAAGCCTTTAACAGATTCGTGAGATACACCGCAAGTACAAGGAAGACGGGATCGGGAAGCGGGATGTCATGATCGTCGCTCACGGCCACTTCTCTCGCTGTTTCATCAGTCGTTGGTTTGGGTTTGAACTCTGCCTTGGTATGTCTCATATCGCGGTCGCCTTTAGATTATCCGCTGATGTGACGGCTTCTAGGAACTCATTTCAACGTTGAGCCAGCCGGAGTTGCGCTCTTGACTTATAATCACAACAACCGTGAGTCCCATTTTCGCCCATGGAATTGGACATGGGCTTGACATTCGTTCTGACCAGTCGACGAACCTTCAATGACGGGGCTGAACCTGTATGCGTGGTAGTCATAGAAGTCAAGGCGAAGCTAGCGCAATTCATATTCCATATAAATCCGAAGAATGAATTCCTGAGGGAATGCATGCTTAGGCATCTTGAAGAGTCCTACAGAGTTTCCAGACATGTTCTCAGACCTTATACCCAACTTCGTGAGTGATGCTGTGCACGGAAGCCTCCACACTCCCATGAGTTGGGAGTGGCCCATCCTTTGCAGGTGCACCCGTGTCCGCACTTCCACCAGTTGACCAGTCTATTGAATTTTGTGTCCGTCTCCAAGGTTCATTCTGAATAAGGTGGAACCTCAACCTCAAACTTGATGTATTCAAGGCAATATGGGGGTGGCGTTCCAGTGACATGGTCCGAAAATACAGCTCTCATATGGATACAATCCAAGCGTCTCGAGCCATACTCGGGCAAGATTTCTTTGAGGCTTCCGGCGTTGAACCTATTGACCCCAATTGTGAAATAATTTTTCCTCGCGAGACGGAAGGCGAATCGATCTTAAATCCTTCGAACACCGTGTTGTGGTCGCCACCTCCTATTTGCTCACCCCGGCATCGAATTTCGGACCCTTTAGACCACTCCATGAATACGGCCTGTCAGGCCCCGAGCGCCCGCCACGATCGACCTCCGGTATTACAAACACCGCCCCTTGGCGAGGTGTCGGCCCCTGGTCACCACGGTGACCTCCCTGTTGTGCATGATTTTGCCCGCTTGACTCCTTTTTCATGTGCACTATCACTGTGGTCAGTTTCATTGCAGCTCTCAGCACTCTCGTTCTTCCTCCTCCATTGTAGATTAAGCTTTTTAGTTAGTCCTGGCATAACGCTCTTCCTTGTTGCTGGTTACAGTGCCTGAGACCAGAACCCCACCATTTCATTCATGTCGCTGTAGATTCTATAAAAGACTATGTGCTCAATTCTGTATGTAGTCAGTCTGAATCTCAACCAGGATATTAGTCCTCCTGTCAAATCATCTTGTGCATTCATCTAAAACTCTTTATATTTCATCTAATGGGCTATTCTATGATTGGGGCCAGAATGGCAGCTCGAAAGGGAAACTCTCAAAACTAACCTTCTGCCGAAATCCTAACAGCTGCTCCCGTGGTCAATCCCCTAGTTATCTCCTCGGTTACCCCCTTGATTGTTGACATGTACAATTAAGGAAGGAGGAGATCAAGAATCCATAGCAGGCTCCCAATCTGAATCTGGTTCTGCTGCTGGTAAAGGAATGGGGTCTACCTCTTGTCCTGGCACAGAGCCATGATCAGACATAGCAAGAGAATTAATAGCAGGGGAGGTAACCGTGATTGTAAACATGCTGGGTGCAGGTGACATTGCATGGGAGGCAGTGGTGGTGGGGAAAAGGAAATTGGAGTGTGCAGTGGTGGTGGTGGTGGATGAGATGATACAGGTACAAATAAATATGATGATAGAGTATATAATGGTGGCTTTGGTTCTGCCACCTATGGGGAGGAACGGGGAGAGACTATGGAAAGAGGGGCTGGGATATACTGGGAAGCACCTTTTACTGTGAACTGATTTACTCAAGGCTTTCAAAGACACGTATTTGATGTTAGTAGGCACTTGAAGCTGCCTGCTCCTCCTGCGCAGCAGTTCGAGCACTGGAATGATCCGTATGAAGGAAGGGCTAGTTTCAATATTCTGCACACGAGTTAAGTATTTATATCAGCAATTATTACTATCACTTTGAAATTTTGAGTGTAAAGGGCTGGCAGATACATTCAATTATTATTATTCATTGTGTGGCGAATTGCTTATTTGCTTATTACACTGACCTATTATTGGCAATACATCACGTTATATATTTATCTAACTATTTAATATTTAAATGTATCTTCTGTGGCGGGAGTTTATTTTCTTGTTTATTCAAATTTTGGTTCTTTCTGAAGCCTTCTGCTCATTATATTAAATAATCCATCTTATTATATATTCTTGATTATTTATTTAATTCTCTACATATTTCTTTATTTGCGAATTTTTTTGGTGGCTGTGGGAAGAAAACAATGGAGACGGCATCCTGTTTGTAGTTTGGTTTCCGTACGCTTTGGCTCTCCATCCTCCCGAACCTTTTACAGTTGCCATCAGGATTATGTACCCATCTTGGCTATATGAGATATAGAGCAGACGCTACCTTCCATCATAATCAGCTTGGCCTGTTTTTGTGGTTCGAAGCTCTCGATGATCCATTACTTTATCATGCCTCACCAAGCAGTGTTTTTGACAGGCAATCTCGAGAGCCATCTTCAGTATTTCCTCTGCTCTGCTCTGCTCTGCTCTGCTCTGCTCTGCTCTGCTCTGCTCTGCTCTGCTCTGCTCTGCTCTGCTCTGCTCTAAATCGTGATGGCTCCTCATCTAGCGTTGCTCCTCTGAAATAATCGTGCGCTGTCTCACGGTAGACGAAATCCTTCAACAAGAATCTTTGACATTGCGGACTGTCGCGAAGAGGGCGTCATTCTACAGGACAAAGATACGTGAGCAGCGAGCTGATGCTCGAAAGAAAGGTCTGTGCTTGCTTCACCATCATTATCCTTATCTCTCGAGCCTTCGGTGATATTTATTTCGCCAAATGCGAACCCACCATGACCCCGGCCTTTCTGAAATCTTGGCTTCTACTGAGAGATGATCGAGTACTGAGGCTCAGAGGGTACGACTGTTCAAATAGCTAGTGCGCGACCGGGAGGGGGAGAGCCGTGAGGATTCCCTACCTCTGGTCGCCCACTGTTAAGATAAAATGACCGGACCAGGATTCGGACCCGGTACTACCCCATCACTAGAAGGGTGCTTTACCACTAAGCTACCCAGCCGGTAAGTGACGGTGGATTCACATTCCAACACGCACTAGATGTGTTTTTATATATCCTTGCGATTCTCCCCCTCCTGATCGCGCACTGGCTATTTGAACAGGTTATGAGCCCTGCCAGCGCCTAACAGCACGCAATAGAGATCTGGATGGCCGAGTAGTTATTCTGTGGACGCGGGCACCGAATCAGGGGGTCGTGTTGAGTTGATGATTCCCCACCCAATTACGGTCATGTGGCTCAGTGGCTAGAGCACTGCTGCTAGATACGCAGAGACCTGGGTTCGATTCCCCGCTTGGTCATCCTTTTCTCGATGCCCTACCCAGTCAAGGTTGCCTGTTATTACGTTACAGTAATGAACTACCTGTCAATTTGTCTTCCTTTTGCAAAGACGATATACCAGGGCCGAGTCTACGGCCTTTCAGGTGAGCCCATGCTCTCTCATGGAGTTCGGTTCCGAACTTGTCGGCAGTCGTGCTCTTGTTAATATGCAGTGAACTGGAGTTCACTTTCTGGAGCAGGACCGTGGTGCACATTCCCATGCTTACAAATCATTCATTTCCTGTGGTCTGCAGTTGTGTGGTGCCGGAGAACTCCACCTTGAACGATCCAGAGATGTCTTATCGACCATTAAGCAAGTGATGACGTCCGATGGCAAAAAAGCAGCTCTGTTCTGCGAGAAGGACGGTACGATGGTGTTTTTTTTTTGGGGGGGGAAGGGGGGGAAATGCGTCATGCACCGTAACGCTTAAGCGCCGCATGTGGGACTCCAGCGCAGCTAGCCGTTGGGTCTTAGTTACCCGTTGGACTGTTTGCCGCCTGACCTACCCACTAAAACCACATCCCGTTAAGTGAGATTTGCGACCGGGCCTAATTTGGAATTGAAATCGGTTAGTTTCCCTTCGGCCCATAGGGCTTTAATTTTCCGTCGTCGTCGTCTCTTTTCTTTTGCCTTCTAGGAATCGCGTAGCGGTCCAACTCTTTCTGATTTGTTCTTGGATGAGTACTTTTAGGGTTTCTGCTGTATCTATCGGTGACGTGGTACGATGGTGTACGTGTTCTGGTTCGGCCGAAGAGTTATGTTGGTCCAAAGACTGTTATTCATGATAAGAAACCTCTCTTCACAATACCTGACCATCTGCGTTTGAATGGCCATACTATAACACGCAACTTTGTATCCGTCGAGAGAGAAGTAGTGCAGATCAACGAGAGGCTTCTCAAATACGGGAGGTTTCATTTCCGAAAGGCATGCTTGCACCATATTGAAGCACCTGCATGACAGTTAAGACGTGTGTGTGTGTTTGAAGAGACGGCAAACCGTTTACGATCACCCGCTGCTGAGTTCCTGGGGATGCGGCTGTAAAACTGTCGATGATGGATTTGGCGTCATCCAGTTCATTGAGATGCAAAGTCGAACGGTTCGTCCTTGAACGGAAATAACGGTTTGTTGAAATTTGCGCGACTGGTTTTCCTAGTACGAGCAAAACTAGTGTTTGTTGGGACCCGCTACAAACACTTGGGTACATGACGAGCGAAGCGAGTCCTTATATACTAAATCCTTGCTTCCGTTCACAGTCTTGCGCCACACTCCGAGCCTCAGCAGCCGTGGGCAAACGTTGAGAGCTCGCGCTCAGTTCCTGACACGGTTGAAGGAGGAGCGGAATGCGGCCAGTGATGAACTCGGTGAATATCCCAGCGAGGTGACAAGGAGTTTGAACCAAGCATCTGTCTCCTCCTGGAGAACATGAGACGAGGTAATTGAAGAGGTGAGGACATGCCTTGCTCAATCCTTCCTGCAGATACAGTCTTTATACTACGCCATTTCTGACTCGCATCACTGGAGATGTACAACAAAGAATCGTTCATAAGGCGAAAGCGCCTCCAAACATTAAGATCTCAGGGTCTGGATTATCAATTCCAAAGCTAGGTTCGACCTGTTCCATCACGTTACCTTGAAGTAACATGGCCTTGTGGGTTGCTGGCTAACAAATGTCACGAGATCGTCCATGCTCTCACCTCCAAGCAACAAGGGATCCCAAGGCCTTGCATATTAGATAGAGTATCCAGGGATTCGGGTAGCACTAGCATACTCACCGATTGGTCAAGACAGTTCTAGTCTTTCCACTCCGTCCCGAGCAGCGTTCGGGGAGGTTTTACGGAGAAAGTCGTGCACTGCATCGGGCCGATTAAAAGACCTCTCAGAATAATCCTGAGGATTAGCCTCTCGAATGGGCCTTCCTGGGACGAGGTACCGAAGGCTTCCGTAGGCTGCAGTGACGGAGGAAAGCCATTGCCAGGTGCTATTGGTGGCTTGATTGGAACAGGGATGTCGCCATATGGATTCGATCGTGTCATGCGTGCCAAGATCGTAACGAAAGAAAAATCACTATTCCCATCATTCCTTCTGCCCCAGTTCAACCGTTTCGCCAATTTCATCTCGACTGTGCAATGATGGTCAAATCACGCGGGTATATCGCCTACGTCGCGGCCAGATGTGCCACCACTGGATACGCAGAACCCCGAATGTTGAGAAAAATTAAGGCCAAAGCGGTAGCTTCATTTATCTTCGAAGACATTATATGCCGGTGGGGCAACGTGCCGGTGGGGCAACGTAGACACAATTTCCACCGACAATGGGAGTGAATTCAACAACTGTTGGAACTAAGCACAACGTAAGCTCAGTTGCGTAGCAAACTCTAATGTATTATGAAATGCCTAAGCACAACGTACTGTACGAAAGAGACGCTCATTAGGATTTGGATACAAGACGAAGAATGAGATTCCACATGAGGAGGCAAGGTTTGCCAAACACAGAAGACTAATCGCGGAATGAAAACAACATGCAACTCATAAGAGAAGAAACATGACTAGGAAGGAAACGGAGAGTGGAAGAGGAGGAGACTGAGTGCGGGGGGTACATGTGGAAAGGGAACTCGCCCCATGGGGAGAACAACAAGAAGCAATCGTAGCACATGAATGTGATGTTACCAACGTGTGTGCACGAGTGGGTGCATGATTGTCAGGCAGGCCACAAACGAATCGTAACTAGATGTTGTGCATGGGGAGTGGGCGCATTCAGTAGGTATTGCTGGAGGTATCGGTATGCCGGTCCTATGTTGTCATTTGGAAAGGCATTGCTGCTTACTGTGAGCGGAACCAAGCGGTTATTCGGGCCATACTGAGCTGGCCTCAATCGGGGCGGCGCACATGACATAGTATATTGGAATTATTATACAACTGTAACAGCAACGAGCCCAGCTCATCCCTTCGGTTTCTCGCATGCAGACGCTCTATCCTTCACAGTTAGGCGTCCAGTATTTCTATTCTATATTAAAGCTTGTCATTCGTATCTCTTTGGTGTTTTCATCATTATGCACTTCGCGACATAGCGCACTGCTTGATTATTTTTTCTCCTACCAAGTTGTTTTACCTTATTGTACCCCACCCCCCGAAGTTCATATATAGGCCTCATTAGCACTTTCTTATACGATCCGAACAATCTGACAACCCAGTCGTCACGAATAGTTGTATAATCCTATGCGTTCACAAGTTACCTGGCGTTTCAGGACGAATCCTTCGACTCCTATATCGCCATCACCATTGTATTATGTCCTTGGTTCATCGGACGTCCTGACCCAAAACCAGTGACCATCTGGTCATACATCCGACCCACCCCTGAGCCAGTCCACCACTCTTAGGTCACCCCATTTGAATCCTGTGTCATCACCTTTCCTATTGACGATCGAAGGTTAGCATCCGCCTCGGGCCTATACTGGTAGTGTGCACACCTTTAGCCACGTTTTACTGGCACATCGCCGTAACGTGCGCCTTGCCTTCTCCTGATCTCCATTCCGCGGCGCTTCTTTCGCAATCCGCTTCTCTTGATCCAATATTGTCTAAATCTACACCCCAGGTGTCCCCCAAATCGCCGTCGGTTGTTGCGCTTGTCAGACTATTCACAATGACCCACTTCATCTTCAATTTATCCCCCGGTGACGATGTATTCTGGTGCTTGAGTACCTTGCATATGTATCCGTCTGCATTGAACAGCATGTCTGTAGGGTGCATTGAGCTGCGCACCGCACTTGAAGAGTAACCTTACTTACCAATAAATATAGTCGGAAATCCACCTGTCAAGCAGCATACAGACTTGGGATCCGCTTGAGAGAGGGCCATGATAGCACACTAACAAGGATCTCCACAATGGGGAGTTCAGGGACAACAAACCTCAAAAATGGCATAGATCAGGTATGTCATTGATCCCTATTGATGTCCATCATCTGCCAGAGCGGCTGGGACAGCGTAGATTAGGGAGATCGGATCCGGATAGCCCAGAAGTCGACTCAACCGCCCCAACCGCCACAGAAGAGTCCAGTCTGATCCTCAGCTCCTCCAAAGACACTTGGACGCAGGAATGCTTCTAGACAGCGGTGGCAGTCAGGGACATGAGGTCTACTGGGGGAATATCCAATATCCTGGTGTGGAAATGATGGTCATATATGTGCAGGCTTAGTCATGTTGCCGTGCATGCGGGCACTGAACGAGGGAGGAATGCTCGAGTAATCGTAGAGGTGTCACTGTAAGCGTTGGTCATACACGCTCCAATATGGTGTATCTTCAAATCTTGACCTGGAAATTTGTACTCCAGAGGGTAAGTGTTGAGGCTGAGGGCGAGCCTCATAGGCTTGTTGAAGGCGGAACGAAATATTTGTGATGTTACTTGCTTCGCACGAAGGAGGGTCGTCGTGAAAAGCAAATAGAAGCGCGCTTCGAAGAGTGTCATGGGTATGCATGACAAGGCGATGGCAATCGGGGATATATATGACTCGCTTCTTGTTTCGGACGAGATGGCAAACAGGGCCGCCAGTAGATGGGATTTACCCGTCCTGGAGGGGCCATAAAGATAACGGTTGTGTTTGTTGTCGAGGAAATCGGGTTGCTGAACCTCTTCCAGAAGGGTTTGAAAACACAGGTCGACCCATAAACCGGAATCATTTCACGTGGTCCTCAGCCTGAGAGCGTTCGGGCATTTCTAGCAGAGATGGGCATGGGAGGATCGGAAAATTCAATATCATGTATTGCTTCATGAATCAAAGAATTTGGCCAATTCATACAGCATCTCATGAAGCCTGCAATCCACTGATATGTATTCTCCAACATACCTTGCTCAGTTCTCTGCGAAGAAAAATAGTTTCGATTTCGGTCTGTTTTCGATCGGTATCACGATCTGACTGCTGATTCGCAGAAGGACTGAAGATGTACCTCTGAAAGGCGCTCCATCTGTCACTGTTCCTCAAGGCATCGATCTTAGCATGATACCTCGGGTCCCGCTTCTTCATCCAGGTCTAGCGGCCAACGATGACCTACAAAGTGACTGGATAGATTCTCGTTTGGAGTTCAACCACGAAGACAGGCCAAATCCTCGTGGGAATCGTGGAGATCAAAGTACCGTGCTCTTCACTCAACAGACGTGTGTCGCGTCGAGGTCTCGCAATCGACGACAAGGGAATACATAGACCCGGCTCGTACATAAGATCCCACCAAAACGTGTCTCCCTGGAAGCCTAGTAGTTTCACTCATGGTCCATGGTGAACTACAAAATGACATTCCGTGCTATATCTATATTGTAGACGTCGTCGATCGATGGGTTTGACGGAATCAATCGCAACGCATGGTGAGAAAGCGGCTGTCCATACCCATACCAATGTGACGAGAGCGCACCCATGAAGAAAAAGGAAAGAAGAGAAACAGAGAAAAAGCATCCCACACTTCCTACGGGAATGACTGTCTCCCCCTGTCCCCACTGTCCCCGACGGGCGCGCGAGGTGCCGCGAGGTGGGGGTGCTGCTTCCTATAATGGCACGGCTGACAGACGGTACAGACGTGGGTGATAAGGGAATCGCTTTCTAGTGTTCAAATGTCCCTTTTGCCCTTCACCGTTTTCTGGAGTGCGTGTACGTGTGTGTGTGGGTGTGTGCGCGCGCGCGTGTGTGTGTGTGTGGTCCACAAACCCCCCCCCCACCTTCTTTTTAATTCA
>Ga0307513_10002932_pt1 | contig 23328 bp, 30 predicted proteins | sample 15_EM_MG_FD_202174 | JGI IMG/M metagenome (GOLD analysis project Ga0307513, IMG submission 202174) | Populus trichocarpa ectomycorrhiza microbial communities from riparian zone in the Pacific Northwest, United States - 15_EM | ecosystem: Host-associated > Plants > Roots > Unclassified | place...
GCGGAATTGTAGCTCTTGACCGAGTTGGCAATATACGAACCCTGGATAAATGGATCTTGTATATTTCTCGAAGCAATGTTCGTCGAATAAACGGTCTCGTCAATCTTGAAGTAATCGCTATGGAAGACAGCAGATGGTCGAGGTGGAGGGTGCGCGCTGGATTCTCTGCGCCGAGGATGAGGCGTGGCATACGGGCCTGGAGTGATCCATAGATGAGGAGCTGGGATTGAGGATTAACCCTGTGAAGAAGCCGAGGGAGCAGCCGTCGGCTCCTTGCCATCCCGTAGTGGGATCGAAGCAGGTCCATACGCGACATATGGACCAATAGTGGGAATAGCTGTTTCCTTCTTGAATTCTTCCAATGCGTCGTTGTTCGGGATATCAGGTAATTGAGGTGAAGGTGAAAGCGATCGCACAGGAGGGTGTGATGCTGCGAAGAAGGGAGGTGTAATGATTGATGTGTTGGATCCTTGAATAGTGACAGCAATTCAGGAAACTGTTTCGAAGCCGTGCTGGCCACGGCTGATGTGGAAGACATCGACGTCCGAGAACGAAGTCTTGTTGGTTTAGGGAAAACAGGGGGCGCTAAATACTTTGGGTTCAAAGGTGTTGGGTGGAATAATATGGAAAATCGACCGGGGCTTCATAGAGATGGAAATTTGGCCATTCAACACTTTCAACACTGACTTCTCCCGTTTGGGGTGGTGGGAGTGGCGGTTTACCCTCGTTAATCGGAGACTTGGGTGAGGTTGGAGACGTCTTGGGCGCGAATTGGGAGCGGAGCGAAGGGGGTATCAATGATAACGGAAGTGTTCGAGGGAGTTCCTCACCAGCGGCCTTTCGCTGGATAAGACGCATAGCGATCGCAAATTCGTCGATAGTGAGATGATCATCGCGGTTGTTGAGGTCCACCAAACACCTGACGCGGAGAATACATATAATCCTTCAAACGCGACGACATGATGAAACGTACCATATGTGCGCCAAATCTCCTGGCGGCAACTGGTATGCCAACATAAAATTCGTAGCTGTATCCTCATCGGTATACCCCTTCCTCTCCGAATCGAGTTTACAGAAGTAGCTGTCGAATTCTTGCTTTTGTTGAGGTGTCACGTCCCATTCTTTGTCGCTTGGCTTTGGTGATGGCGAGCCGCTCCTTGATGCCGGAGGGGATGGGTGTGATCCGGGAGAGGACGTCGACGCAATCCGCAGCAAAGGCTTGGAACGATGGGAACGAGAGATATATACCTCCTGCGGCAGAAGGTCTGAAATCTGGAGGTCGGCGAATTGCTGATAGAAATCTTGCGGTATTGAGGAAGGTATGGTGAAAATGTAACATGCTTGTAGCGCATGGATAAGGTACATCCCCAAAGCGAACTCTTGAAACTCCAGTGAGCCCCGCTGACTCTTGTCGACGGGGTTGCTGCAATTCCATCATCAGTTGATATCCTGCAGTACGGGAAAACGAACTAACCGGATCTTACAGAGGTATGCATAAGATAGATTGGGGGTCATAAAGGCGTCCATCACCTTATCGCCTGTATCATGGTGGTAAGGGTATTACTCGCAGACAAAAGAAATATGCTGCTCACCCTCCAGGTAACCGTCAACAAGTCCAGCACGGGCGAATATTTTCCTGTAGTCTCGCACCTCGTCGGGTTTGATGCGGGGGATTTATGGAGGAAGATACGGGCTAGCCGCTCCGCTTGAGCACATCCGATATACCGTCCAGGGTGAGCAGCGGGCCCTCTGCACAACCCATTAACACTCATGACATCCTCCAAGAGTAATGGGACATACGTTTCCTCAACAAACCCTCATGCAACGTTTCCCCAACCTGCAGCCACCCATGAGCCGGAACGCCACAGTCCCTCGAGAAATCCCCACCCCGATTCTTGTCTGAAAGCACCCATATATCCCTCAACATCTCATCAGGCAGTCCACTCCGCTTGAAAATATCGGTGGCGGCATCGGTGTTGAGTATCCCGGTGTTATGGCAATTCTTGATGATGAGAACCTGCGTCGCAAGTTGCTCGTTAACCTGACTCTAGTTTGACGGCGTGATGAGAAGAAATGTCGTTCCCAAGTACTAGTCTGGAAGTTATGATGGGGCGCCACTCCTCACGGCGGCAGTACCCGAAGATGACCGCTGCCAAAGCGCTCTAGACCATTCGGCAGATCAACGGCAACTGACCAATTTGCAATTTGCCGCTGGTTTTGTCAGCCGCCCGCCTTTCCCCCCAACGCTCAGTGGTCGTAAATTTTGACTGTAGGTGTTTGCGCTGTGTATAAAATTTATAGAGTTAATACTTGGCCGGGATCCACTATTTCTTGGTAAATTTCGGGACAATGGGAACATAAACTCCCATGTAATAGTAGTACCAGTCAGCGGGGCATTCAGCATGCATATGAGAAAATCCCGTCAAGCTGCAACACTATTTTAGTATCTTAAAAACCTTCAAGAAGCAGCTGTGATGACCGAGGTTCCGTCAAGAACCTGATGTCAATGATTGGGCGATGCGATTTGGATGCGATTATATTTCTTTGTACATACTACAAGTGTTCCAATTGTCAACCTAATGGTACTAGTGTTGCGAGGCCACACCATTCTAGGGCTTTATTTAACCCCTGCTCGCTGCCGTCTCCTTTCAAGTCCTTACCTGCATTCGTGAATTGGAATACTGCGGCGATCACTGCAGCGGGAACTTCCGTATGGGCGCTGGGCGGTCCGCCATCCCTCGTGATACTGCTGTGCCTGCTATACTGTAACAAGAGATGGCGTAAAATACATCGATAAGTATTGAGAGAGACCAGAAGCAAGACCACTTGCCACGCATTCCGGTTTGATTGTATCACAGCCCGCCTTCAAGCGCACCACACAACATTCCTCAACTACAGCGGTATTCATACTAGCTCATATAAATAATCTATTACTATACACCCATCCAAGGTTTCAGGTACCAGCGCTATGTAATGACGAGAAATAGTCCCTTTTTATGGGATGAATAGAGCCCACCCGATTCTCTCGAACAAAATAATTCTGTGTTTGTTGCGGAGAAGCTGCTCCCTGCCAGTGTACGCCCTAGGGTAGTTGAGACTTGGATGGACAAGATAGAGCGAATCTCTGGGAAGTGATATTTTTAGAACAAGAAAAAAAATTGAATTCAGTACAACTATGCGTCCCAGGAGGAAGGTAAGTAAGTAGAATGAAGGTTGTGCAATACGACGCCGTGGCGAGCCTGCCGCCATCACGCCGAGGGCCATAAACGGAAATATTTCAAAGTCCCAGTCAGTGCCTTTTGGACTTCCACCTTCAACACCTTAAAATCTAGCTTACTGCTGTCGCAGTGAACGTGGCTGGGTCCGTCTGCGATATCATGGGGCGGGGTTGGTGTTGAAAGGTGAGACCCGTATACTCGTGGCCCGAGTCTTATCAAGGTCGTACTGGTAGTCCGCAGCTGTACAGCCGGGTCGTCCTGGTTTATGATCTATTGGAGTGGGTATGTTATCTGCCAGTTATCTGCCCGACAGATTCTAACATTACACAGTCACTTCGGTTTCTTCTTTGAAGATCATCTTTTGCCACCACATTTTTACTATCCCTATTTTTTCTCCCTCTTTAAGATTTAAGTCGTGTATAGGATTAAAAATTTTCTAAAATTTGGCCTCTTTATCTTCCCAAGAAATGCCACCAAGGTGCTGTAAATCAGCCATGTCGAAGACTCGAACATTGGCAGATAACTTGTGACCATGCAGCCATGTGATCTTCCCAGGCCATTGCCCCGCGTTGTTCGTCCTTGTTACCAGCATTGAGGTGTTCACAAAAGGTGAAAATATTTGAGGCCGCAGAACTCATCTAAAAGGAAGCAATAATCAGAAATTGGCATTCAAGAGCCAGAATTGAACCTGAAAATGCTATATTCTGACGGAACTTGGCAAGACGAACTTGCAGGCCTCAAATCCAAGAAAGCGTGTGCGCCAGTGCGCGAGAAGAAAACCTATATCACATTGTGCAGACCAAAATTGGAAGTACCACTCGCATGGATAAGCCCGGCAGAAAATGATTTTAGGCCCAAGTTAGTTATGACTGGGATTGTTTTTGATGAGAACAAATTCCCATCGAATCCATTCTGACGGTCCAGTATTACCCCGAGCAAACCGTTGTTCACAAGCTAATCCCTCCCGTTACGGATATCCTCCAGTATCACCGGAGAGGAATGAGATCTTTGGAGAATCGGTGCATCATTTTTCACCGTCTTGACGCCTAAATTTAAGCAATTTGCTTAGTAGCCAAGTGACCCCCATCATGCCTCATGTATTATGGAACTGATATATGATTTTAGCCTAGAAACCCTCTCCAACGTATGTATCTAATACCAACGCCATCTTGCTACCTATGACGACTCGAATACTAGGTAGTAGTTAGGCGCTGGTGACTCGGAGATCATGCGTGAAACCATGCTCAGTGTTGTCCGGCTAGCACCAAGAATGAGGTAATAGAATTAAAGAGGCCCCCCCCCCCGAGACTATGAGCATCAGTCTGCGCGCTTCTGTAGGCAATTATCCACTCAAAAGTTACACCGTCAATGATCAGTGACGTCACTGGCTCTCAGCAAACTGGCTGGGAGCTGACCTTATGAGGCATGTACATAGGATTCGAATTTCCAAAGGAATATCTACGTTCAAATTCATTCTTGAAAGTCGGCTGGAGTTTTCGTGACGAGACATATGGTGCCGACAATTCGTACACATTTCGAAGGACACTAGCGTCACGCACCACGAGTATGCTCTGGCCCATCGTGATATCGAAAAATTGGCAAAGCAATTAGTCATAAATCGATATAAGATGTAGCTATGGCTGCATTAAAGTAGAAATCTGCCGTTCAATGTAAAGAAAAAATTGGTAGTACAAGTCGTGTTATTGTGAGATATATCCCATGATCAACGAATGAACGAGCGAATAGTAACACAGGCGAAGGGATAAGCATAAGCAGGTATGAAAAATGGAATGAAAGAATGAAGGAAGCGCTGGGGGCTTTATTTTACAAAAAAAAAAGGGGTGGGGTAGGAATGATGGACGGGGAGCAACGGCGCATAATGGTTCCCGACGATATCGCTTATCGAGATGGAAAGGAATCAAAGATATTTTAACCAAGGGGACAAATTCGATGGTTGAGGTTGTGGAGTGGACTGTGGGATTACAACCCCAACCCGGAGTGGGGGTTGATTGGCGATGAGGTTGACGAGTTAAGCTCCCACAACTGTCACTATTGAGGAAGAAAGAGAGACGATATCCGGATGTTACCGCAGAGAACGCAGGGCCCTAATAACATCATCTATATCGCCATTCCACTCGCCCGTCCAGCTTTGTGGTTTCTTAGTGGCGTTACTCCCGGTTGAGAACGTCACCTCTTCGTGGTGATCGGAAGGGGGGAATAACCAAGCTGACGAGGCGGAAATAGTGGAATGATCGTGAGACGACAGTGACGTCGGCGCGGAAAGTGAATGTCTGGACAGACTCTCGCTCCGGCGGCGTGGGGTATGGGAATACGAATTGGAACGAGACAAGGTAGGCGTAGAAGTTGAAAGGGATTCCGGTGCGACTTCCACACCATTTGGGTTCGACATTGCGGCATTAGGAGGACGGGCAGTACTCGGTGAAGGGGGGGAGAACAAGATCGGTGATCCAGGTGAAGCAGAACTTGAATCAGAGAAATCGTCGACCATGTTGAGTTGATGGAGATCGTCGGTTATTGTAGACAAGGAGTGGTGAGACTTGACAGAATTTCGGGGACGCGGTCCTGCAGGCCGAACGAAAACCGAGCTCATACCTGAAAGTGAAAGACTCGCTCTTCGAAAAGCCTTCTTTGGGTCCTTTTTTGTCGGCTCGTCGTCGATAAAGGGCCTGGGCCTGTTCGGAATGAATTCTCTCTTCCCTGGTAGCTCGCGCGGGGAAATGCCATGCACGTCCTCATGAGGCAAATTACCCAGCGTACGAGCAATTTTTTCCATGCTCTTTTTCCGACGCTCTTCGGACGATGGGCATGGGGTGTCTTCAAGGTATAAATCGAGGTCTAAATCTTCAGTAGATGACGTCCAGATATCGAAAGGTGCTTCTTCAACTATGGAATCAAAGGTCGAAGTCGATGAAGAGAGAGGAAGCGAAATTTTGTCGGGCTTACTACGTTCGCTAGATTTGTCCAAAGGAAAGAAAGAGGGGGTCGCAACGCCTTCCTCCCCAGAGAAACGGATAGTGCTGAAGGTGGAGGTTGATTCGTTCGCTATTTGATACGACAGATCGAGAGACACTGGATGAGTGTGTGCAAATTCCCGTTCTTTTCCTTTGGAATTCGGCCCTTTCTGTTTCCGCCTGCGCAGTATGGAAAGAAGCGGTGGTGCAGGACTCACAGGCTTCTGGCGCGAACGGCTGCCTCCAGCTCCAGGATGCGTTGAACGGGGAAGCGAGGCTGGTTGCTCCCGATGATGAGATGGATCGATTTCCAGAACTGAAGGCGTCGAAGTCACCACGCGCAGACGAGAGCCAGATCCTCCACGTCCAACAATACGTACGGTTGCCCCACCGTCCTGCGAGTTGCCCGGTTGTGTCTCAGCGTTCCTGTCCATGTGCCGAGTGTTCGATGATTCTGGTTCGTAGTTATTGGGGGGAAAGTCTTTGCTGGAAGTGTGTCCCCGAGTACCGTGATTGGGTTTGATGGTTGGGGATACTTGGTGAAGAGGATTTTCTGACGATCGTTTGGACATACCCGCTACGTGGCGTATGGAATTTAAGATGAATAACTGAACTATAAAAAGCAGAATACCTACAAGTTCCTGATGCAACTGTCCCGAGTGATGACCCGTGATGGAGAGAGGCCTTATCTCGATACTTCGTAGGGGAATGTCGATTTGACTCCCGATTTACAGGATAGGCGTACATGCCATCCAAGATCGACGCGACAACCTCAGGAGATACAACTCTCTGAGGCTTGCGCCTTCTGCTTTTTGATATGGTAGTGCTTGGAGAACGCGGAGGTGAAAGGATGGACGTAGATGAACTCGGCTTGTCCCAAGAGGCGGCCTGAGCAGGCGTTTGAGAGGTGGGCCTTCCAAAGACCTTCAATAACTTCGGTGCTGGAAGAAAGAGGGCGTTACGACGATCCTGCTGGCGTTCGGCCTGTGGTATTACAGCTCTGGGCCCATCCATCCCTGTCGCGCGTTTCAGAATCGGATGAATATGTCGTAAAACCGGCGGACTTGGAAACGCCGAAAAGCGAGAATATACCCAAGGAGCTCAAGTGAATGTTGTGGGAGTCTTTCGCAGAGTATCGTCCAGGGATGAAGTCCAGGATGAACCCACAATATCCCACATTCGCTGATCTGATCTCAGGTACCATAAGTTGTCACCTGTATCCAGTGGGGAGCCGGATCCGAAATTATCCAGTGGTCTAACTCCTGTAAGTTGTACAGATGTCTAATCTTGTCTGATGAAGTCTAAATTATGAGATGCTTACAAAGCGAGATATGTTTCTAGTTGGAGATTAACATTCGACCTAATTCACCACGTTCATAATTTCGTGAGAAGGAAAGGGCAATGGCCAATGGCCATGGGGCGTTCTCGGAATTTCGTTCAAGTTTTCGGCGTCTCATTTTGCTCGTAGGTGATAGGAAGGGTTAATGTAGGCGTTCTACACCTACAAACGGCTTGCTCATCATTCATGCCGGGGACTCATGATATGGGGGTGAATCGTCGCAACTAGCAAATTGTGAACAAAAAAGTGTTTATTTGCCAAGACTTCCTGTTTCAAATATAGGTCCGGAAACACCTGGTTTTTTCGATTTTCCGTTCAGAGTTGCATGATCGGCTCTGTCGTTAAATTACGTTGCATTTCCTTTTTATTGCTATCAAGTAGTGGCCTTCATTTTAGTGCACATTTTCTTGAGGAAGCAACCGGAAATGGGGTTATTCTCCTGATAAGGATCAATCCTAGTTGCGTTTCGAAAGCCGGCCGGGCGGTCATCTGCCCCGGCTTGCGGCCTTGGGAACACCAGGAGCAGTTTCTGGATTGTTGATGCCATCAAACTACAAAATCAATGCCTTTTGATATGCCCCTGGAGCATGTAACTTTACCCCTCTCTGTGAGTCTGTGGCGGTCGGGTGGCCACCCCACATATCACTGGAAGCTGTGGCTCTAAATAAATCGAGAGCATGAATGTGCAGCGGCTGATAAGTACTATATATACATAGGGACCAAATTCTGTCCATCATTTTTTTTCTGCTCAGCACCTGACGGTTGGTTTCAAATTGACCACGAGGACTCCACACTGACTCCCTCAAAAACCCTTGGTGAGGTAAATATTGGATATCGCATTTTCTCATGCCGGTTAGGCCAACTTTTCTCAAGTCTCCAGGGTCTACCATTCGGCATGAGCGGGTTACGCGCATCATACGGTTTCCTGATGTCAATTCAGCACCCGACGTTGCTATCTCGTGCCCACCTCTCATGGATCTCATTATTCGCTTTGAAGTGGCTAGTCTCGAACCATTATGGATAAAACCGATTCAGGACGACGTCATGCTATGTCCCGTTCCTCGCAACGAATGACTTACCGATGACATAGAACACTGAAGCAGACGTTCGCCATCACTATTATATCAACTAAGGTGTAATTGTTCGTATGGCACTTTAGCAATTTATATCCTTTCGCTCTCTGTTGTTCCGGTGTGGGTCTCTTGCCCTGGAATTCCCGCCGGTTTCGGGAATAGAAAAAGATGAACAAACTTAACCGTGGGCGTCCGGGGAGAATATGGAAGTGGCGAACCTCCACCTCATGACACCGGTAAACGCGGTGAAATGTTGACTGAAACCAAAGGCCTGAATATAATAGGACCTTCACCGACACTGACGAGTGGCACACCTTGTGCTACTTACTGCAGTCCGAACGCCACTTCGGATTTATATCTCGTATCATGCTATAAATAATCTGTACATGGCACAGCTACTGAGATCGGACCGTTGCGAGATACAACGCTTCCATCCAATAGTGTAATTAACGCAGAGGACGCCGCCAGTGCTTTTCGACGTAACGCGGATGGCTAGGATTGGTTGAGACTGGAAGCACCACCTGTGTAAAACGTTCGCCGTCAACAAATATTCCCAAAGGTATTACCGTATCATAAAGCAGAAGAAACCCAGGCCACCCTCGAAGCAACGAAATTAATTATAGAAACCAATATGTATATATGTCTAAGGCGGCTGCAAAGTGTAAAGATATGCGCGCACATCTAATTCCTACTGTTTGATGATACTATCCACTGCTGAGGGGTAGCTCTCACCGCTGTAGGTGTCCCGCATTCAAATCCTTTCCATCGGCCAGTAAAATCGGTTCTTCGTGCTCTTTGGAAGCCGGAGGTTCGCCCATTGCCTTACGAAGCTGGGCGCTGTGCAACAATTTGGCGTAGCGTGGCTGAACGAACATCCCTGAGGCTTCGACGAGTACAGCCCCTTGGAGATCCTCCACGGTACCAGAGACGGTAGCCTTTCGGCCTTTCACCTCCCCAATTCGTGTTTTTATCACGATGAACTGTCGTGTGATCTCATGGTTCAGGGTCACGCCTGCGAGTAGAAAACGCTTAGACATACCTGATCGGCCATGGTCGGAGCCCGGTAATTCAGCGTGAGTTGTGCAGTAACGCCCACCTTCTCAGGCAAGTTAATAATAGCCTGTGGAATATCAGAGCCTCACAATGAACCGGTATTCCAACAAACGTCAATCAAGAACACATACCGTCCTTGCTAGAGTTTCGTCAAGGAGCGTTGCCAGTAAACCTCCATGGATGATCCCATCATGACCACACAGTCCCCTCCCCAAATGCAAAAACACGATGCTTTCTGACTCATCCTTCTTCACGAGTATGAGAGGAAGTAGAGCCAGCTTCCCTGGTCCCCTCAATGCACCGGCGGTCAGGTTGTTCACCCTCCTTTCCTCTGGGAAATTTTGATACGGCCGGATCTCATACCAATCCTTCGCGTCCTCGCGTTCCCTTAGTTTCCTGAGCTCTGGGAGTGTCTGGAGCTTCTCTTCCAAGCTCAGAGTATACGCCTTTGATTCTGGTGAATCTGGATCTGCAGGTGGTCCTGGAGCCACTCGGGGGAAGAGAATAGATATCGGTGCTGGTGGATATATCGCGCCAAGCGTCCCAGCGACCAGCGATGCAACCGCCACTGCCGCAAATGTCGCTAGCGGTCGCCGGTGTCGTGGCTGGGGTGGTGGTGGTGGTGACGAGAAGAACCGAGAATGGGATGGAATAGTTACTCTATGGAGTCGCCTCAGCGCCGCTGTGGTGAAAATGGTCATCTAGGGTATCTTGGACGGAGAATGAGCCCAAGGTAAAAGCCACATGGACGCGGCATGTTGTTTTGGTGGCTGTGCCGGCTCCAAGTTGTCCCGATCCGTAGAAGCCTATGGGTATTGATACTATGATACATTTACATTGTAAATACTTGGCGCTTAGGTTTCGACGAGCTAATCTCACAGCTAAACGGAAACCTTAAATTCATCAAACGCTTTATTTCAAATCTCTGGTGCGCAATTCCTCAAGTGATTTCAAGTTGATTTCAAGGTACGGAAAAGTTGCCCACGGAGTTGCTGCTCTATACACGTCTATACACGTTGCAATGCCATTACCATCATTTCATTTTCAAATCGACCTTTCAGAATTTACCAACCCCGCCTGGCAAAGTCTTCCAATGTATCCTTTGCAGTCTCTACCTGGGTGTGGAATTTGATTCCGAGGATCCGCTGTTCTTTGGATTTATCATAGGAAATAAGATACACCTTCTCGCCTTGGAGGATCTCCGGGAAGCCCTTCTGCAGCGCTTGTGACGGCAACGACGATGAGGAGGGAGAATTCGCCGCGTCCACTATAAGTTACAATGGTACATGGGTCAAATGATTAGAATTTGGAAATGATGGCACTTACGCCACTCCTGCCATATACAGGGACCTGAAATCGTTCAGCCAATTATCATACGCATCGGCTGAAAAAAAAACCAAAGCCTACCTGCCGCCGTGATAATCCTCTGACCTGCCGCCTCGGGCTTCTCGAGGGCAAGGACATGTCCGAGAGCTGTATCCCTTACATCAACCCATGCCAATGATCCTGAGAGCGCCTCTTTCGACTTGGGAGTCTCCGACATAACCATATCGCACCAGATCTGGAGGGACGTATTCAGTGACTTAAGCGAGGTTACATTATGGATCGGGGGCTATAGATTTGTCAGAACATCCAAAAAAACAAAGCAAGCGGAACTCACCCCGAAGACCTATTGTTAGATAAATAATCAATGAATAAAAGGAGCCGCGTAAGGGAGGAAGAAAACCCACGAAAGGAGGATTGATAACGACAAGATCCCATTGAACTTCGTTCTTGTGATTTTCGTAAAATTGCCATGCAGCTTTCACCAATCGGCGTCACTTTAATTTTGGGGAGATAGGAATGAGGAATTAGTACCTTTCTCAGCAAGAGTCTTAGAAGCGCGATAGATAGTGAGCGGAGCCGCGTTAGAGCCCTGTTCTTCGACCAGCTTGGGTGAGGTGACATTCCAATCATTCTCGCTGAAGGTGGTGGGTTTAAGGGGCGGATCCATGACGGCGGCACACGATGAAGTAACCACAACACGTTTAACTTGAGTTCTGAATGAAATATTAGTGAGCTAATTGTCTACGATGCAACCGATACTGACCCATTCTTGAGCGCGCTTTTCAGCATACCCACTGTACCTTGAATGGCAGGACGAAAAAAGTCTGAGATAAGTGGTCTAGTCAGCTCTAACCCTCCCGATCAGGGTGATAACTCTACCATCAGGTTCTTTCGAATTCGTATGGAAAGGGGATGCAGTGTGCTCAATCGCATCCACTCCTTTGACTGCTTCATCAAATGCTCCTTCCTATAGAAAACATAAGACAAGGTCCAACGACAAGAACAGAAGAAACGGACCTTCACTATGTCCTCAACGACAACCGCCTCAAACTTATCGCCATACCCCAACGATGCGAAGTAATCTGCCATGGATTTCCCCTTGTCCGCAGATCGTGCAGTGCCGCGCACAGAGTAACCTCGCTCAAGGAGAATTCTTGCGACCCACATGGCGACATATCCATTTGCCCCAGAGACAAGCACCTTTGATCCCTTTGCGATTGTGGGCATAGTTCGAATTGAAGTCGAGTGTTAAGAATGAGGAACTTACTAATATCTGATCGTACTTGGTCAGATCCTCTGGGCCGAGGCCGGCCCGAACCCACCATGATTCTCAGCTCTTCTCCCATCAGCTCTTCAGTGCGAACCTCCTGTGAATGAAGAGCTTTCACTCTCCCAGGCCACCGTTTGGAAGAATGAGGCAAAATTGCCCCTATCTAAGGATGTGGTAAATTCCCCGCCATGTAATGGTGAGTCACACGAACAGAAATGGAGGAATCGGTGACGGAAATTAGTATCTAACCGGCCCAAATGAAATACCTCCCATTCTATCTAATGGGAAGTACTTATGAAGGTTCTATCGTCCATTATTTCATTCCATCATCCACTCACAACCAGTCCAGCTGGTTGGGCTGCAACATGGATGACGGGACATTTTGAGTTCTGCAGGTTCATTTTATTCACATCCCTCGCAACACAGACATATGTCCTATTCGGCGTACTGGAGGGTGCAAGAGATCGACTATTTCCAACCTCAAACATTCTTACCCACCACGTTGTGTAAGTGAGGATTGCAAACAACGTCCTCTGTCTCTGGAAAACCTGGGGAGTCCTCGATGTAATTTCTTCCCCACAGTATATTTCCGTTTGAACTGACGCTTTCTTCAATTCCAGACAATTCCCCCACCCTCAGCAATTGAAGGAGCAATAAATTGTCTCTTTTTCCTCCTTCTTGTCTGTTATTCCCTTGCCCATCTTGATCCGGAATATTTTCTGATATCGGACTGAAGGCTCTTTCATCAGGCCCTGACCCAACGTTGGGACTCCTTCTTTCTATGATATTATTCAACCTCGCTTCCGGACAATATCACAACATAGGATGGCATCTCACCTTCAATTGGTCAGGTATAATCATTTATTTATTCGTTGCGGCCGATTGGGCATTGGGGCCAAAAATAAGGAAGGAGCTGCTGCTGCACCGGGCTGAATACGAGAGTATGGGAAAAGTCCGAACAGGATTGACATCTTGAGATGATTAACGGCTTATAATAATCTCGAGTGGCATCCGGCAGGACTAAATCTAGAGCGCGAAATACAGGAAAACAACTCAATTTTTATGCTCTGCACCTTGATACTTATTCGCATGTGCTGACGCCCGAGAAAGGAGTGTTCCTCATGTTTTCCACGCCATAATAGGTCTCCATATCGAATGGCTATACATGCTGCAGTTAATGTAAGGTGCAAGTACGAAACTTTTCTGCGTTTCAGCTGTCCTTTTCTTGGCCACCTTTACAGCAGCGGCCATGGCACTTTAAACTGCGAATAATTAAGGGCAATGAAAATTGAAATATACAAAGAAATTCAACTCACTAATCCCAAGTCATCAAACAAGTTGATATGTCCGTTCGTTGTTGGCTATTACAGGATCAAACTCGAATGAGTTTATGTGTTTCAACTCGTCGGAGTCTCGACGTTTGTTGCTCTTTTTCTTCTCGTCGTTAACCAATATCCCAGCTTTCTCGCATAGTATGCCAGTACAGGCCTCTGAATCATGTTACAATAACGAAACCCATCTGAATAACCATACTGGATCACTCATAACACCTAGCTGGACCAAACTTTCGAACTCACGCGTAACGCGGCTGCACAGCCCCAAACGGGTGAACGAGTGCAGAACCGGCAATAGCCCAGCCTTTCCATCCAACAAGCCCAAGTGCGGGCTAACCACCTTCAAGTTGTGAACCAAGGTCTCACTCTGCCTCGCCCGGGTCCGACGCCTCGGCTAGCATACCACCAGCATTAGTATTTGTTTGCCGTTGTTCGTATCTCAGGTATTCCTTATGAAATAAAATGAATAAAAACAATAGAAACAGTCTGCAGAGGTACACACCACAACGCGTGCTATCCTTTCCTTCCTTCTGTTATATTCAATCGTTATTTCCTTGATCCTGGCCAAGCACTGAGCTTCCTGAGGAGTACCGCGGACACTGGTATATTCCAGATGCAGTTTCTTGAGCATCTGTTCCTGAAACGAAATTTGAGCTTTCAATGTCAACAAGCGATGGGTCATCTCTTGCAGGGTGATCGGGATGCGGATGCCGTTCGGCCCGAGTCGTGTGGGTTGGACAGAGGGACGACAAATAGCTTCGTTTGACATTTGAACTGCAAGAGTGATACGACGAAAATATTTTGCCTCTGGTATATCACTTTGATTTTTGACAGAGCTGCTGGAATACGAGGACCAAATAATCCATTATAGATGAATATAGCAAGGCTGGAGGAAGCGAGACGTACGCGGTATTGAGATTCGTTGTATCAGCATTAACTCCATCCGATGAAACGTCGCCCTCCACCAAAGAGAAATCGTTTTCATCTGACGAGAGACCCTCCTTCAAAGTCGAGACCGCCATATAATCCACGTGAAATCGACAGGAACAGCGAGGGCTGAATGGAAGGGGAATTCAGAGTAAAAGGGGTTTTGTCTGATGGTTCGACTTCGACTCACCATCGAATCCAACTGCCTTCAGACAGAGAATATGCATTAGCATGAGAGCATCGTGGGCATTCCTCTCTTGCTTTCGTCTGAGATTTCAAGATAACGCTCATCTCAAAAACATCCCCTTCCTTCACCGCCTTTGCAAAGGTAGAGCGATCAACTGTTTGATTGCATTCTGGCCGCACTATCTGGTAGTCCCCTCGCTCTATGTAGGTTTGCCCAATACGGTCGACGGAATAACCCCGTATCACGTAGTGGAAGCTCTGTTATTGGTTAGTAAACACACGGAAACTGACAATGGACGAGAAAGTGGTGGTTACATCCCAAGAGGAACAGAACAATGTGGAAACTGGTATCGTATCACCCAGAGGATCCACGACATCGATCGTATTGCCTTTAATTCTTTTCATTGGGAACGAGGAGCTCGGTTTGAACAGTTGAGCCCCCGTTATACCAGATTTCCCGGAATCCAAAAATCCAACGCTAAAAATGAACAGATCAGGACGTTACTTACATTTGATATCGAGTGTAAGGACTGACGAATTCAGGGACATTAATAATAAAGCTAACTTCAGTCGATGACCAGAAAGCTTCGCGCTCAAAGACGCGGCCTCATCGGAGGCAGCCCAGACAACCCTTCGCCAAAGAGTGGCAATAGTCGTGGACGTCAATGCTTGCCTACAGCTCTCGACCTTGTGCGAGAACTGCTGCAACAATAAATGGCACTGCGCTACTTCAGGACGAATGAAGTCAACTAGCGGTTCGCCCAGAGGGGTCGATTCGTATTTCTTCAGCGCAACATCAACCAAAATGAGCACGTGTTGTAGGGATCGGAGTTCGATTGCTAGAGTGTCGCATTCGTGTGTTATGTTCCGGTGATCATAAAGAACTTGGACGACCTGAGCGGTCAGGCCAATAGTGGAGAGAATGTCGCCTAGGGACCCAGCCGTGAATGCGAAAACTGGCATCATGGGCGTAGAGGTTGAAAGAGTGAAAGTACATAAATGGCGCTGTGTCACTCGGCAATATTTTTCGATTCCAGGGCTGTGACAATCACCTGAGTTGGTGATGCACCTCGTCTTTACATGGCAACCAGAGTTACAATGGTTCAAAGCCGAGCCCTTTGTGTCCTTTGTTCCATCTAGTTTCGTATCTCAACAATGAAGGAGAACCTTTTTTGGGACTGGATCTTCGGAAGGGGACAGGATGTGAATGGAGTTTCGCTCGCCGTTGGAAAACTTGATGCACTCCCTAATGTGAGCAAACCGAGACCGAGAGGGATATAGGAAACGCGCACCTCAGCAAAGAGACCTGATGAACCACGAGACGGACGATGTTGTAAGCACATGACCATTGTGAAAGAGTGCCTGACGCCTCAAGGGATGCAACGAGAACCTTCCACAAGAAATCACCATGATTGAAAGCAGAAAGTCTCATCAACAAGTCTCTTTGGGAACGTCCAACAAACATCAATACAATTTCATGCAGAATACAAAGAACGAAAATAACGCACAAAACTAAGGAAGATCAATCACCATTGTCGCCTAGAACGGTTCCGATTCCGATCTTCATCGTCCCAGCGACGATGAAGCGGCCTGTCTCTATATCTGTGTGCTTCCTCGACTTCTCTCCTATTAAACACATCGCCATAACCGCTGCTCGACTCATCACAGACCGTGCTTGGTGTCGCATTTCCTTCCATATGTCGTTTCTTGCGGCGTATCATCTCTAGCGCGCGCTCTCGTTCCGACGTCTCCCGTGAAAGCCTAGCTTGTACTTCTGGGGGCTTGTCGCTTGAAGGTGGAGGAGGTCGGAAACGTGGTCGAGATGACGATGAAGACATCGATGGTCGGACGGCCAATTCCCGCGTAATCGAAGTTAATGGGTCATGGGCAAACTTGCGCGACTCCTCCCGTTTACTGGATCAAAGAGGTCAAATATTAGTACAGATGGTTGTCATATGAGCTTACCGTTTCTCGTCCTCGATTTCTTCGGGCTGGTCCTTTGTAGGCTCAGAGTACCAAGGCTTAAGATCTTTAGCAGAAGGAGCAAGTGCGAAACCTTTCTCCGTTTCGGCTGTCGTTTTCTTGGCCACCTTTACAGCAGCAACCATGGCATTCTAAACTGCGAATGAGCAAGGGCAACGAAAGATACGAGGGAATAAAACTCACTATTTCCAAATCTTCAAACAAGTTAATATGACCGTTCGTCGTCGGCAATACAGCCCCCTGCATCGAACTCGAACCAGCTATGAGCTTCATATCGTCGTCGTCTCGACGTTTCTTGTTCTTCTTCTCTCCGTTATCCAATATCCCAGCTTTCTCGCGTAGCATGCCAATACGGGCTTCTGAATCCTGTTTGACGATAAAAATCCATCTCTTGCCCAAAATTATCTGCAGGATTGTGGGCTCACCGCAAGTAACATTCTGCCTTCCTCCTTTTCTTCTTTCAACCGGGCTTCTTCTTCATCTCGTCGAACCTTTTCTATGTTGTCCCTACGATATGGATGGTATGATTTATGGTGGGCGATGTTGAGTTTCCCCATGTTGAGTGACTAGCAAGCGCTGGTATAGGATTCCATGTAATTCAAATGATGATTCAGAACGGTGCCGGGGGAAAGTTCCCACGGCGCCAACATCATTCTCATTCGCGTTCAACGCGTTGAACAATGAACATAACCACACCATTTCCTTTGTCATGATATAAAATCTACTTTCTAACAAGGATTCCAACATTTGCAATTGCAGAGATTCAATCATGTCAATTTTACTCCCATTCCACAAAGCAATCGTCGAAAAAATCCATGATCCTGCCACCAGCGATCTCTTGGTTCTCGCGAGGGGTTTAGGACTTCGCCGGATAATATGCACTCTCTTGAAGATATATGACATCCCACAGAATCTTGTGTTACTTGTCAACGCAACGCCAGAGGAGGAATCTGCGATAGGGGAAGAGCTTAGCATTATCGGGTGTCGGAAGCCTGGATTGAGAGTTGTCAGTTATGAGACAGGAAGCAAGGACAGGTGAGCAGTGCCATCAGGTTCAACTATTTTCAACTACTCAAGCCGGGAAAGGCAGAATTTATACAAGCAAGGCGGAATAATATCCGTGACTTCACGTATTCTTGTCGTTGACATGTTGCAGTCAGATATTCCGACAGAACTCGTCACTGGTATGATTATTCTACATGCTGAAAGGTGAGTGACGTGGGTCGCAATTAAATCATGCCTTATATATTGTCAGGGTGACTCCACTGGTTCTCGAGGCCTTCATCGTCCGACTATTTCGCGAAAAGAACAAGAAAGGCTTTGTCAAAGCATTCACGGACCAGCCGGAACATATCACCAGTGGATTGTCCCCTCTGAAGAACATCATGAAGGAGCTGCAGCTTCGTAACGTCCATATTTACCCTAGGTCAGTATTGCCCATTTCCTTTCTTTGTTTCACAACCGAAAACCCACCCAGATTCCACGAAGAAATCAAAAAGACTCTTGAACGACGTCAAGCTGACGTAATTGAACTATCCCAACCTCTAACGGAACCTATGGCCGATATCCATCATGCCATAATTCAGTGTATGTCTACCACACTCTCGGAGCTCAAGCGCTCAAACACCACGGTATGTCCCAGCCTAAATTCATCCAGCATTAGTACTTATTGCCTTAGCTCGACCTTGACGAGCTCAATGTTGAAAATGCGTACTTTAGGTCTTTTGAAATCGTTGTTCGACGACAACTCGACTCGATATGGCACAAGGTTGGCCCGAAGACAAAGCAGTTGATCAATGACCTGGGAATTCTACGGTGTTTACTGCATTACCTCTTGACCTACGACGCCCTGCAATTCCACGCCTATTTAGAAACCCTTATCGCTTCAAATACGATTACACCTACCGGTGCAGTGAAACAGCACCAGTCCCCATGGATGTTGACCGACGCTGCGAATATCATCTTTCAGTCCGCACAGCGAAGATGTTTCACAATCAGCTCAGCTTCAAAGAAACCTCCCGTCATCGACCTGACTGAGGATGATGATGCATGGGCTGCGTTAGACGAAGCAGAAGGCATCACTCATGTAGACAAAGGAAAACGAAAGGAAACTGATTTAACGCCGAGTTGGCTTCCAGATGGCCTAGATCCTGTCCTTGAAGAGCTCCCAAAGTGGCAGCTCCTGTCGGAAATCCTACGCGAGGCCGAGGGCGAGCTGATTCATCAGGAAAGCATGAAGAAACCCGGAGCGAGTTGTCAGTACCCTTTACATCTTCTGTACTCAGTCTGATGAGGCGATTCCAGCACGGCCTGAATCGTCCAACCTAGTTCTTGTGATGGCGTCATCCACACAAACTTGTACACTTCTCACCGAGTTCCTCTCAGAGTTGGATCCGACCGCCCCTGAAGGAGCTCGAGGGCGAAAGATGATGATGAGGAAGCTTCGTCTCTACCTCTGGTGGAAGGGGCAGTTGAGCGAACGGAAGCAAAGCGGCAAGAATCACTTCGCCATGCCTGTGGAAGAGGATGCTGGGATCAGCGAAGCGTTGAAGAAGAAGGACAAGGAGAAGGCTGCGAAGGCCCAGAGTCGACGACGTGTACGTGGAGGTGCTCCAGCTGCAGCTGGCCGTGATGCTGTCCCCAAACCAGAACCAAAGGAGGTAGACCTGAATGAAATCCAGGGCGAGATTGAACGTTTTGAGCAGCTGTAAGTCTTCACTCACTTCGTAAGGAAACCCGCGATGAATAACGCAATGCCTCCAGCTGGGAATCCAAGGGAGAAGCGTTCCTTTCGGGCCAGCCGCTGAACCTCGCTGACGATGCCATGAACCTCCTCGATTTTGACGCGGACAATCTAGAAAGTGACTTTGATATGTATTATGGCCTCCTTCGACCTGAGGAAACTGTCTTGATTCGGGCCTATTCAGATGATACGGATGATCGATTGTTGAGCGAGATCAGACCAAAGTTTATCGTCATGTTCGAACCCGATATGGATTTTGTGCGACGGATCGAGGTTCGTTGGCCCTTCCTCGATATACCAGTGACGAGAATTAGGCTCATCAAATTTTACGTTAGGTATATCGAAGCTCTCATCGAAGTATGGCTCTTCGAGTGTACCATATGGTGTACAGCAATAGCTGTGAGGAACACAAGTACCTGGCTGGAATCCGACGAGAAAAGAATTCGTTTGAACGACTGATCAAAGAACGGGGGGTTAGTGGTTGGCATGTCAGGATCAATGGCCTTCTAACAGTGCTGTTTACAGTCGATGCTCATTACTTTGGTTGAAGAGCGGCGAGATGGATCTGACGCTATCATCAAAACCATTAGCTCTCGTCTGGCCGGTGGAAGACGCGAATTAAATACTGAACCTTCGCGGGTAAGCTGAATTCTGAACACCACGCTGTTTTCCATTAACATTATGCACAGGTAATTGTCGATATGAGAGAGTTCCGCTCTACGCTACCTTCTCTGCTGCATGCGTCCAATTTGCTTGTGATCCCCGCAACGCTGACAGTTGGCGATTACATCCTAGCACCGGACATCTGTGTAGAGCGGAAGAGCTTGACTGATTTAATGTCAAGTTTCAATAGCGGTCGATTGTAAGTAAAAAAAATTTGTTTTATTGTTGCAAGAATTGATTTCCCTTCTCGCAGATATACTCAATGCGAAGCCATGTCGGCGTTTTACAAGTACCCGATTCTTCTCATTGAATTTGAAGAAGACAAATCGTTTTCTCTTGATGTAAGTTGTTCAACGCAAGAAATTTCATAGCATTATTTAATTGGTTCCTTTCAGACTGTGGCTGATATAAAAACCTATGGCAAACCGAGATACCAACCCAAAAAACAAGCCAGCGGTCCTACCGATCAGCCTAAGTACACCTCAATATCGGTTCAATCAAAGCTCGTGCTCCTTACACTCACATTTCCTCGTGTTCGGATCATCTGGTCTTCGTCCCCATACGCCTCTTCGGAAATATTCAACGACCTCAAGAAGAACAACCCAGAACCCGATCCGACGAAGGCCATATCCATCGGGGCCGACGATGACCCTGATGTGGGCGCGGGGGTGAATACCGCCGCGGAGGAACTCTTGCGATGCCTCCCTGGAATTGCTTCCAAAAATGTGAAGCATGTGATGAACAAGGTAAAAAATGTTCGCGGCCTCTGCGATATGAATCTGGCAGAAGTTCAGGATCTTTTAGGCAAGGACCCGGGGAAGAAATGTTGGGATTTCATCCACAAAGGCGATAGATGACACCTCATGTATTCGTGTTCCTATAATCGGTGGTCTATCCACATTTAAATCTCATTTTTGGATCTCAGGCGTCGAAGTTGGTGTTAAGAGTCGCGCTTTCACCATATAAAAGCGATTTGAGTTCGGACCCAGTTGCGTTTACGCTAGTGCCTTCCACTGTATTCGACGTGTGCCGCCGCGTGAAAGACGTTGCCTCGTTTTTCATGTATATGGTCATCCAGGTCGGTTCCACTTGTCTCAGTTGTAACCAATACAATTGGTTCGATGGTCGTGTCCACCAGTCATTCGTTGGACGATGCGACCAACTCTATGTTCAAATTTCCCTGCGATACCTACATATCCCTGGACCCCTTAAACTTAAACTCCAGTCGGCGAATTTCACCAACAAATCGACAGTCTGATTCTTAGGAGGATCATTCAACATTTATCGAGGCCGACTTCGTGATACCATAAAAATAACGCTATGGTGATAAGAGAGCCCCGTATGCGAATCCAGGACCATCATGCTAACTCTAATTTTCAGGACGCCATTCGAGAGCTCATGATCATGGACATGCTTCGTGCTCACCCCCACGTCATTCATCTTCTGGGGACCACCTGGCCCGATGGTATGCTGTGCATAATCACACACTGGATGGAAAACGGCACCATCGGCCACTTCCTCAATCGCAACTCGCCAGGTCTTACCGTACTACCAAAATCTGTCTTCCTCCTGTACATATTGTGTGACTTATACGAACTATATTCAATGCAATACGCTTCACTGTACAAGGTCGGAAATATTGAAATCTTAAGACAAGTGAGGATGTCTAGGGCAAGGAGATCGTACAAGAAACGGTATAGTCCATAAGCTTACCACATAGACTACAGAAGCGAAACAAAGAACAAAAAAAAAACCATAACTCCGATAACAAATTCACTCCAGACAGAGAAATCGGGATGCAAATGCGAAGGCTAAGAGTGTCGATCTCCTCGGAGCTCATCACTGTCCATGTAAACAAGAGCTATATCGATGACCCGGAATCCATCTCTCAATTTCTGCACGATACGACCCGTCTCCTCATCAAATTGTGGTGGGCAAGTTTGGTCATCCGTGCTAGGATAGTTTTCCAAAATGGCCCTACCACAGGTGTTCGCAGGGGATGAACCTGTGTCCCCAGCCCATGAAAAGCTAAAGCGTGTGGCTGACCGACCCATGTCCTGAATAAACGCCTTCTGGAATCCAAGGGCATAAACCGGGCCCCTCGACGAGTTAATCTCCGGATCCATCAACAGATGAAAGTGAGGCGTTTGGTGCTCGTTGTGCGGGACAATGAACCCATGGAATTGTTTGGCTTCAACGACAAAGTATGTGGCTGTCTCATTTGAGAATCCTTGAGAAATTTTACAGCGATATTCTTGCTGTCCGGGAAAGGGTAGCTTCCAAAGTGGTTCCGTAATGTCTGGAGTGCCAGTTGGAGCGGTGGTTTCCGTTTCCACAGTGACGAGGGTATATATCATGATGTGGTCTCTGGAACATGCCAAAAGTCGATTACCCGGAAGAAAGCGGATGGTATGCTGAGGATCGGTATGTCATCAGCGAGTGCAGGAACAGAAAAGCATAAACGAACAATCGAAACGGGAGTGCCCGGGAAAATCAAGGCTTTGCAATGTGCCGAGGATGTAGAACGCTTCCAATCCAAAACTTCAATATACCAAAAGTCCCTCCCCATGTATGTTCGCGCAAATAAATTCCTATGGATCGCAGTGCCCCGAATAAAGGCAACATCATGGTCCTGAATGGAGCACAGGTGATTCGCCGTTAACTGTGCATCGGTACTGTGGCCCGTTAGTGTGACCCGCCAGATGCCAATTTTGAAACCTGAAGAAGATCAGTCCTGTTCGTTCACAAATATGTCAGGACTTACGAGAAGTCCGCGACTGGAGTGACGACAGAGCCATGGTAAATGTGAGATTAGGAGATTGTTTCGGCGAGTCAATGTCAATGGCTATATAGTGTATGGGCAATTGGTCGTCCGGCGCTATCAAAGGTCTACCTGATATCGTTGCTGCGTCGAGGTCATATACAGTCATGGAACCATCCAAAGAACCAACGAGGAGCCATCGGCCTCCCGGAACAAAATATGAACTTTGAGAATCGCTCTGCGATACCAAGCGATTTCTAGTGAATTTGGTACCTTCAGACCTCCAACCGACATCAGCGCTCCTCCTGACCAACACCCACCGCTCCAGTTCCTCGGCCGAGTACGACTCCAATGGGCCCTCTAGACGTACAGAGGGGAGGCGCTTCTCTACAAATTGACGATATTGGCTTACCCAGACGTCACGCACTCTCGATACAGCATTGAGAAACGTGCATGTCTAAACAACCGCATAAGTCTCGA
>Ga0307513_10002933_pt1 | contig 23323 bp, 28 predicted proteins | sample 15_EM_MG_FD_202174 | JGI IMG/M metagenome (GOLD analysis project Ga0307513, IMG submission 202174) | Populus trichocarpa ectomycorrhiza microbial communities from riparian zone in the Pacific Northwest, United States - 15_EM | ecosystem: Host-associated > Plants > Roots > Unclassified | place...
CTCCAAGTAATACCTAGCTTAACCACTATAGACTCACGTCGGACACAAGTCCTTTCTCGTCTCCTCTGCCTCCAGCTCGGCACTCGGAATCCCGGTTTCCGTCACGCACGCCAAACCTCATTTAACAGTTATTCCACTGGAGTCGCGATCCCGATCGGCTTCCGACCATACAGTTCCTTGAATCATTCTTATCTTACCGGCCTGGTGAAGTCTCGATGGTGCTGAGTGACCTACATTCTATTATCTCTGTGCCACTGCCATTTGAACAGTATAGGACGATTCAATTCTTTGATGCCTCGCTTGGGGATTTCTTGGTTTATCATTCTCGCTCCGGGGAAAATGTTTGTCTTGATCCTGGCATTAGTCATAGAAGAATCGCAACCCAAATTTTGAAAGAAATCGAAAGCAATTCAAGTAACATTCTCAATTTTTCCACATTTTTCCTCACCTGACCAATGTTGCGCAGCATTCGGAATGGTATCCCTTGGGGAGGAATTTGCCTACCATTGGATAAAATCAACACCAACACCGGAGTTTCTATTGAGACTACAACGCTTTGATATATCATTCAAAATTGGAGACATTGACTATCGCACGCTGCACTCCGAAAGTCAGACTCCTGAATGTTTAGTCTGGTTGCATCAAAAGGTTAGCCACGGGTCAACCTTGGGTGATACTCGAATCTAAATTCGTTTTATCTGCCTTAGCTCTGTCCTCAGTGGAAGGAAGACAATCGCCCTCACCTTTACAAGTGGAATATGGATGTGTGGATTCATGGACATCTAACGTGGGTCATAGAAATGTCCGGTCGCCCCCCCACCATCAATGCCGCAAATGCGATTCTTGCGGCTGTAACCTGGGTCAATTTCCCAGGATTTCAGGATGTGCGTCACCTCATTTTAATGTCGATCACCCAAAATATACCTTCAACGATCAATCGGAGACATATGTCAAGTACTGGCAATTCCTTGCTGAATTCTTGATCGATCGAAGACGTTCAGGAGCCCTTTTTGTTGGGGCGGCCCAGTACATCAATCTTTCCATGCTCCTTTGGACCTTCCTTATGACTGTAACCGGTACTCCAGAAGTTGTCACCTCTGAAAAGTAAGTTTCCAAATCAAAACTTGTTCATCTCTCAAAGCTCATGAAATAAGTCACTGGAAGGCATTGACGCAAATGTTCCTGGAAATCCTGTCTAGATGTGGACCCTCCATTGAACTCGCAGCCTTTCTGAGGTGTACTCGGTTACCCGAACGGCTCTTGCTTCACATGGAATCATCAGTCGTCGACGACTGGGAAACACCCTCACCCACTTTGATCCAAATTTGTGAAGCCTACTACTTGTCAATATCGGAAGTGAGGACAATATCCCACTGAGTCAAGCGTTTCTTGTATTGGTAGGATACAACACGGAACTCATAACTTGCTGATGTTTGGAGTTCTATACCGATTCCCCAACTGGGAGGGCGACTCTCGAGGGGCGGCCAATTTCAACCTGACTGCTCCAGTATTTATCTAGGGCAAGGACATTCGAGGAGGCAAGTTTGAGGCGGTCAAATCGCTTCAACGCAGAAATTTGCTGGCCCCTATCCGACTCTGACTTTCCCCACTTCCAATTTACAAAACAAATGCTGAATATTGTTTACGATGTGTTTCTTTGTGGGTGATATTCCACCATTTCTAGTACCTAATCCTTACCATGCCCATTAAATCATTCCTGCGTTATCTAATAGCCTACATGTGCGCACTTAGCAAATCCGAGATATTCCATCGTGAAAGTTCCAGCGTCAACTATATTATCTAGATTCCTATCTCATTCCTTGGTGCCAATTGGCATACGAAAAGGTAGAGATTAAACAGGGTGGAAGTAATAAATGGTTCAATCATAATAAATGAAATAGAATAAATTCATGCAGAACAAAAATGAAAAACAAAGAGAAATACATGGGTGCCGCTACACGATCAATAAGTGTACATCTCAGCGTTCAAGCCCTTCAGGGCATCTTGCAACTTTTTTTTTTTCGTCCAGCGCTTGCCGCAAGCCTTCAGGCTTGGAGAAGGACTCGAGAGGTACCATGAAGCCGAACACATGTCCCGCGATACAACTGCCTGTCATTCCTTTACCTCTCGTGAAACCTAAAAACGCGATGAAAAGAACAAAGGCAGGCTTCCAGTCTCGAACAGCGTAGATGATTTTCACCTGGACACATACATCAACTAACAAAGTAAGTACAGTAATCTCTACCACGCCTGACCAAACCCGCGCTCCAACAACCTGTAGAGATCAGCAACGAGGTAGAGCCTCCCTGCGAGAACGACAAGCCCCCGACTTGACTGTGATGCGGGATCCTCGGCTTCGACTGGTTGATGCCTCGCAGCAGCCCAACGGAGCGCGTCGACGAGAGGGGGTTGAATCCTTCGCTTGTATTTATATTTGGAGGTTCGGCGGTGGTGGTTTCGGGTGTATCTGTATCGACATCGAATATCCGGATTTCTACTTGGTTCGTTATTTCCAATGATACTTCCTCGGACGCGGCGGAACAAAAGAGCTGCACCACCGTTTCGTGCAGGAAATGCGGGTCGACGGGGCGGACCTAGGGCATACCGGCCGGTGGGGTGAATGGGAGGAGGGCTATGCCTGGTTTTAGGTTGGGAGGGCAGAAGGCGAGAATACCACGGGGGCGAGTATCGGCGTTAGAGTGTCATATGGCGTTTTGGGTGGTGAATGGGAAAGCGCAAGGATGTAGGTGATGGGTGCTATTGTCGGTGATTGCAAGTCGGAGATGTAGGCTCCGAGAGTGTGTGCAGATGCGGGGTTGTGGGCCCCATCTACGAGGATGGGGAGTGGGGTGGTAGTGGGGTTGCCCAAGGCGTGCGTTGGTGCATTGGGATCTGGAGGAGGTGGAAGGAGAGCTGGCCGGGCCATTGGACATCCTGCATACCACGGTCGATCGTCTCTGCAGTTATCTGTGAGGGAAGGTTCAGTATTCCGACCATTTAAATGAGATCTGGGTCTGCATTCGCTAGAGACTTGGAAATTGGTTTCGATGAGAGAAGGATGAGGGAGTCAATGACCCCTAGAGTTGTACTGAGGTTATCGAGCTGGTGGTTTCCTTGTAGTGGGAAAGAAGTATAGATCGGACGATCAGGGAACGATTCGAGTGTCACGTGGACGCATTGTGGAGGAGGGGGGAACCCAGTCGCACTGGAGGAGTTCCCGTTGTCTGCGGGGACGCGAGGGGAGCGTAGGAGTGTCCCACCAGCGTGAAGGACGACTTCCTCGACTACCTGTTGGATCAAGTCGCCGTTCTGCGGCCCGAGAACGAAGGGACGACCCGGTCTGGCGATCCCAGCTTTGTGTCGTGCGATCTGGGCGACTGTGGTGCCTAAAAACGCTTGATGATCGAGATCCACAGAGGTCAGTGTGGAGAAAAGGACGGGAGAGGTTGGAATGACGTTCGTCGCGTCTAGGAGGTCGCCCATGCCTACTTCCAGGGACCAGGATGACGATGTCGACAGCGACATCTTCAAAGATACGAAGTGCAGTTAACGTGAGAAGCTCAAAAGAGGAGAGGAAAGTGCCATATGTATGTCGGCATCTTCGACGTGACGCCGAGCGGTGGTATATGTGGAAAGGGAGATGGGGCTGCTGTTGATGGAAATGCAGTCATGGATGTGGACGAGATGGGCCGAGTTGAAGTGGCCGATGCGGAGGGCGCCAAGGTTGCTGCTGAGCAGGGCTAATACGCTGCCCTTACCGTTTGTGCCTGCTATGTGGATGGTTGGCTGGGTGCATAGCGAGCGGATTCGTGTGAGGCTGAGGTAAGAATGGTTTGATTAGATTAGATGACAGATGTTTGGATTGGTGACGACACAATAGATAAGATTAAGATGCTTCTCAACTCCCAACACTGATGGTCGATCTATCGCATAAAATAACCCCCATTTCTCACTTCCAAAGTTAACATTCATCCATATTCACACAATATCCGTGCATACATAACAGCACCTCCCAGGTCATACTGAGAGAGCGTTGCACAGCGCATGGAACCCCACCAAACCCCTCCTCACAGTCAGAGTGTACGCCTACTCCGCTTCACCTCAATCTCCGAGCACAACATACAAGTTTTCCCTACTCTCAAACATCCCCGCCGCCCATGCGAAAACAGTGAGAGCGGTGGCGTGAGCACCGTCTGGACAGACGTTCGCGACTGCTTCGTTTGACTCGAACATCGGGATATGAAAGCGGGAGGGTACGGGGGAGAAACTGCATGCGCATGTACATAGGGAAGGTTGTGCGCATGCACATGGCAAGCAGCATGCTTGTGGTAGTAGTGATACGGAAGACGAGGGTGGTGGTGAGGATCTTGGATCCGAGTGGGAGTAGGAATGTGTAAGTACGCTCGAAGGATACGAGACGGAGTGTAAGAGTGTGGCGTACTCGGCGTCTGGGACGTTGTTAGCGAGCTGTAGTCGGGAAAAGACGGTTTGGATATGGGAGGGTATGTTTTTGCTCTGTTTTTTCTCTCCTTCCCTGTGATATTGATGCTTTTGTGTGTGTGCAGTGCATCCGGATGGTGATTTCGAGACGATATCGGTGCTCATGGAACATACTTAAGATACCAAATGCGTTGCTTGGCATCCTACAGAAGAGGTACAACCCTTCTATCCATCTATCCAACTTACATTTACCTTCTTACGATCAGATCCTCGCTTCGGCATCATACGACGATACCATCAAACTCTACATCGACGACCCCTCCGACGACTGGTTCACATTCGCCACACTCACAGAGCACGCGTCCACCGTATGGGGTCTCGCATGGTCGTTCGCTTTTCCCAACCCAAAATCAAATTCTAGTTCCGGTCCGAACGCAGACGACCCCGGGAGATCGCACTCGTACCTCGGAGGAGTGTGTATAGTGTTAGCTGGGGACGTGGGGTTCGACCATTGTCGTCGGAGGTGGAAGGGAAGAGGGAGAGGGAGAAAGGGTACCTTGGGTGGCTGGCTAGTGCGGGTGGGGGTTGGTGCTTGTTTGGGTGCTTTGGGCGTTTTTCTCTTCTTCAGTTTTGGAGAAGTATGGAGATTAAATATATGTGTTTTACTTTCTTGAAAGGACTGAAAGGCATTTGTTGTCCCTAAATAACTTCCCAGAGGGAAACAGAGCGATGTAACAAACTGCGAGCACTGGCAGTGGCGCTGCATATGTTAGTCTGGCCATCTGTCCAGTATACAGATGGCTTGTCGAAACTTTGTAAAAATGATTACCACTTCCAACTGCAAAAAAAATGCTGCTTGATGCCCTCATAATGATCTTCCTATAGCAAAATATCAACAAAATAGCGTCGTTGTGAATTACTCAAGAATTACTAGTAGTACATAAAATTTGCACTGCAACAACCATGCACTGCAACAACCAAGCACTGGCAACAACCTTCAGCTTTTCCAAGGATAGCGGACAACGCCACTTGGCGGCTTACTGACTTACTTATTAAGAATGAGGGAAGTAACTGGAAATCCAAGGAGGAACACAGCCAAGGCACTGCCACTGTTAGTCATAGCACGATAACTTTGCCAGGATCACTTCCAATGCGGCAGGTTTCCACGTTCAACCAGCTTTACTTCTCGAACCATCAGGACACATAGTCTTCAGATGTCGGTCTATACCGATTGTGATGTCAACATCCAAGGGTACTCCTCAAACGTTATTGCTGGAGACCAAATCATACATACCTATGAGAAGAAACCAGGTGCGTCTATGAGTCACCCTTGACCTTGAGGCCTTGAGCTGGTGGATCTGAGCGGATGTTTAGTCTTATCAGGTTTTGAACGGCTCGAGAAAGAGGTCGCCGCAAATGCGCTCCACAATTCGGGAGAGGTGTCGGACCAACCAAAGTGCCATCCAGGAACTCGCGTCGCAATCCTAGATCATCTTATCGCGTGGGCGGCAGCACTCACCTATACGTATCCAATCATATGGCTTCATGGGCCGGCAGGAGCAGGAAAATCTGCAATCCAACGAACAGTCGCTCAAATCCTCTCCGAGAAAGGCCTACTTTTCGCCAGTTTCTTCTTCTTCCGAACAGCCATTGGTCGCAACAGCACACAAAACTTCATCGCTACACTGTCCTATCAGCTCGTCATTTCTATCCCCGCAACACGTCCCTACATTGAGCAGGCCATCGAACGAAATCCACTAATATTCTCGCTCTCTCTTTGGGATCAAGCCAAGGCCTTAATCATTTCTCCCTTGCTCGCTGTAGTCGACAACCCTTCCTTTGACGCCGGTCAATGCCCTCGGATCGCCATTATCGACGGCCTTGATGAATGCCGTGACCCCAAGAAGCAATGCGAAATTCTTGATATCTTGCCTCGGATTTTACAGAAACTCCCCATTCCGTTCGCTGTGGTGATAGCCAGCCGTCCCGAACATCATATTCGCAATGCCTTCGACCTTGGAGATTTAAATGAGCGCTCTTCTCGATTATCGCTCGATGATTCATACAATTCGGATGCAGATATCAAGAAATATCTTGTCGATAGGTTCAGGAAAATCCGAGAACAGCATCCCCTCCGAGCATACCTGCCTACACCTTGGCCCAAGAAGGGTGTCATTGATAAGCTCGTTGCCAAAGCTTCTGGACAGTTTATTTATGCATCAACAGTCGACGGGTTCGTGAGTTCTATGCGACATAAGCCTTCTGAGCGGCTCGATATCTTGCTTGGTCACCTTGATGCCGGAAAGTTAAAGCCGTTTGCACAATTGGACGCTCTATACTCAGTCATTTTTCAAGCCATTGATCGGGTAGACCGAGCTGGTACGCTGCGCGTCCTGGGCGCTGCCATGGTCCTATCGGTTTTTCAAGGAGAAACTCTTCCCCCCCGTTGGGGCTTTTACTCTCCAATGGAATCCGACCCCCTACCTTATTCACCACGAATTATTGAGGGCCTTCTCGGGCTTGGGAATGGTGACGTCCGATACTTGCTCCTTGATTTAGAATCACTTCTTACTATTGACAACGATGATGCAAATATCCGCTTTTTCCATGCCTCACTTTCAGATTATCTTTTCGATAAATCGAGGTCCGCGGAATTCTGGATTGACGCAGGCGCAGTTTATGCCGACCTCGTACAACAATGTCTGTTTTGGTCGCGGTCCGAACAAGAGTGGAGGGGTATGTACTACGATAGTCCTTTCTCCTCTATTTGTCCACTTATCAGCTATTTACATAGGCTTTCGCATGTTTTTCTTGCGGGGGGGAGCCTTCCTCTTCTCCAAAGCAACGCCAACCCAGGGCCTACATGATGCCATTAAAACCTTTGACATGCCAATTGGGGTTAACACTCTCAGTCTCCAGCCAGTGGTCGTGCACGGAGTACGGCAATTGGTGAGGTTTATAATGTTTATTCTATGGGTTCCTAATATCCTTTTAACAGAAATTCTCCGATGCGGAAGAACTGTATCATGACCAACTGGTTTTATTCGCACGAGCCATTCAGAAATTTTCCGATGCGAAAAATTTGTATCGTGATCAACTGGTTTTATTCGCACAAGCCATTCGAGCGGACCTTCAAGTATACTTTGAACATACTCCTGCTCGCTTCGCCTTCATAACAGCGATTATTTCGAAACGAACAGGCACGGGTTGTGAGCCACTGAAGCGTATATTCCGCCTCTCACACGCGATGGTGGAGAACGACAACAACGTCGGCTTTAAGCTGTTTTTAAAGCCTCTCGATGCGAATTTAGTGCAGGCATTGAACGATCTCCTTGATGACTCCAAGGGACAATATTTCGTTGACGACAGTGAGTATGCAGACATTGCATTAAATATGATAAACTATATATCTGCCAAGATTAGGAGGTATGTTCTGCCCATTGGATATTTGGGCATTCGTAATGACATTGCTGTTAAGGCCTTTTCAGGTCCCTCCCATTGTGGCCAATGCTTTACCGAAAATCCTGTCAAAGTCAGCCACTCGTCGTGATCTCACCAAATGCATCAAAACTTTTTTCGAGATTTCCTTGTTATGGCCAGGAAATTCGGATGAGAGCTTAATCATGGATGCGATGACGGAATACATTTCAGTGTGTTATTTTGATTATATGCATCCAGTGTGCCTTGTTCAAAAATCCTCAGGGGTCTAGATCTCGGCTGGAATCTCCAGAAAGTCGCCTACGTGAAGGGCATCGCATTTTCAGCAAGGATGTCGCACTGCGTGATCATCAATATTTTGACCTACACCACATCGACACCCGACAATCGACCCCTCACCTCCGCTACGACCTTGTTACCGAGCGAGCCTCTATACGCGAACGATCCAAGACTACCAACGTATGTCCACCTGCCAAGCGAAAGGCTTCTCTTTCCCTTCCGCCTTCACCTTCCCGGCCTTTCCCATCCCCTCGCCTTCATCGCACGTATCCATCGTCGCTATCACCTGCCCCCTCCTCCTCATCTATGCTCCTTTCTCCACCCTCGATCTCTCTTCCATCGATGTCTGCTGTTAAGCTAGAATTGACCACGAACTACCCCGCATCGCTCTTCTCTGGCTCTATCAATGACCCCATTGAGATCAGCGATGACGAAGAACGCCTGTGGCCAGAGGATTTCTTTGTTGATGAGGTTGTTTCTGGGCTTCAGGAGTACGAGAAGACAACGGAAGGACAGCGTAAAGCCGTCTTCGAACAGCGGTATCCTGGTATCATGTACTGTCGTACGACTGTTTTCGATCAGGTCAAGAAGTGGCAGGAGGCTCCCGCGCAGCTCAAGGATGCGTGCCTCGGTCCGGAAAGAATCCGATGGTCTGTATTTGTGAGGCGCCTGAAGAAAGGGAAAATGGTCGCCTCTGCGTCTGTTATTGACCTGTCCTATTTGGAGTAGATATTGTTTCTTTAGTTAGTTTTATCTGCATCTTGATGTGCTCACTCATTCGTTTTCTAGCAACAATACAATATATATTCGAGACAATGAACAACTTGTGAGTTAAAAGGTAGGCCACTCTTTCGTGTTGAACCTGATCACGAGGTTGGTCGGCATATATAATTCCTCTTGGATTCGAGAGTAATTCTACTCCCGGCCTTCGTCGCAAGGATAAAAGCCCCCTGAAACCAAGACGTCCAACACCACTTAAGGAAGCCATGAGTAATACCAGTTCTCAAATTCCAGGGACACTTTTGAGGAGAACCAGCCCCGTGTCATTCACAGCCAGGGACCCAGCCCGGGAGTTGCTACATTGTGTCAGGACGCAGATAATCTCGCAAGTAGAAGTTCGGAACGTCCCATTAGGCCTTTTCCTAATTACAAGCGGTTGCGAACACAAGAAGCCAGGTAATACCTCGATGATTTCATCAAAAGGTGTAAGGGGGTTACAGTCGAAAAAGGTCGATGTTGTTAAGACTACCCAAAAAGCCGTGAGTCACAATCTACAAACCTCAAGTGTCTTCTTTTAAATTAAAAATTCCCCAGGGCGTGGAAAGGATGGGAACATCTACCCGATATCTGGGCAACCCTCAACCATCATCGGAACCCGACTCTGAATCGTACCCCGCGCCATCCACATCTGTACTTTCCTCCTCGTCCCAACAACGTCTCCATCCCACTGGGACGAGAGTACGGGATATAGTCGCCAGAGAGCAAAGGTGTGGGTGATCCTGCGGTACTACGCCCTTACCCCGCTGCAGGATATTTTCCCACCTCGTTTTCCTGTCAATATAGACCTCTGGAAGGGTACAGAGGGGACGAGGAGGTGTCGTGGGCGAGCAATAAGTGAGTAGGTGATGGGAGGAAAAACATCAGGGGAGTAGTAATAAGGGACGTAGAATTCAACAGCGACGAACTAGACCAATTTGGTGTTCATCCTCAAGTCGTTGAGATGGAGCCGTGCAACTTCTGCGTATATCTGGTTTGGGATCGACCATGTTACTTAGTTGGTGGGTTCGTCCAGAGTAAACAAAATCGATGAGCAGAGGCATCAAAGGGGTACGAATAAACAAGAAAGAAAAAAGGTAACTGAACGGATACAACCTACCTCATACGCTGTCTCGTGTTTGGCCGCATTCCCATTGGAATACGAGAATCGCGAATTCTGATCGCGAAGCACACCTTGGGACATGTTTTATAACAGAAAAATGCCCGTAATAATTATAACCCTCCTGGAAGGTATCAAAGTATACAAAGGTCGAACTTGCCAATATCAAATGGCTTGCGGTTGCCGGTTTCGGGAGTGTGAGGTGGGAAGAAGTCTTGCCATCGTCCCTCGAGGACGCCAGGGCGATCGTACCAACCTTCGCGGCGGATCCAACCGAAACACCCAAAGTGACCTTCGATGATATCGATTGACAAGCTTTTGGCGGCTTGGAAATAAGAGTCGATCTACAACCCAGAGTCGGTGAGGAACTAGCATGTGGAAGGGATGAGCCTGAGATGATATGCACCATCCCGAAGGCAAAGCCAATGTTGAGCACGCGGTGGCCGGAAGTGGGCATCCCTTCTAGGAGGCGGGTACTCTCGCGCACTGTAAGTAATAGGGTCAGCGATTCGCCCGACAAGTAAATCGAAATAGGATGACCGCCCAATGGGGTACGATGGAGGTGAACTTGGAACAGGAGAAAGGGACACAACTTACTCATGGGGCGCTCCCACTCCATCATGATGCCAGTACCACTCGTGACGCAAACAAGCGTGACCTCGTCCTCTGGCGCGTCGTTCGGGTTGGCGTAAAGAATGCTTATATATTGGCAATAAAGCTCGTTCTTTAACTCTCTATTCAAGCGTAACAATGTGAATTGTTTACCTACACCCGGGTGGTCCTCGCCCTGGCTCGCTTTATAATGCGGTTCGTATTCTAAATTATAGAATAACGTGAAATTCAATTTTGCATTTCATTCCTGATGGGAGAAACTACGTTTACCTTTTTGTAACACCCATTCCCGCAAGAGCTTTTCGTGCTTCTTCGTTTCCGTACATCCTCGCCACATCCTCAGCGAAACACCCCTGTCCTCTGCGCCCCAGGGGACGCCTTTTTGAGCAGCCAACATACAGCACCAGTCACCGCCGGAGATGGCCCAAACGAAGACGCCGACATCCTCCTCGTCTACTCCGCAAAATCGGCACCATTGCCGGTATGCAAAAGGCGATCGACAAAGACCCGAAAATGCTATACGCGTCTGATATTTTCCACATTCAATCAGCGCGGCATATCGCAGCCGCAGGCCTCGCTTTTTTGGAAGGAAAAAAAAGAAAAAGGTAAGGTGGCGGTGGTCAGTGGTGGGGTTTCAGTCTAACGGAGCACGTCGACGAGAGGGCGATTAAATCCTTCACTTGTGTTTATATTTATATTTGGAAGTTCTGGGGTGTTGAATTCACGCGTATGTGTATCGCCATCCAACATCCGGATTTCCACTTGGTTCGTTATTTCCAATGATGCTTCCTCGGGCTAGCGGACCCAAAAAGCTGCACCACCGTTTCGCGCAGGACGTGCGGGTCGACACCCAGTGCATACCGGTGGGTGGGGTGAATGGGAAGAGGGCTATCTATGCCTGAGTTTAAATTTGCCGGGGTAGATTCCGAACATAAAGATGATGAGGACATCTTTTACACCATCCATCTTGGAAAACTACCGCCTTCACGAGCAAAGTCGGGAACTTTCTCGTAAACAGCCTATGAGCACGAGAATGACCGCACCTCCTGTGCACTCCTATCGTGTGGTGTTTTGGGTGGCAAATAGAAGAGTGCGAGGAGTAAGTGATGGTCCTATTGCCACATTGGTTGTAAGCAGGAGCGGCAGATGCAGGCACTGTGCGGATGCTGGGTTGTACACTGGGTCTGCGGGAATGAGGAGTGGTGTGGTGATGGTGGAAGGAGAGCCGGCCAGGTCAATGGACGTCCTGTATGCCATGCTCGATCGTTTCTGGTGTAAAGCGCAAGGGGAGGTTGAGCATTTCGATCATCTCGATGAGAATTGGGCCTGCATTGGAGTTGGTGCTGATGAGAGGAGGAGGAGGGCGTCTATGACGCCTAGAGCTGTACTGTGTACTGAGGTTATCGAGCTGGTAGTCTCCTTGTAGTGGTAAGGAAGCACAGATCGGATTCGAGTGTCGTTGTGTCGTGGAGTTCCAGTTGTCCGCGTAGACGCGTGGGGAGATTCGTAGTGTCCCACCACTGTGACGACTTCCTCAGCTACCTGTTGGATCGAGACGTTATTCTGCAGTCCGAGAACGAATGGACGATTCGGTCTGGCGATCCCGGCTTTGTGTCGATCTGGGCGAGTGTAGTGCGTCGAGATCCACAGCGGTCAACGCGGAGCAGAGATCGGTATGGGTGGGGATGACGTTCGTCGTGTGTAAGAGACCACCCATGCCTACTTCCAGGGTGACGACGCTGGGAGCATGGTGGTTCGAAATCTAAACACGACGTGTTATTTACTTCGGGATCTCTTTGACTTCTAAATCAAATAAAGCAGTCACATGGGCCGTTCCTTTCCCAAATCATCCACAACCACCCATCCTCCAAACCAATATCCGCGTAAGCGTACTACAAATTCTTCTTCCACACCGCGAAACATGCACACCAACCGGTCAAGGGCCACCATGGTCCCGTCACGAGTCTTAGCCCTATGATGGAGATTGGACATGATCTGGTACGATCACTGTCTCCTGTCCTGTGTTGTTGTGATGAGAGGGTTATTTTTTTTTTCATGGTTCTTTCTGCTCGACTTATTATTTTCACGTTCTATCGCCACGGCGTTTCTCCTCGTGCTCCTTATTCTTTATATCTGCTACTCTTGGATTTGGACCTTGGTCAATTTTGCGCTTGCAAATATGAGGCCACAAAACATGTGGAATCAATGCGGATGCAAGTGGTAGGGTATTATCAAGCATGTGAGAAGCTGGACGACACGGCGTTGGCGCCGGTGGGTGAAACAGGTGCGGGGAAGGTGGAGGCAGCATTCGAGGACGCTGTGGCGTTTATGGTGCGTTTTTGCGTTTTTGTTGTTGTTATTCGAAGGTGTTATGCCATTTGTGCTGATGCATTTTAAGGGAGCAGGTTGATAATCAGACTCGGAAGCTGAGCACGAACGACGGAGGGAGCTTTGGTTGTACATGTCCTTCTCTTTTCATTCCTCGAGTCTTCAGTCTGTGGGTGGTGCGTGTACTTATACCCCTGTCCCTTTCAAACAAGCGTACATCGCCCCGACGCCAACCTCAAACTGGCGCCCCACACCAATCGATCTCCAAGCATTTATCCCAAGCTCCAAGCTCCAGTTCAGCAACCCTTCAACACCAGCGGAGGCGGTGCGACTCGTACGGGAGCAGAATCTGCATTTCGCGTTTGATGATCACTTGGAGGATGTGACGATTGGTGAGTTGTACCTTTTTTCAATGTTTCTTTTGTGTGAGTTATTCACGACTGGCATTACTCACTTGACATTTGATAGATTGGTTGAGGAACCGGACCTGTTTTCCATAACGTTTTCTAAGATCTAGACTAGACTTGGGGATTTGTTGAAAATTGAATCTCGTTCGTTGTTCTTTTGTTTGGCGAGTCGAATATACCGAGACAGATCTTCGACGTGAAGAAACCCATACCAGCGAGGATTGGATGAACGTCCGATCGATTCACAAGGCTAGTTCTGAATATATTCTGCGGCACATCGAACACCGTTGTGCGCCAAACTCACGCTATTTCGGTTATAATATTAGTACCTGGGAACACGCTCATCCTCTTTTCCCGTCCATCTTTGCTTTCATCTTGCCGGTCCTCATGCTCTTAGAGACCCGTTCTACAAGTTGAAGCCAGCTGCTGGGTTCTCAAGAGCGAGGCAGACTCAGATTAGACCCCCCGGGATTAACTTTCAGAGCACTCTGAGCCTTTGAGGACTTTATCATGTATGTACAGAATGAGCCACAAAAAAAAGCATTGACCCAGTTTCTGAATGCGGATGGATGCCGGTTCCACTCTTTTAAATTGCTGGTTGGGTATGGTTACTCGTGCTTGTCTTGGTTGCCCAAAAGTGTGCATTCGAAATGACTTCTATCGATGGTGAGGTGGTGCTCATGCCTATCAGACGAGCAACTTGCAATGAACCAAACGTACTTAACCTTGCAGAACGAAATTATGTCTCACCAAGCGAATAATACCTCTATTTCTGGCGGCCATTTTATCAACGTTTATACAATCTCAACAGCTAAAGAAGCCGTGCGGTTATTCAGGTTTCCTCTGCGATTCCTCAAGACTGCGTAGAGAAAGACTAAGATTAGCCAGTGCGCTTAGGAACAGTTCTGATTCGGTTAAGAACGGATATGAATTGATAGTAGCCACTGTAACCGAGTCTGGTCATACATATATCGATATCGATTATCCACTGCATGCTAAGGTAGAGATAGGGTATGAATTGGGGCCGAAAACATAATACTTAGTGGGAACCACAGCCTCTAAGCGCAGTTGATCTAATCAAGATCTAATCATCCACCGGGATGTGCTAGGTAACTTTGGTCACTAACCGCACGACACTAAATTAGACCCTCGGCATTAAATGTCAGAGCACCCCGAGTCTTTGGGAACTGTATCATGTATGTGTGGGATGAGCCACAATTTGGCAAAAAAAAAAAAGCATTGACCTGGTTGGATATGTTCCACTTTTTTAAAAGTTGCCGGTTGGGTATGGCTACTTGTGCTTGTCCTGGTCGCCCAAAAGTGTGTGCATTCGAAACGAATCCTCATTTATGGTGAGGCAGTGCTCATGTCTGTTTGATGTTATTGACCATGACCAGTTCGATATCAGTGAGCCTTTATCGGACGAGCAACCTGCATCGAACCAAACGTACAGAACGAAAATATGTTCCACCAAGCAAACAATACCTCTATTTCCGGTAGCCATTTCAGCGTTAATACAATCTCAACAGCTGAAGAGGGTATGTGGTTATCCATGTTTCCTCGGCAATTTCCTGAAGACTGCCCGCATTAGGTTTGAAGCTGCTCCAAAAGCACGCTATCGCTGGCGCACTGCATAACTCAGCTGAGCGAGGTGACTCCCCGAAATGCCACGAGAACACGAGGGTTGCGGTTGTGGAGGAGATCATGGCCTGGGTCACTGCTTCCGATCGACAGCCCCAGGTCTTGTGGATGAACGGACCAGCAGGCGCAGGGAAAACAGCAATAGCGCACAGGATCGCTGAAATGTGCGACAAAGCAGGGATGCTGGCGGCCAGTTTCTTTTGTTCTCGCAGCAGACCCGGGACGAACGAGAAGACATTTTTGATTACGACGATCGTCAGCCAGCTCATTGTTGTGATACCGGGGATGCGGGAACATGTTGGAGACGCACTGCACAAGGATTATTTCCTCCTATCTCGGTCCCTCGAAGCCCAGTTGGAGGCCATGGTCGTGAAGCCATTAGAGATGGCCAGATCAAACACCAGCGACGACGCCGACTTCCTGCACTCTCTCCCGAAATTAATCCTTTTGGACGGCTTGGACGAATGCGGAGACCCCCAATCCCATGAGTCTGTTTTACGACTCATCCTAGCTGCCGTCAGCCAATACAATCTCCCATTTTCCTTCCTCATTGCAAGCCGACCGGAACAAAAAATTCGTGAAGTTTTTGACGAACCCACCATGGGTCTTACCGTGCAGCGATTGGTACTTGACGACAAGTATCTCCCAGATGATGATATCCGAACCTTCTTGGTGTCTAGTTTCCAGGACATCAAACGGAGACATCCTTCCCGTACCGGCCTCCCTTCTTGGCCTTCCAATGAAGACATTGAACGACTGGTTCTAAGGTCCTCAGGCCAGTTCATTTATGCATCGACTGTTATCAAATTTGTCGATTCGCATCGTCACTGGCCTCCAGATAGGTTGAAGATAATCTTCGGAATATTGCCACCCGGGAAAACAACACCATTCGCTGAAATGGATGCTCTCTACTCCCATATCCTCTTCGCGGCATCGGACAACATAGATAAAGTCCTCGATATCTTCGCTGTCTTGTTGTTCCACTGGAGTCGCCATCCCAACCGACTTCCGACCATACAGTTCCTTGAATCATTTTTATTTTACCGGCCTGGTGAGGTTTTGATGGTGCTGAGTGATCTACATTCTATCATCTCTGTACCACTGCCAGGTGAACAGGATATGCTGGTTCAATTCTTTCATGCCTCGCTTGGGGATTTCTTGGTTGATCGTTCTCGCTCCGGGGAAATATTTTTTCTTGATTCTGGCATTAGTCATAGGGAAATCGCAACCCAAATTTTGAAAGAAATCGAAAACAATTCAAGTAACATTCTTAATTTTCCACATTTTTCTCATCTGACCAATGTTGCGCAGCATTCGAAATGGTATCCCTTGGGGAAGAATTTGCCTACCACTGCATAAAATCAACACCAACACCAGATTTTCTATTGAAACTACAGCGCTTTGATATATCACTTTTATCGTTTAAATTTGGAGGCTCTGTAGGTCCCATGGCAATCTTTGATGCTGTGCACTCAGAGAGTCGTATTCCTGAATTTTTAGTCTGGTTGCATCAGAAGGTCAGCCACGGGTCAACTTTGGGTGATATTTAAATCTAAATTCATTTTATCTGCCTTAGCTCTGTCCCCGGCGGAAGGGGGACAATCGCCCTCACCTTTACATGTGGAATATGGATGTGTGGATTCATGGACATCTAACGTGGGTCATAGAAACATCCGGTCGCACCACCATCAATATCGCAAATGCGATTCTTGCGGCTATAACCTTGGCCAAATTTCCAGGATTTCAGGATGTGCATCACCTCATTTTAGAGGTGCTCGATGTCGATCACCCAAAGCATACCTTCAAGGATCAATCGGAGACATATGTCAAGTACTGGCAATTCCTTGCTGAATTCTTGATGGACCAAAGACGTTCAGGATCCCTTTTTGTTGGGGCAGCCCAGTACATCAATCTTTCCATGCTCCTTTGGACCTTCCTTGTGACTGTAACCGGTACTCCAGAAGTTGTCACCTCTGAAAAGTAAGTTTCCAACTCAAAACTTGTTCATCTCTCAAAGCTCATGAAACAAGTCACTGGAAGGCCGTGATGAGAATGTTCCCGGAAATTCTGTCTAGGTGTGGACCCTCTATTGAACTCGCAGCCTTTCTTGAGTGTACTCGGTTATCCAGCGAGCGGCCCCAGTGGCTTCACATGGAATCATCAGTCGGTGACGACTGGGAAACACTTTCACGCACTTTGAACCAAATTTGTGAAGCCTACTACTTGTCAATATCAGAAGTGACAATATCCCACAGAATCAAGCGTTTCTTCAGGATCGACAGGAAACAACATCGGAATTCACAACAAGTTGTGAAGGCGACTCTCAGAGGGCGGCCAATTTCAACCTGACTGTTCCAGTTATAACTTATATCTAGGGCGAGGACGTTCGAGTCGGTCAAATCGCTTCAACGCAGAAATTTGCTGGCCCTCTATCCGACTCGGAGACAAAACAAGAATACCCTCCCTACTTCCAATTTACAAAACAAATGCTGAATGTTGTCTACGATGCATTTCTTGGTGGACGATACCCCACCATTTCTACTATACTACCTAATCCTTACCATCCCCGCTAAATCATCCCTACATTATCTAATGGCTTACATGCGCGCACTTACCAAATCCGAGATATTCCATCGTGAAAGTTTCTGCGTCAACAATATTATCCAGGTTCCTATCTCATTCCTTGGTGCCAATTAGCCTACGAAAAGGTAGAGGCCAAACACAGGGCAAGTAATAGATCAAAGATAAGTAGGTGCCATGCGATCAAGAAATGTACATCTCAGTGGGTCAGTGGTCATCAGGGCATCTTGGAACAATGTTTTTTTTGTCCAGCGCTTGTCGCAAGGCTCCACACTTGGAGGAGGACTTGAGAAGCACCACAGAGCATCAGTGATGAGGGCAAAGATATACTATATTCCTGGTCGCTAGGAACTCCGTCCGCTCAACCAACCTCCGTGATTGTTCGCTTCTTGGCTACATCGAGAATTGAATGGCGAAGGGCGAGTAACGACGAAAATGTGAGTTACATCCCCAAAGAAACATGGAACATCGCATTACCATATCATCCCCGACGTAAACTTGGGCTTGACCTCAATCGGCCGTTCATTATCATCAAGCACCGGACGAATATCGAACACACTTATGATTGGCGCATTGGAGATCCACACCTGCACATCTCCCATATAACGACCAGGGCAGAACATGCGGCCGTATCCAGAGGCTGAGGAGAGCTTGTCGGTTGTAATCCACCTTTGTCCCCCTCGCCCATGTTGCATGAGGCGCTCTGGGATAAAACGCTCCGGCTCTGGCCATGCTTTTGGATAGTGTAAAATACGCCTTCGTCGTTGGTGAGGTGTTGTTGGATGGGTTAAATAAGTGGGCATAAACCAGGAGTTTCCAACCATAGTGGTTCCCGCGGGGATAAAGTACCCATTGAATTCATCTTCTCGAGTGACCATGTGAGGTAGCCCTGACAAGGAGTCAATAACTGTGGAGAATTTATCCATAACTGTAACGCACCTAGAGGCGCAACTGGATTCCAGCTGAAGGAGGCCCTAAATACCATTCAATAACTAAGATGAATTAAACGATTACAGGTCCGGACACTGACCGAATGACTTCTTTAAGAATCGCATTCGTATACGGAAGCGAAGGCCTATCGCTAAATTCAGGAAGACGGTCCTGCCCAACCACAGCATCAAGCTCTTTCCGCGCCTTCATTTGCACCTCGCGATAAGGGAGCATAACTAGAACAAAGGAGGTCAGCGTTGAGACGGTCTGCACGATCATATCAGATTTCGGTCCACCCAAATAGAATTTAAGAGAGTTAGAACTTGCACTTTCAGCCCCAGCAACATACGCAGAATTTTTGATTGTTTCAATTTCCTCACCGACATTCTCCTATGATTCCAGGTCGTTCAGAAGGTCAGAAACGAACGAAGGTGACGCGGTCCCATTTTTCTAGCAGAAATTTTCAACCCTTAATCAATATATTCGTAGACTCGGAGATAAAAAGCTTACCATTTCGTTGAGAACAGTCTTAAACGGTTCACCTCGCGTGCTCATAACGGCATTACGCCATTCACGGGTTTTGCGCTTGAAACTTGATAAGTAGAATGCCTGCCATATTCTCGAGGCTATATCGGTATATAGGTGACGCGGATTCAGGTCGCTATTATTTCTTACCCACCGTCAACCATTGGTCATTGGTCAACCATGATTCCATGAATTTTCGTAGGGAATTCTTAGAACTAAGATCGTTCCTCTGCATCTAAAGGAAGATTGCGATTGCAGCGCAGGAAATGGAAATCGTAGCACACTCCAGCAAGATGACCGAATCCCAGGAAATTCCACATCGTTGTGCGATACAGGATGCACGTGTTCGAAAGAGCGAGGTGGTGATCATGATGCCAGTGGAGGGACGTAAAGGCAGCACGTTTCCAAATCCGGAAGGTAGCGAAATTTTCATTTTTTGACAGTCGCTCAGGCAACCTCACAGGTCATGCTGCCATTTAACTGGCACCTTTGTTATTGACAGGTGCCTGCCTCGTGGGTCTCGCAAAACACAATTCTTGAGGCTTGAAGGTTGGAACCGGACTCGAACCCGGCGCGCTTTTCGACGCAGGAAAGAATCGAGGGCACTCTTCATGCGTCTGCCATCATGGAGGTAACTTCTATAGAGAGCGGATAGTGGACCTAACTCTCAAAGAAAATTCCGGATGGTATTCATATGTCCCAGCTAGCGTAGGTATTTTGGGGATCAAAAAAAAATAGCTTTTTCCTTGCCTCGTGTGCAACGGCAGGTGAGTTTCTTTCTTCCAAATCTGTATCGCTTCACCTCAAGGGCAATCCCCGTGATTAGATTGGGGAGAGCGGAGATTATCTATCACTCATTCTCCCACACGCTTTTAGAAAATGGATACCGCGCTCAACCTCGCGAAATTCCCCCGGACAGAAGCCGATGCCAACCATCCAGTTTTGGTGCGCGCAGCGGCAGGGTTCCGAAGTCCAAATTTAGGGTTGCGACGATTCGTCGTGCCTAAATGCATGGCAATGCTCTTTGGATTTTTGTCCAATTAAAACAACACGCCACTCCTTTGACGACAGATCTCAGCGACCAATTTAGCCACTCCGTACACGATGCCTTGCGTAACTACATTCCCCAAGGTATAAAAGCACCCCCAGATTTTCATTCGAAGGTCCTGTTGTCGAGTGTCTCACCCCTCACCCGCCAATATATCCTGTCCTCCCTATAAATCCCTTACAATCCCCTGTACGACCATGACACGCATCGCCCTCTTTTTTTTCGCACTGATCGCGTCCGTCCTTTTGGCCTTTGCATCACCAATACCGGTTGTGAATCGCGAGCTCGTCGACCTCGAGAAGCGCATTACACATACAGGTCGAGTGAGTTTTCATTTTTTCTTTTGCACCTTCACACGTCATGATTATTAATTATTTTACGCATCGCAGGGCACCTGGTTCCATCCTGGTTATTGCTACTCTATGTTGCATTCCAATCATAATAACTAACCGATATCTGCTAGGCCTGGGTAATTGTGGCAGGCGCAACGGCGACGGCGATCTCATCTTAGCCATTGGCAAGGGGCTTTACAACCGCAACAGGGGAAGTAACTGTGATCAAGTAGGTCCATTTATTTACAATATTCGCACGTCAACCCTAACCTCTATTGTCTTTTAGTGGGTGAAAATCGTCGCAAACGGGAAGACAGCCTACGGCAAGACAAGAGACAGTTGCCAGTCGTGTACCGACAATGACATTGGTCTGTTAACTTGTTTTTTTTGGCTGTCCTGGATACATTGTACTTACTCTCCCATTTTAGACATGTCGCCAGCCCTTTTCCAAAAATTTGCGCCTTTGGGTACCGGTGTACTCAAGGTCTCGTGGAATTTCATGGCCACAGGCTGGCAGCCGTGAACGGATCCGAGTATCCGTTCCGAACTTCCGATCCGTCTCCGACGATTAGATTTTTTCCCCGCCTTTTCATCCGTTCCATTCATTAGGCCTTTATGATGATTACTCCTCACGTTAGCTCGATTCCACGATTCGACGGAAACTCCGGCCATATCCTATAGACAACGAACAACTAGTTCAGCGGCCCTAGAAACCATCTACTTTGTTGTAAATCTACCATTGTTTCACCACCTGCACCGACTCCTCTACTGCGTAGAGCCACCATTATCACACCTACACCCTACGAATCTCGCGATGCCTGGTTTTTATTCTTAACATTCTTGTCAGTGACTCTAGTAAAACGAATTCTTCTTGTAAAATAGAGTGTATTTTTCTTCCCGTTCCGCTCTACCTACTTCTCCTTATCTCAGTGTGTACCAACTAGCTTGGAAACCCACTTCGCTCTTACTTTAGAATGTATTCGGATATAAGATACGATTTGCAAAAAAAAAAAAAAATCTTTTGAATTCCTGACTTGATTACCGGGTCGACGCTGGGTTACCCGGAGGCCTTCGCCGACGAGAACAAGGATCGAGGGGGAACAACAACGCGCTCCCATGACAGCAATCGCGCTATCGACCAAATCACCGCGAGATGGTAATTCACGGCCAGGATATAGGTCAGCGATCCTCGCATTCTGTCTCAAATTGCCGCAGCGCCCCCTCAATGTTTCAAGCAGAGATGTTGGGATCACCGGTCATGTCTGTCAAATTCGCTACCATCATCGGTGGTCAACGTAAAATTTTAGGAAGTCCGACTTAAGTCCGATTCTGAAATATAAATCAGGAATGGGTCAGGAATGGACCCCGAATTAATGATGCCTAAGACAAGCCGAATGAGGGAGAACATATACAATGGAACACATCCTCCTGTTCGACTCAAGCAACAGGATGCCACGCTCCGACGGGCTGGCCGACCCCCAACAATGTCCATATTTGCTTCGCCACTCCCTTTTCTGCCCGGCTTAGGAACAGGACGAGGGTACTGAACCTAGGGATTTTCGTGAAATTCTCGAGATACTGTGCGATGATATTTGTAAATTGTTTCCCGCTTGGAGGCGGAGGCTGTCAGGATCTTGGAGAATGTGTCGAGGATGGAGACAAGGAGTGGCGGTTCGAGAGATTTCTTGCACAACGCAGGAAGTCGAGTGGGTGGAATGCTCTGGGTAAGTTTTCATGTCAGAAGAGATTATCCCCATTCAATGATATGAGGCTGACGGTGATAAGTTTGCATCTCTTTTCTGGAGAAGTTATTGTCCACCACGATTTCAAGAACTCGAACAGCGTTGGAGGAGGTTTATGCACCCCCCCCGAGAGGGGCCACCGCCTCTTCAAGGGCCTGTGACGACGGCTGGTTGGAAAGATCGTGTTCTGGCTAGTGGCACGGAAGATCCCGCCACCGCCACCTACTGGACTTGGTCTAACACTTTCCCTCGCCTGTTTTGCATTCTCAGGTTTCGAATTTGATAGCTTAGTGGCGGACACCGGGCCTGTTAGCTTGGGTCCTGCCTGCTCGAAGGATGACGATTCACCAACTGTTGAAGCTGCGTTGAGAAATCAGGTTGGGAAATGGGTTTGGTTGAAATTTAGACTCGACCAGGGGTGTTGTTGGGGCTATTGGAAAACGTTCCTCAGGCAGCTTAGCAGAAGCACTCCCCAAGGGGTCAACAATCTTGATGGGCACACGTGGGCGCTTTGTTGCAGCTGTCAGGTTGTGAACAGGTGAAGTGGAAACCTTGGATTTCTGGCTAGTGAATCAGCAAGATGCTGGCAACGCAACGATCTGAAATCAAAACAAGAAGCACGCACCTTGCTCTTTTCGTTCTGTACAAGAGCTGCCACCTTTTTCAGCTGCTCCTTTGTAGCATTATTGGCTGGATCGATACGTGATGGATTCGCAAAATCTTGAGTGTGGCCGTGCACATCAGAAAGAATACGTCATCTGGGCCATCTTCGAAAATACCGTTTTGTGCCTCCAAAAGACTTCCAGTTCTAACCCTGGCCTGTCCTCTCCGGAACAAGGCCTTCACATTAGTAGCATCTAGCCAAATCACAGTCGTACAGTCCCGCTCGGCATCCTCGCATCTGTTCGCAACACAAAAACGTTCCAAAATCAGTAAATGGTCTGTTTTTACCCCGCGTGCCGGTGGAAACGTACTTGCTTAGTTTGGGATGTGCAGCAGCGCGATTCAAAGGGTAGGTGGGGTCGTTCCTATCTGCCAACACCGCAGTTGTCCTATTGCGGTGGGATAGTGGCCGCCGCCGCCTGAATGGGTTAGTATCACGGGCACGAATGATTTTGGCGCCACGGATTCGAGCATTTGTCGCC
>Ga0307513_10002934_pt1 | contig 23320 bp, 24 predicted proteins | sample 15_EM_MG_FD_202174 | JGI IMG/M metagenome (GOLD analysis project Ga0307513, IMG submission 202174) | Populus trichocarpa ectomycorrhiza microbial communities from riparian zone in the Pacific Northwest, United States - 15_EM | ecosystem: Host-associated > Plants > Roots > Unclassified | place...
AGTTACCGCCTTCATACTCTACACGACTTTGTAGGTACGAGGGGACTAACTTTCGTGCGAAACGTCCTGTTACCTTCGACCCACTCTTCCGACTGCCTGTCTTCAAGTGTCTGTAACCTTATGCGCCGTCGTCTGATTCACCTGCCTCCACTTGCATAAGGTGCCTGAAGGTCTCCCCTCATATACCCTCCGAACAGGATCCGGTCGGACGGACGGCCGGGACGTATACGGTGTTATAAGATGTGTTCCCTTGATAGTGGTCTTTGGTGTTGGGACGCAACTACCCAGGCGGCCAGGGATGATGCGCCGTCCCAACGCCGGGGCTGGAGGGGGGTGTTATCTTTTTCCTTCGAAGTTCGTATACGCCAAGGTAGGGTAACCTTGCCCTGTAAATCCTTACGGGGAGTCCGTGCGCCTAACACGAGCTCCCCTCTTCAAAGTGTTCGTCCCGAATACTCTATGTCTATTATACAATCTTTTCCTCTTATTTCGAGCTGTACATAGTAGGGGTAAAAACCACCGGCGTTTGCTTGTCCACCGATGGAAATCCTTTCTTATGTCACTCGACCTCGCCTGGGCCCCGCATCTCCGCGTTCTGTCTATGAAACCTTTCCACCTCTTCCTGCACGTTCATCATACCTTCGGGTGGCTCCCAAGTATTCTCGTCCTCCGCGCAGCCTTTCCACTTTACAAAATCCGGAAGATCTTTCATGGGTTTGTTCCTTCCTCGAACCTTTCGCGTGTAGGAAATGATCTCACTCTTGACGATCCTTTCTACCTCCCACTCTAAATCTCCCTCGATTTCTTCGGGGTCTCGTGGGGGTTGTTCGCGATTCGGTCGTTTCGAGGCTTGGTAGGGTTCCAACAGCGAAACGTGGAACACGGGATCAATTTTCCACCTAGGCGATATTTCTAGCTTGTATGCCCGACTTCCTTTCTTTTCTAAGACCTTGAACGGGCCATACAGCTTTGGACTCAACTTCTTCGATGGTCGTTTGGTACGTATGTTTTTCGCATGCAACATTACCAAGTCGCCGACCTCGATGTTGGGTTGTGCTGTCCCTTTTCGGTCATAATATTTCTTCATCGATTCCCGTGTGTTTTCTAGGGTTTGTTTTGCCTGTTGGTGTATGTCCTCCATCCAGTGAATATACATTGCCGCCCCAGGGTTATGAGCTTCTCTCTTCTTCATCCACTCCATCTGTGGGTGAAAACCGTAGTTGGCGAAGAATGGGGTCATTTTGTGTGCGTTGGTTGCCGAGTTGTTGTAGGCGTGTTCTGCTAACGGCAATAGTTGGTACCAATCGTCCTGATCGAAGTTGACAAATGTTCGTAAGTAACCTTCCAGCACTTGGTTCGTCCTTTCCGTTTGTCCGTCAGTTTGAGGGTGGTAAGCCGTTGACATGCGCCTCTTTACTCCTAGCATCTTGCACAATGATTCCCAGAATTCGCCGGAAAACTTTGCGTCCATGTCCGATATAATTTCGGTTGGCAATCCGTGAAGGTTCCATACTTCCCGAAGGAAGGTATCCGCAACGTCTTTTGCGGTCGCTTTTTCGTGGAGGCCGATAAAATAAGCCATCTTCGTGAACCGGTCTACTACTACCAGGATCTGGGTCTTACCCTGCCATTCCGGTAGTTGGGTGATGAAGTCGATCGAAAAGGAGGACCAGGCGGCATAAGTTACTTCTAACGGTTCAAGTAATCCGTACTTAGCATGTCGTGGGGATTTACTGTGTTGACATTCGTCGCAGGATCGTACGTAGTCTCTGATCCAATCTGCAAGTTTTTTCCAGTAAAAGTCCCTTGTTACTATCTCGATCGTTTTCTCCTGTCCGAAGTGCCCTGCTACTAATGAGTCGTGACAGCCTTGGGCTATCTCCGTTTGAAGGGCTTCGTCCTCGGGGATGTACAAACGATTTTGGTAATATAGTAACCCGTCCTTTTCTATCCATTCGTCCGGCATCTTTTCCCCGTTTTCTCTTAACCTGACCAGTTCACGGCCTCGGTCCTGCCACTTCTCATCCTCCTTACCCGCCATCCTAATCTTGTCCAGAAATGAATCGTTTATTGTTCACGTCAGGGCTGCATTGATGTGAGCGCTTGATAACTTTTCTCTTTCTCTTGTCAACCGAGGGTGATGGTTGATGTCCGCCGCGCTAAAGAATTCGTTCCTGGTTGAGTCTGCATGAAGGAAACATATTTTGACCCCTTCTTCTTTAGCCGTAATCGATCGCTTGGGGTTCAGATCACTTGACCCAAAGCCCGCCTTGCCTCGCTCGGTTGTCCCCAGATCGTCTACTTCCATGGCGTCGGCATTGGCAACTTTCTCAACTATGAGTTGTGCTATCCGATCTCCTGCTTTAAACACGCAGTCCGCTTCGCCATGATTTCGAAGTATGACCTTGACTTCTCCGGTGTACTCTGAATCTATTACACCACCGCCCACTGCTATTCCCATCTTGCTAGCCATACCACTTCTTGCGGCTAGCCTTCCGTAGGTTCCTTCTGGCAAACCCATCGCAATACCCGTTTCCACCATTGTCTGTCCTTTTGCCGGTACCAGGCCGTCTGTCAAGGCGTAGATGTCATGACCTGCCGCAAACCGTGATCCTTTCTTCGGGATTATAGCCTTATCTGAAAGTTTCATTATCCTGAGGCTTGTAGCCTCGCGTTTTTCTGGGACCAGGGCTGTCTCTGCGTTTCGTTTTTGATGAATCACGGAAATTTGAAAATGTTCCGGTTTCAAAATCGACTCTTCACTGTGACGAGCTCTCTCCTCAGGACGGTACTCCGGCCGTCTACTTAACGCATCGGGTTTCCCGCCCCTACTTCCCGGTCGATAGACTATTTTAAAGTTGTAATTCGTCAACTCCTGTGCCCATCGAATCTGTCGCTGGTTCCAGACTTTTTTGGTTAAAAAGAACTGTAGGTTTTGGTGGTCGGTGTATACCGTCACGGGTTCTTCTTCACCTCAAAGATATTTTTTCCATTCTTTGAACGCCTCCATTATTGCGAGTAATTCCTTGTCATGTATCTCGTAATTTCTTTCGGCGCTGTTTAGTTTTCAAGAATGGAAAGCCACTGGGTGAAGCCTTCTGCCTTGATATTGAGACAGTACACATCCGAGCGCGATGTCCCTTGCGGCCGTCTCAACCACCGTTTTCCTTCCTGGGTAGAAATGCGATAAAATCGGTGCCGTTGTAAACCTCCTTTTCAATTCCTCAAACGCTTCCTCCTGCCCTCTTCCCCAGTGAAAATCTTTTGAGTTCCCCTTCAATGTCTCGGTTATTGGTTTGCAGACTTTCGAGAAATCCTTGATGAATCGTTGATAGAAGTTTGCGAATCCAATGAAAATTTGGACTTCTTTAACCGATCTCGGGTGGGCCCATTTTTGGACGCTTTCCACTTTTCTATCACTTATGGTGACTCCGCTCGTCCTGACAATGTATCCCAAGAATTCGACCTCATCTTGGTGGAACACCGACTTTTTCAGCGAGACTGCCAAGTCGTGCTGTTCGAGTCGGTCTAGGACCTCTTGGACTAGCTTAATGTGGTCGTCCATATTTCCGGAGTATATTAGGATATCATCTAGATAGACGCCTACTCCGTGGTCCAAGAATTCCCTTAGGATTTTGTTCATCATTGTCTGAAACGTTGCGGGAGCGTTTACCAGCCCGAAAGCCATAACTTTGTACTCGTACTGACCGTATCGTGTACGAAAGGCTGTTTTATGCTCATCCCCTTTCCTCATTGAATAAGATGATATCCGTCTTTTAGGTCAAGTTTGGTGAATACTTTTGCTCCAGCAACGCGGTCTCGGAGTTCGTCCATGAGTGGCAGGGGGTATTTATTCAGGATCGTCAATTTGTTGAGGTTCCTATAGTCTAAGCAGAGTCGTAGACTTCCATCTGGTTTTGGAACGAAGAGGATTGGAGCGCCATAAGGGGATTCGCTATCGGCAATTTTTCCCTCAGCCATCATTTTCATGAGGTACTTATCCAGCTCATTCAACTGGTGTGCCGACATTGGATAAATCGGACCCCATGGGGGTTCGGCCCCTTCTTTAAGGTTGATGGCGTGATCAAAAGTCCTTCGAGGCGCCAGCATTTTGGCTTTTATCTCTTCAAAAAGCTCCTTATACTGCCAATATGGTTTTGGCAGTGTCTCCAATTGTACTCCTCCTTCTTCTTCTCGTTCTATCCATCCCACATACTGTGCTTCCTCATCGTGAGCCACAGTTTCATCCCATTCAAACATATCCGCCACCGCTTCATCTTCTATATGAGCGTGGCACTTTGCTTCTTCAAAGGCCCATTTTCCTGGGTCCGCAATATTTTTAAGGGGGTGCTCATCATGCCACCACCCAAAGGGTATGATCAAGTCATACCTTCCTGCATTCGCAATTTCGCAGGATATCATACTTCGGTGGCCATTGGCACCGATTTCTAGGCGAATAGGATGGTTATAGAATATTCCTCCAGTAGGCGCGGTTTCGCCATCGAAGGTGGTGATTTTCAACGGTAAGTCCCGAGCTTCGGTCGGGATTGCGAGCCGGTGTGCGGTATCCTGGTTCATGAGAAAGATGTTTGAACCAGAGTCTAGGAGGACATTTATCATGGGTTTTCGTCCTTTAATTGGGATAAATGGTTTCCCTCCAGGGCAGGCATAATGCTTAGGTTTTTTAATAGGTCTAGAGCTTTCGCTCTGTTCATGATGAAATCTTTTCATCGTCGCGCTTACAAGTAGTGTGGGGGTTTGTTACCGCGCCTGCGCAGTTTCGGCTCTTAAAGCCTCCTCAGACAAACCTTTTACAATAAGTGTCTATAATTTTGATATCGCGCAGCCCACTACTAGCGGTCTTTACCTCCTGCCGAGGAGTTCCCATATCACAGGAGTGGTGGTTCACTAGAGTACCTCTCGCGTTAGCGACTAGGATGCGGGGTCCTTTATCGTCGACTTAGCCCTCATATGAGACTGTCCCCTGCGACGAGTCCACCGTACCACCGCCTTCGAGTTTGGTCGTACGCGCGCGACCCCCTCAGACACCATTCGTCGCACATGAACCTTCTGCCCAATAGAGGTGCCCCCAGCTTCTATTTCCCCGTTTTTTTACTCGGAGAGAAAGTCAGGTTGCCCCTGGATTTCGACCCTCCTCACGCGTGTCGTGCAACTCAAGTTCTGTTCCGGCGAATGGTAATCTTCTTTTTCCCTTTTAGTCTCATTGACCGCTTTCCTCTCTTGTAGTTTTTTCTGGCTCCCGTGGTGAGCACGGACTACCAAATTTTGGAGGTAAATTGGCAACCGCGATCCTTTGGTCTTTTAGCCTTCCGGTGGGATCTCGTCACCGACTACGCCGCAGGTCTTTCGATTCGAGGCGGCAACCTCATTACCCGAACACCGTTGTTGTCGGTACCTGGATGACTTTTTATAAAAGTCGTCATCTTCAAAAGCCCAAGCCGGGGGCCTTTGCACCGCTCGTCGTGAGCTTTCTCCCTGGCCCTCAACGGCAACAGTGGCTACCTGGGGGCATCGTTTTGGTGCGAGTGCGGGCTGTCGTTTGGGTTTGGATTGCGCTCGATATATAGCCGATACTTGTATCGGTTTTCAACAGTATTTCCAAGTATGGTTTTTCATTCCGCATCGCGTGCATTCGTTGTCAGATTTCCGTTTGTCGACAACCTTCTGATCGACGCCCTGGTGTGCTTCCGACCACACCGTATGTCTAACCTCCCCCTTCGGTGCCACCGATGCTTCTTTTTTCACCTTTCTTTCCCCAGCCTTTTTCTTCTGGTAGGCCGCCTTTTCCGTAGCCGTGGATTGGTTTTTTACATGCTTGGGAGCAACCGTTGGCCTCGAATCCTCGAACTTCCTTTTCTCGCCTCGTGTCGTGCCGGAGGGCCCGCCTCCTCGAAGATCTTTTGTTTCCTTGAAATCTTCTTCCGCTCGGGTTACGGTCCTGACTGCTTCTAACCATTCCCCATCGTCGACATATTCTCTATGCGAGAGTCGTCGCCATGCTTCTATGGGGAGTTCCTCTTCAATCATTTTCCTCCAGGCTATCCCGGTCACTCTTGGATGCATGTTGAGATTTTCCATTTCCATCAAGACTTTGGCGACATCATCGCGATATTTGACCGATCCCATTTCTCGGAGGGATTTTTCCGCTTCATGGATGGGTCCGAAGCGTCGCAGGACTTGTTCTGCAAAACGTGCCAGAACTCGTATCCTTCTTGTCTCGTATAACCTATTTCCCCGGTCATTTGTCGTCGGTACGTTAATGCAAACGGTGCGACTTCCTTCCCGTCCATTCGGCTTATGGCGTATGGGATTCGTTGTGCCTCGTCCTCCCACTGCCAGCTATTTCGACCAAAATAATCCGTACATGTCATTAGCGACATGCGGATGTCTTGGTGTTTCTCGTTCCTAAACATTGCAGGGGGTTCCGCTGGGACTCTCGTTCGTTGTCCCAAGGGGTTGGCCATTACTCGAGAGAACAGATTAAACTGTTCATCATTCTCAACGTCATAGTCATCTCCTTCTGGCTGGGGTGCGGGTCTCTCGTCCCGTCTTCCTTTCCAACTCTCATCTGGCTTCCTGCCAGAGCCTTCTCCCTCATCATCGGGGTCTCTTCCCCGCCTCCGGCTGGAGCTCCTGCCGCTCCGTGTCGTGGTGGTGGTGGTCTTCCTCCTCCTGCCCCAGAAACCTCTGGTGTCGGGTCAGACACCTTCCCTTTTCCTTTGACCCGTCCTAACAACTGTTCCACCAGAGCCTTAAGCACCGCGATCTCACCATCTTGGGCTTCTCTAGACTCCTGTTGGCGCTGCAGCTCATCCCTTACCAGATTAATGCTTATCTCGTGATTTTTTATCTCCCGTTTATGTTGTTCGTTTATTCAAACAATCTCCTGGTTGAGGAGTAGATCCCGGTGCATTGACTGTTCGCCAGTTCCTTGCACTGCTCCGTCAAGGTGAGAGGTGACAGCCTCATGTCTGGTCTGTCGCTCATCCGTTTCACCAAGTCGTTCCGCCACTTGGGTGGCGAAGCTTTCTTGGACCTTCTGAGATTCCAAGTCCAAAAGCTGAACTTGCTCATCTATTCGGGTGAGTTCTCGACCAACTATCTGGACCCCAGACTTCAACTGATTTTTCACAGTCACCAGTTCTTGGGCCATTAATAAGATATTGGTCGGAAGGGAGCTGAATGCAAGATGTTCTCTATCTTGGTTTGGGGTGAGTTATGGGTCAAAGCGGCCGAGGATTTGATCTAATCTTCTGATCCTAACGGCCATGAGGGATTCGCTGATAGGCTCGGGCGTTCGTCGACCTCCTGGTCGTCGTCCCTTTCCGTATTTTCCTAGGAAGCCTAAACCGACAGGGGATCGGGGTGTTCGGTCGGCCGAATGTGTTCGGGCCAGGTGGGTGACCGTGGTCTCTACGCTAGGGGCTGAGGTTTGGGACAGTTCATTACCTTCCTCATCTCCTTCATCTCCTCCGGCTCCTTCTCCTCCTTGCCATTCCATGGCTTCCGGAGCTTTGGGGTCAGAAGACATTTCTTTGACTTCTATAAGGAAAACTTATCTTTTGTTTCCTCCCCAAACTACTGGTATCTCAAAAGGCTGACTTGAGCGTTGATCGCTTTCTGGGTACGGGGTGTGCCAAATCGAGTTTGATTTCTCCGTGGGGGTGTGGTAGGCAAAGTCTTCACCGTACTGGTGTTGGTATAGTGCGGCGATATCTTTGAGGGTAATGGTGTTTTCTGGGTTTATCCACCAGAAATAAGATTCATAGTAGGGCTCTTGAGTCCCTAATTCGGGTATAGGAGTGAGGACTTCTTGTATTCCGATAGTCCTCAGGGGTCTTGGTTCGAAAGGTTTTGTGGGTTTGGGAGTGTGAGAGTCTTTGCCAAACATTCGTCTCGGTAACGATGAGAAGTATCAATATACTGTTAGGTGGTAGCTTCGGCGTGAGGTATTCCAACAGCTAGGACCTTAATCGTGATTATATCGGAGAACTCGTTAAGAAGACACCAGTAATGTAGGCTAGATATAATGGTTTGCTTCGATATAGATCGTCGAAGTATTGGTAACGATATAAAAGTGTAGAATCACTTATATTATTGATAAGATCTCTTCTCCGTGCTTGTTGTGTCTAATAGCCGCAAAGATGCTTCGATATTTATATTCCGCGTCTGAGCAATCGCGGTATACATGCTAACTCTATACTAACTAAGTACCTTGCCGTCAATTCTGCGAATAGTACCTGAGTGCGAACACTCGTAGACCCTGAAAACTCTCTCCCACACCTCTTGCTCCCATAGCCAACTTATCGGTCTGCGCTTCCATTATTCCTGATGGTGTGGAGACCACGTCAGGTGTCAGCTCATCCGTTTATCCGTTGACAACAGTGGTTACGAATTATCTTGCCCTCGTGCTCGTCGAAGGTAGTCTAACTCGCTGGACAGAAGATGGCCATTCTTCTTTGGTTGGTTCCGTCGAGAATTCGGTATGCAACTGCATCTCGTATTCTTGTCTTCCGGCATTACACGACTTGTCCTCGGGATCGTACCTATAGGCATTTTCCCTCGGACTCCATCTTTTACCAACTTGTCCTTTGTGGATTCACCCGATCCACTTACTGGGCATAGTTACCTCCTTCATACTCTACACGACTTTGTAGATACGAGGGGACTAACTTTCGTGCAAAACGTCCTGTTACCTTCGCCCCACTCTTCCGACTGCCTGTCTTCAAGTGTCTGTAACCTTATGCGCAGTCGTCCGATTCACCTGCTTCCAGTTGCATAAGGTGCCCGAAGGTCTCCCCACATATATCCTGCGAACAGGATCCGGTCGGACTGACGGCCGCGACGTATACGGTGTTATAAGATGTGTTCCGTTGATAGTGGTATTTGGTGTTGGGACGCAACTACCCAGGCGGCCAGTGATGACGCGCCGTCCCAACGCCGGGGCTGGAGGGGGGTGTTATCTTTTTCCTTCGAAGTTCGTATGCGCCAAGGTAGGGTAACTTTGCCCTGTAAATCCTTACGGGGAGTCTGTGCGCCTAACAATCAACCGCGTGAACGCTCATGACCAATTGAAACACCTAACCATTACGCCTCCCCTGAAGGGAAGGCATTTGTTGAGACAAGAGGGGGAAAACACGCAGTAAATGACCTTCTAGATTCTGGTTCAAACATCTTTCTCATGAATTAGGACACCACACGACAGCTAGACATCCCGACCGAAGCTAGGGATACACCCTTAACAATTACCACCATTCATGGCAAAACCACCCATACCAGAGGAATATTCTACACTTATCCCATTCTGTTGGAAATCGGTGGCAACGGGCACCGGAGCATCATATCCTGCCAAATTGCGAACGCAGGAAAATATCATTTAATAATCGCCTTCGGGTGGTGGCACCAGGAACACCCCCTGAAAAATGTCCCAGACCCAAGTAAATTGGTCTTTCAAGATGTGAACTGCTATGCTCACACAGAAGATGAAGAAGTGGTGGATTTATTCTAGTGCGCTGAAACTGTTGCTTATGATGAGGAAGCACGGTATATAGGAAGGATTCGAAGAGAAGACGAAGGGGAAATTCAGTTGGAGGCCCTGCCACAAAAATAGTGGGGGGACAAGGAGCTTTTTGAAGAGAAAAAAGGGGAATGTTGGCACCTCGAAGGGCGTGCAATTACGCCATCAATCTTCAGCCAGGGGCAGAACCCCTATTGGGGCCCGATTTACGCAATGTCCGCACACCAGCCGAATGAGCTGGACAAATCCCAATAAGGTGACCATCCTGAATAAATATCCCTTACCACTGATGGATGAACTCCGAGACCGTGTTTCTGGAGCAAAAGTATTTATGAAGCTCAACCTAAAAGTTGGCTATCATCTTATTAGGAAAATGAATGGCGACGAACCTAAGACTGCCTTTCGCATCAGATACAGGCAGTACGAATACAAGGTCATGCCTTTCGGCCTCGTTAACCCTCCTGCAACCTTCCAGACAATGATTAATAAGATCCTAAGACAATTCTTGGACCATGGTGTAGTCGTCTACCTGGATGACATTCTGATATACTCCGACAATATGGAAGACTCTATCAGGCTAGTCCACCCGGTCCTTGACTGAATCGAGCAACATGACCTCGCAGTCTCTTTGCACAAGTTGGTGTTCCACTGGGAAGAGGTTGAATATCTGGGATGCATTTTCAAGGCAAGTGGAGTTACAATGAGTGATAGGAAAGTTAAAAGTGTTCAAAATTGGGCTCAGCCGAGATCGGTTGAAGAAGTCCAAATCTTCATTGGATTTGGAAAGTACTGTCCACAGTTCATCAAAGAATTTTCAAATATTTGCAAGCCGATCACCGAGATCTTAAAAGGGAACTCAAAGGATTTTCACTAGGGAAGAGAGCAGGAGCAAGCATTCGAGGAGCCGAAGAGAAAGTTCACAATGGCACCAATTTTTTCGAAATTTTACCCTGGCAGCAAAACGGTGGTAGAGACGGATGCCAGCGACTTTGCGCTCGGATGCGTATTGTCTCAATACCAAGGAAGACGGCTTCACCGGCTGGTATTCCATTCCCGAAAATTAAACTCTGCTGAAGCAATTACGAGATACACGATAAAGAGTGACCCGCAATAATAGGAGCGTTCAGAGAATGGAGGCAATACCTAACATGCGAGGAAGAGCCGCTCACCGTATACACCAACTGCCCAAACCTACCGTCCTTCTTAACTAAAAAGATATGGAACCATCGTCAAATTCAATGGGCACAGGAGTTAACAAATTACAACTGCAAAATAGTCTACAAAGCGGGAAGGAGAGGCAGGAAGCCCCATGCACTGAACAGACAGCCTGAGAACTGTCCTAAAAAGGGACCTCGTCACACTGAACTGGCAATTTGGAAAACCGAACACTTTGAAATTTCTGAAATTCATCAAAAACAAAGTGGCGAAACGGCCCGCACCCCAGGAAAATGCCAATCCAAAATCCTCCAGATAATCAAACATTCGGAGAAGGCTATAGTTACAAGGAAAGGATCACAATTCGTGGCCGGTCATGACATCAATGCCTGGAAAGATGGGCTGGTACCAGAAAAGAAACAAGTAATGCTAGAAATGCGTGTTGCAATCGGATTGCCTGCAGGAACCTATGGAAGGCTAGGTGCAAGAAGTGGTATGGATAGTAGGATGGGAGTGGCAGTCTGGGGTGGTGTGATTGGTGCGAATTACACCGGAGAAGTAAAAGTCATACTTCAGAATCATGGCCAGGCAGACTGCTTGTTTACAGGAGGGGATCGGATAGCCCAACTCATAGTAGAGAAAATTCCAGATGCCGCTGCCATGGAAGTAGATCACCTATTGAAAACCGAGAGGGGCAAAATGGGTTTCGGATCAAGCGATCTACACCCCAAGCGATCCATCACAGCTAAAGAAGCAGGAGTCCAAATATGTTTCCTTCACACCCATGCAAGCGACAATGAATTCTTTAGCCGAACCTATATCAGCTATGACCCTTGGTTAATGAATGAGAAACAAATGGTATCAAGCGCGCATGTCAACCCAGCCCTGAGGCGGACAATGAATGATCTGTTTCTAGATAAAATTAGAGTGGATGGAAAGGAAGAAGCAAAGTGGCAGGAACGAGGCTGTGAACTAGTCAGGTTACGAGAATAAAGAAAAGGAATGCCGAATGAAAGGATAGAAAAAGACAGGTTACTATACTACAAAAATCCATTATACATCCCCCAAAACGAATCCATAGAGACAGAGATAGCCCACGGCTGTCATGACTCTTTGGTAGTGGAACACTTCAGACCGGAGAAGACAATCGAAATCGTAATGAGGGATTTTTCTGGAAAGGGCTCGCAGAGTGGATCAGAGATTACGTCCGATCCTGCGACGAATGTGAACACAGTAAATCCCGGCAGCATTCAAAATATGGTGTGCTTCAACCTTTGGAAGTACCTTATGCTGCCTGGAGCTCCATTTCAACAGACTTCATCACCCAACTACCCGAATCTCAGGGTAAGACCCAGATAGTGGTGGTGGTAGACAAGTTAACAAAGATGGCCGATTTTATCGGCCTCCGTGAAAGTGCAACTGCAAAGGCTGTTGACGACACCTTGCTTTAGGACGTGTGGAAACATCACAGCCTACCGACGGAAATCATATCGGACATGGACTCGAAGTTTTCCAGCCAGTTTTGGGAATCATTGTGCAAATTGCTAGGAGTTAAAGGACGCATGTCAACAGCGTACCACGCACAGACTGACGGACAAACTGAAAGAACCAACCAAGTGCGGGATGGTTACTTATTGACATTTGTCAACTAGGATCAGAACAAATGGTGCAAACGATTGCTGTTAGCCGAACATGTCTACAATAACTCGGAGACAAACGGACACACAATGACCACCGTCTTTGTCAACTACGGCTTTCACCCACAGACAGAATGGATGAAGGAGAGAGAAGCTCATAACCCTTGGGCGACACTGTGTGCTCACTGGATGCGCATACACTGCCAGGTGAAACAAACCCTGGAAAACACGCGAGAATCAATGAAGAAATGTTATGACCAGAAAGCGACAAAACAACACAGCCTCGAGGTCGGCGAGGTGGTAATGTTGAATGTGAAGAATATACGTCCCAAGCGACCTTTGAAGAAGTTGAGTTCGAAACTGTATGGCCCTTTCAAAGTTCTAGAAAGAATAGGAAGCAGGGCATACAAGAGAGAAATATCACAGCGGTGGAAAATTGATCCTGTGTTTCACCTTTCATTGTTAAAAACCAACCGAGCCTCAAACAGACCAAACCGCGAACACCCACCACGTGATCCCGAGGACATCAAGGCACACTTGGAGTGCGAAGAAGAAAGGATCGTTAAAAGTGAGATCATTTCTTATACACGAAAGGTTCGAGAGAGGAATGAAGCGATGAAAGACCTTCAGGATTTTGTGAAATAGAAAGGGTGCGAGGAGGATGAGGAAATTTGGGAACCACGCGGAGGTATGAACAAGGGGTAGGAAGAGGGGAAAGGTTGCATAGAGAAAATCCAGAGATGCCGGGATCGGGGTATGTCGAGTGACATAGAAAGGATTTCCATCGGTGAACAAGCAAAGGTCTTTCGGTTTTACCCCTACAGTGTGGAGCTTGAGAGGGAAGTAACATTGTATAATAGACGAAGAGTATTCGGAGCGAACACTACAAAGAGGGGAGCTCGTGTTAGGCGCACGGACTCCACGTAAGGATTTCCAGTGCAGAGTTACCCTACCTTGACACGCTCGAACTTTGCAGAATCAAGATAACACCCCCGTCCAGCCCCGGCATGGGGACAGTGCGTCATCACTGGCCGCCTGGGTAGTTGCATCGCAACAGCAAAGACCACTATCATTGGAACACATCCTATAACATAGTATACATCTTGGCCGTCTGTCCGACCGGATCCTGTTCGCAGGATACATGAGAGGAGAGCTCCGGACACCATATGCAAGTGGAAACAGGTATATTGGACAACACCGCATAAAGGTACAGACACTCGAAAACCCATCGTCAGCACAGAGGGTGGAAGATAACGGGACCCTTCGCACGAAGGTTAGGCCCCATGTACCGAGAAAGACAAATAGAGTATGAAGGAGGTAACTATGCCCAGTAAGTGGATCAGGTGCATCCACAAAGGAGAGGTTGGTGAAAGATGAAGTCTAAGGGAAACAACCCATAGGTGCGATCCCGAGGAGAAGTCGTGGAATGCCGGAGACCCAAAATACGATATGCGGTCGTATGCCGATGTCTCAACGGAACCAATCAAAGCGGAATAGCCATCTTCTGTCTACCGAGTTAGACAACCACCACTGGCCCCGGGGGCAAGATAATTCCTAACCAGTGCTGTCAACAGATAATCTGATGGGCTGACACCTGACATTGGCTTCACACCATCAGGAATACCAGAACGGCAGACTGATAAGTTGCCCATGGGGGCAACATGGTGTGGTAGACAGTTTTCAGGGGCTATAAGTGTTCGCACTAAGGTGAGGTTCGCAGAATTGTGAACATGGTACTCGGTTAGTTTGGTGTTGGCATGTATACCGCCATTCCTCAGACGCGGAATATAAATATCGAAGCATCTTTCCTGCTATTAGAAACAACAAGCATGGAGAAGATATCTTATCAATATAACCAGTTTCTACATTTTATCGTTACCAATACTTCGACTATCTATACCAAACCATACCATTATATCTAGCCTACTTTACTCCTGTCTTCTTAACGAGTTCTCCGATATAAAATGATTCACGTCCCAGGTGTTGCAATTCCTCACGCCAACGCTACCACCTAACACCGCTACTACGGAGTCATGACCGCCTTGAGCTATCTCTGTCTGCAATGATTTGTCTTCGAGGATATATAATCGATTTTTATCATATAGTAAGCCATCCTTTTCTGTGCATTCGTGCGCCATTTCCTTTCCCCGTTTGCTTAGCGTGGCTAGTTTATCGCCTCGTTCCTCCCACTTTTTAACTTCCTCCCCTGCCCTTCTAATTGTATCTATAAATGAATCCTTCATTGTCCGCGTCAGGGCTGCGTTAATGTTGGCGCTTGACAACATTTCTTTTCATTCATTAACCAATGGTGATAGCCGATATAAATTGCGCTAAAGAAGTCATTGTCGCATGTCCCGGCGTGAAGGAAATATATTTTCACTCCTTCTTCTTTAGCCGGGATGGATCCCCTGGGGTTTAGCTCGCTTGACCCAAAACCCACCATTTCCCCTCTGAGTTGTCCCTGGATCGTCTGCTTCTATGGCGTCGGCATCTGCAATTCTCTCTACTCTGAGTTGAGCGATCCCATCCCCTGCTTTCAACAAGCACTCCGCCTGGCCATGATGTGGAAGTATGACCTTGACTTCTCCGGAGTAATCTGTATCTCTTACACCACCGCCCACTGCTATTCCTATTTTGCTAGCCATTCCACTTCTTACGGCTAGTCTTCCACAGCTTCCTTCTGGCAATCCTATCCCAATACCCTTTTCCACTATTCACACACTTGTCGTTTTGCTGGTACCAGTCCATCTGTTTGGTAGATTTCATTCCCGGCCGCGAATTGTGATCCTTTTGTCGGAACTATAGCCTTGTGTGAAAGTTTCATCATTCTCAGGTTTGTGGATTCACGTTTCTCTGCAGTGAGGCCCGTCTCTGCGCTTTGTTTTTGATGAATCACTGAAATTTGAAAGTGTTTGTTTTCAAAATCGACTGTTCACTATGACGAGCTCCCGCCTCACGACACTAGTCAGGCTGTTTACTTAATGCATCGGGCCTTCCACCTGGGCTTCCCCACTGCTAGACTATTTTGAAGTTGTAATTGGTTAACTCCTTTGCCCATCGAATTTGACCATGGTTCCATATCTTGTTGGTCAAAAAGCACTGTAAATTTTGGTGGTTGGTGTATACAGTCACTGGCGCCTCTTCGCCAGTGAGGTATCGCCTCCATTCTCTCAATGCTGCCATTATTGCGAGTAACTTCTCATCTTGTATCTCCTAATTGCTTTGGGCGCTGTTCAATTTCCGAAAATGGAATGCGACTGGGTGAAGGCGTCTTCCTTAGTATTGAGACCATACGCATGCGAGCGCAAAATCACTGGCGTCTGTCTCTACTACAGTTTTCCTTCCCAGGTCAAAATGCGACACAATTGGTACCAGTGGAAACATCCTCTTCAACTCCTCAAACGCCTCCTCCTGCTCTCTTCCCCAGTGAAAATCCTTTGGGTTCCCTTTTAATGTCAGCGTGATTGGCTTGCAAACCTTTGAGGAATCTTTGATGAATCGTTGATAGAAGTTTGCGAATCAAATGAAGATTTGGACTTCTTTAAACCATCTCCAGTGGTAATGCTATTCACTTTTCTATCACTCATGGTGACCCCGCTCGTTTTGACAATGTATTCTAGGAATTCAACTTCTTCCTGATATAGCAGTGCCTTTTACAGTGAGACTGCTAGGTGGCGTTATTCGAGCTAGTCGAGGACCTCTGGGACCAATTTGTTATGGGCTTCCAAATTTTCGCAATATATCAGGCTATCAGCTAGCTAGACGAGTACGCCATGGTTGAAGAAACCCCTTAGGATTTTATTCATCATGGTCTAAAAGGTTGCGGGAGCGTATACAAGTCTGAAAGGGATAACCGTAGATTCGTATTATGGGTATCTTGTACAAAAGGCTGCTTTATGTGCATCGCCTTTTCTCATGCGAATAAGATGATACCCATCTTTTTGGTCAAGCTTTGTAAACACTTTTGCTCTAGCAACACGGGCTCGGAGTTCATCAATGAGTGGTAGGAGCTATTTGTTCCGGATCGTTGGCTTCTTGTGAATCCTATAGTGTACGCCTAGTCGCAGGCATTCATCGCGTTTTGGAACCAAGAGAATCGGAGCTCCATAGGGGGATGCGCTATTGACTATTTTACCCTCTGCCAGCATTTTCTTAATGTATTTGTCTAGCCCCTTCAACTGGTGTGCCAACATCGAGTAAATTGGGCCCCATGGGGGTTCTGCCCCTTGTTGGAGATTGATTGCGTGATTGAAGGTCCTTCAAGGTCCCAACATTTCTGCTTTGGTCTCTTCAAAAAGCTCCTTGTACTCCCAATAAGGTTTTGGTAAAGTTTCCAACTGTACTCCCGCTTCGTCTTCTCGTCATATGCTTCCTAGATACTGTGCTTCTTCATCGTAAGCGACAGATTCATCTCACTCAAATAAATCCACCACTTCTTCCTCTTATATACGAGCATGACATTTTACTTGGTCAGAGACCCATTTCTTTGGGTTTGTGTGGTTTTTCAGTGGGTGTTCATCATGCTACGACCGGAACGGAATCATCAAATCATACCTTCCTGCCTTTCCAATTTCACAGGATACTATTCTTCGGTGCCCGTTGGTACCGATTTCTCACAGGATGGGGTGCTGTGAACAAGGTTCCCCCAATGGACCCTGTTTCGACACGAATGGTTGTGATTTTTAACAGTGAGTCTCTAGTTTCGGTCGGGATTTATCGCCATTGCGCTGTTTTCTGGTTCATGCGAAAGATGTTTGAACCAGAATCTAGGAGGAGGTTTATCGGGTGTTTTTGTCCCTTGATTTGAATAAATCCCTTCCCCTCAGCGCAACCTTAGTGTCTCGGTTTTTTAATGCGTGTTGAGTTTTCTCTCAGGTCTTGATGAAATAATTTGATCGTGAGGGCATTATCTATCGTGAGGGTTTGTTACTGCGCCTCCACAGTTTCGGCTCTTGAAGCCTCCTCTGACAAACTTGTTGCAATATATGTCTGAATTGTCAATTTCCGGCAGCCCACTACTAGCGCTGATTACAGCCTGCCCGGGAGTTCCCAAAATACAGGCGTGGTCCCCTAGATTACCTCTCGAGTTCGCGACTAGGGTTCACAGCCCTTTAATCTAAACATATCTTTCAGGTAAGGCTGTCTCTTGCCAGGAGTCCACAGTACCTTGACCTTCGAGTTGGTCCAACTCCCTCGGAGAGACCTCCTCCGACACCATTAAGCACAACATGAACCTTGTGCAGAATACAGGCACCCCTGGCTTCTATTTGCCCCGTTGTTGTTCGTGAAGAGAAAGTCAGGTTGCCCTGGATTTTGACCCCCCTTCACCTATCCTGCGAGTAAAGACTTGTTCTGCTGTATGGTTGTCTTGTCTTTGTATGTACTCCCGTCGACCGCTTCCTTTGCTTCTGACAGTTTAAGATTCTGGTGGTTAGCACGAACTACCCATCTTTTCGGATTCAAAATGGAAACCGGTATCTAGTGTTTGTTTTGTAGCTATGCAGTGGGATACAATCACCGAGTACGCTGCAGGTGATTCCATTCGAGGCGGCAACCTCACTACCCATCTAGGGCCACCATGGCTACCGGAGGGCGTCGTCTTGGTGCGAATGAGGCCGTACGGTTGGGCTTTGTCAGCCCTTGATATACAGCGGATACTTATGCCAGGTTTGAACAGAATTTCCAAGTGTGATTGTGGATTCCCCACCCCGTGCATTCATTGTCTTTCCTTCGTTTGTTGACAACCTTTTGATCGATGCCCTGGTGGGCTTGTGCGCACACTGTGTGCTTGACCTCCCTCTGAGGTGCCACCGACCCTTCCTTCTTTGTCTCCCATTCCGCACCCTTCTGTTAGGTGGCAGCTTTAGCATGAGGTATTCCGACAGCTAGGCCCTTAATTGTCATTAAATAGGAGAACTCGTTAAGAAGACACGAGTAATGTAGGCTAGATAAACTGATTCACTTGGGCATAGATCGTCGAAGTATTGGTAACGATATAAAAGTGTAGATAACTTATGATATTGAGAAGATCTCTTCTCCGTGCTTGTTGTGTCTAATAGCAGCGAAGATGATTCGATATTTATATTCCGCGTCTGAGCAATCACGGTAAACATGCTAACTCTATACTAATTAAGTATCTTGCCCGCAACTCTGCAAACTTCACCTGAGTGTGAACACTCGTAGACGATGAAAACTCCCTACCACACCTTTTGCTCCCATGGCCAACTTATCGGTCTGCGCTTCTGTTATTCCTGATGGTGTGGTGACCAGGTCAGGTGTCAGCTCATCCGCTCATCCGTTGACAACGATGGTTACGAATTATCTTGCCCTCGTGTTCGTCAAGAGTAGTCTAACTCGCCGAACACAAGATGGCCAATCTTCTTTGGTTGGTTCCGTCGCGAATTCAACCCGCAACTGCAGGTTGTATTCTGGTCTTCCGGCATTACACGACTTGTCCTCAGGATCGTACCTATAGGCATTTTCCCTCAGGCTCCATGTTTTACCAACTTGTCCTCTGTGGTTGCACCCAATCCACGTACTGGACATAGTTACCTCCTTCATACCCTACACGTCTTTGTAGGTACGAGGGGACTAACCTTCTTGCAAAACGTCCCATTAGCTTCAACCCACTATTAGGACTGTCTGTCTTGAAGTGTCTGTCACCTTAGGCGCCCTCGTCTGGTGCACTTGCTCCCACTTGCAAAAGGTGCCCGAAGGTCTTCCCACATATATCCTCCGAGCAGGATCCGGTCAGGCAGACGGCCACGACATATATGGTGTTACAAGAGGTGTTCAATCAATAGTGGTTTTGGTATTGGGAGGCAACTACCCAGGCGGCCAGTGATGACGCGCAGTCCCAACGCCGGTGCCGGAGGGGGGCGTTATCTTTTTCTTTCGAAGTTTGTGCGTATCAAGGTAGGGTAACTTTACCCTGTAAATCCTTTCGGGGAGTCCTTGCGCCTAACATGAGCTCCCCTCTTCGAAGTGTTCGTCCCGAATACACTGTCCATTATACAATCTATCTTCCATCCTGAGCTCCACCTAGCAGGGGTAATAACCACCAGGGTTTACTTGTCCACCGATGGAAAACGTATCTTATGCTAATTGACCTCTCACGGGCCTGGCATCTCCAGGCTGTCTCTATGAAACCTTTCCACCTCTTCCTGCGCCTTCTTCATACCTTTTCTGGTGGTTCTGTTAGGTGGTAGCTTCGGCGTGAGGTATTACGACAGCTAAGACCTTGATCGTAATTATATCGGAGAACTCGTTAAGAAGACACGAGTAATGTAGGCTAGATCTAATAATTCGCTTCGGTATAGATCGTCGAGGTATTGGTAACGATATAAAAGTGTAGAATAACTTATTATATTGATAAGATCTCTTCTCCGTGCTTCTTCTCTAATAGCAGCGAAGAGGGTTCGATATTTATATTCCGCGTCTGAGCAATCGCGGTATACATGCTAACTCTATACTAACTATGTACCTTGCCCGCAACTCTGCAAACTTCACCTGAGTGCGAACAATCGTAGACCCTGAAAACTCTCTACCACACCTTTTGCTCCCATGCTCAACTTATCGGTCTGCGCTTCCATTATTCCTGATGGTGTGGAGACCACGTCACGTGTCAGCTGATCCGTTTTATGAGTTGACAACAATGGCTACGAATTATCTTGCCCTTGTGCTCGTCGAGGGTAGTCTAACTGGCTGGACGGAAGATGGCCAATCTTCCTTGGTTGGTTCCGTCGAGAATTCAACTTGCAGCTGCATGTTGTATTCTGGTCTTCAGGCATTACACGACTTGTCCTCGGGATCGTACCTATAGGCTTTTTCCCTCGGACTCCATCTTTTACCAACTTGTCCTTTGTGGATGCACCCGATCCACTTACTGGGCATAGTTCCTGCCTTCATACTCTACACGACTTAGTAGGTACGAGGGGACTAACTTTGGTGCGCAGCGTCCTGTTAGTTTCGACCCGCCCTTCCGACTGTCTGTCTTCAAGTGTTTGTAACCTTACGCGCCGTGGTCCGATTAACCTGCTTCCACTTGCATAAGGTGCCCGGAGGTCTGCCCTCATATATCCTGCGAACAGGATCCGGTCGGACGGACGGCCACGACGTATACTGTGTTATAAGATGTGTTCCGTTGATAGTGGTCTTTGGTGTTGGGACGCAACTACCCAGGCGGCCAGTGATGACGCGCCATCCCAACGCCGGGGCTGGAGGGGGGTGTTATCTTTTTCCTTTGAAGTTGGAATGCGTCAAGGTAGGGTAACTTTGCCTTGTAAATCCTTACGGGGAATCCGTGCGCCTAACACGAGCTCCCCTCCTCCAAGTCTTCGTCCCGAATACTCTATGTCTATTATACAATTTATCTTCCATCTCGAGCTCCACAGAGTAGGGGTAAAAACCACCAGCGTTTACTTGTCCACTGATGGAAAACCTTTGTTATGTTACTCGACCTCTCTTGGGCCCGGCATCTCCGGGTTCTGTCTATGGAACCTTTCCACCTCTTCCTGCGCGTTCGTCATACCTTCGGGTGGCTCCCAAGTATTCTCGTCCTCCGCGCAGCCCTTCCATTTCACAAAATACCGATGCTCTTTCATGGGTTTGTTCCTTCCTCGAACCTTTCGCGTGTAGGAATTGATCTAACTCTTGACGATGCTTTCTACCTCCCACTCTGAATCTCCCTCGATCTCTTCGGGGTCTGGTGGGGGTTGTCCGCGATTCGGTCGGTTCGAAGCTCGGTAGGGTGCCAACAGCGAAACGTGGAACCCGGGATGAATCCTCCACCTAGGCGATATTGCTAGCCTGAATCCCCGACTTCCTTTCTTTTCTAAGACTTTGAACCGGCCATACAGAATTGGACTCAACTTCTTCGATGGTCGTGTGGTACGTATACTTTTTGCGTTCAACATTACCAAGTCGCCGACCTTGATGCTGGGTTGTTCCATCGCTTTTCGGTCATAATATTTTTTCATCGATTCCCGCGTATTTTCTAGGGTTTGCTTCACTTGTTGGTGTATGTCCTGCATCCAGTGAGCATACAATGTCGCCCCGGGGTTCTGAGCTTCTCTCTCTTTCATCCACACCGTTTGTGGGTGAAAACCGTAGTTGGCGTAGAATGGGGTCATTTTGTGCGCATTGGTAGCCGAGTGGTTGTAAGCGTGTTCTGCTAACGGCAATAGTTGGTACCAGTCGGTCTGATCGTAGTTGACAAATGTTCGTAAGTAACCTTCCAGCACTTGGTTGGTCCTCTCTGTTTGTCCGTCAGTTTGAGAGTGGTAAGCCGTTGACTTGCGCCTCTTAACTCCTACCATCTTGCACAATGATTCCCAGAATTCGCCGGAAAACTTTGCGTCCATGTCCGATAAGATTTCGGTTGGCAATCCGTGAAGTTTCCATACTTCCCGAAGGGAGGTATCCGCAAAGTGTTTCGCGGTGGCATTCTCGTGGAGGCCGATAAAATGAGCCATCTTGGTGAACCGGTCTACTACTTCTATGATCTGGGTTTTCCCTGTGATTCCGGTAGTTGGGTGATAAAGTCGGTCGATATGGAAGACCAGGCGGCATAAGGTACTTCTAAGGGTTGAAGTCATCCATACTTAGCGTGCCGCGGGGATTTACTGTGTTGACCTTCGTCGCAGGATCGTACATAGTCTCTGATCCAATTTGCGAGTTCTTTCCAGTTAAAGTCCCTCGCTACTATTTCAATCGTTTTCTCCTGTCCGAAGTGCCCTGCTACTAAGGAGTCGTGACAGCCTTGGCCTATCTCGGTTTGAAGAGCTTCGTCCTCGGGGATGTACAAACGATTTTTGTAATATAGTAACCCGTCCTTTTCTATCCATTTGTCCGGCATCTTTCCCCCCTTTTCTCTTAGCTTAATCAGTTCACGGCCACGGTCCTGCCACTTCTCATCCTCCTTCCCAGCCGGTCTAATCTTGTCCAGGAATGTATCGTTCATTGTCCGTGTCAGGGCTGCATTGACGTGAGCACTTGATAACATTTCTCTTTCTCTCATTAACCGGGGCTGATAGCTAATATCAGCGGCGCTAAAGAATTCGTTTTCGCTTGTATCTGCGCGAAGGAAACATATTCTGACGGTATCTTCTTTAGCTGTGATGGATCGTGGGGGGTTTATGTCACTTGATCCGAATCCCATTTTTCCTCGCTCGGTTATTTCCAACTCGTCTACTTCCATGGCGTTGGCATTGGCTACTTTCTCAACTATGAGTTGTGCCATCCCATCTCCTGCTTTAAATATGCAGTTCCTTCGCCATGATTTCGAAGTATGACCTTGACTTCTCCGGTGTAATCTGAATCTATTACACCACCGCCTACTGCTATTCCCATCCTCCTAGCCATACCACTTCTTGCGGCTAGCCGTCCATAGGTTCCTTCCGGCAATCCTATCGCAATACCCATTTCTACCATTTTCTGTCCTTTTGCTGGTACAACGCCGTTTGTCAGGGCGTAGATCTCATGACCGGCCGCAAACCGTGATCCTTTCGTCGGGATTATAGCCTTGTCCGAAAGTTTCATTATCCTAACGCTTGTAGGTTCGCGTCTTTCAGGGACGAGGGCTGTCTCTGCGTTTCGCTTTTGATGAATTACAGATATTTGAAAATGTTCCGATTTCAAAATCGATTGTTCCCTGTGACAAGCTCCCTCCTCAGGACGGTACTCCGGCCGTCTACTTAACGCGTCGGGTTTCCCGCCCCTGCTTCCCGGTCGATAGACTATTTTAAAGTTGTAATTCGTCAACCCCTGTGCCCATCTAATTTGTCGCTGGTTCCAGACGTTTTTGGTCAGAAAAGATTGTAAATTTTGGTGGTCCGTATATACGTGTTAGGTGGTAGCTTCGGGGTGAGGTATTCCGACAGCTAGGACCTTGATTGCAACTATATCGGAGAACTCGTTAAGAAGACACGAGTAATGTAGGCTAGATATAATGGAACACTTCGGTATAGATCGTCGAAGTATTGGTAACGAT
>Ga0307513_10002935_pt1 | contig 23318 bp, 26 predicted proteins | sample 15_EM_MG_FD_202174 | JGI IMG/M metagenome (GOLD analysis project Ga0307513, IMG submission 202174) | Populus trichocarpa ectomycorrhiza microbial communities from riparian zone in the Pacific Northwest, United States - 15_EM | ecosystem: Host-associated > Plants > Roots > Unclassified | place...
GGGCTGTTTGATAAGGTTGGGCAACATCCCCAATTCCGGCTCTAACCACAACAATGACTTCCTGTATGACCTTATGTCAAATAAAAAACCATAGACTAGTTCTAATTTGTTGTTTAAACAATTCTACAAGAGGAATTTCTATTATACCTTCTGAAGAAGAAACTATTCCCAATTTATAAACTTTTCGTCAAGTTGGCCGCGAGGGCACATTTTTGTTGACCGGCACCATACCATATCACCATCCACTCAACTGGCTCACTCATACTATATCATCATCCTATACCTATTAGATCGACTACATCTCCGAGGACAAGGCCTGAAGGTCTTGAGCCGGGCCCAGAGTACATTTATATTACAGAATGTCTTTCACAAAAGCTTCGGGGCCACGGTGCCCCTTGTATCGTGATTTTGAACCTCATCCGCATCTTGATATTCAATTATTACTAGTCTACTGCTGTGACTAGGGCGTCAAGGACATCCTGGCCACGGCGATTCTACGTTTCTGAGCTCTCGCTCAGATCTCGCTCAGAAATACATCCCCAATTGTCCTGACGGCTCCACAGATTGGCCAACCAAATATAATAGTATTAGATTTTGGGAAAAACTATTTCTCTAAAAACTCGACAGTTCGCACATCTCCAAGTCTACAAAAAACCATTCTCTCCCATGCCTGCGTCACTTTCCTGCGAGTCGTCCAGGCTCAACAATAGACCACTGGCGAAACCAAGGGTCACGGGCCTCTCTTGCGCTACTCCCAGCGTCAGCTCCTGTGAGTTACCTAGGCTCACAGGATCTGAATCTAGCATCTGCAGCGCCTGGGCAAGGCACGCCTGATTGTAGTCAAAGGACAGTTCGCTCACCTGGGATGCATCTTGACCCTGCTGGTGATGCACTAACCCCGCGGCGTGATTGTGGACTGGTGTCTGTTCCCGCACCGCAGCTCGTCTGGCATTCCAGCAGGATAGCTGAGGCCTGGATAGCTGATGCTCTAGTTCGGCATGAACTGTGGCATGATCATCGGTAAAGCCTTCACAACTTTCCTCCATCACCAGATACTCTTGCTGGATCTTGTCTGTGATCGTCTCACCCAGATTCATGAGCATGAGTTGCTGCATTGGCCGTGGTACCACACGCCAGTTGTTCTTCTGCTGTATGAATAGGTCTTACAAGATTTGTTAGTGATCAGAAAAGAAATCAAGGGCGGGGACATTCAGCGACTCCTACATTCTGCTGCGTGAGGCTTGAAGTCCCGAGGATCCGGATACACCCCAAGTCGATAGGCGCGTAGTTGATGGCACAGGATTGCACAAGTGAGACACGTCATCGTACCATTGACACAATTGATGAATTCAGGGTGCAGCATCCCAAGCTTTCTCTTGCAATTGAAATACTTACCATAGATGGCGTTGGCAATGTGAGGCGCCAGGAACCGGAAGGATACAGTGCTAGGGGCAGGGACTCCCCGTCAGGATTTACAGGGCAAAGTTACCCTACCTTGACGCCGAGGAACTTCGAAGGAAAAAGATAACACCCCCCTCCAGCCCTGGCTTTGGGACGGCGCGTGATCACTAGCCACCAGGGTAGTTGGGTCCTAACACCAAAGACCACTATCAATGGAACACATGTTATAACACCGGATACGTCGCGGCCGTCCGTCCGACAGGATCCTATTCGCAGGGTAGATGAGGGGAGACCTTCGGACACCATATGCGAGTAGAGGCAGGTGAATCGGACGACGGCGCGTAAGGTTACAGACCCTTGAAGACAGACCGACAGAATGGTAGGTTGCAGGTAACGGGACGTTTTGCACGAAAGTTAGTCCTCTCCTACCAACAAAGACGTGTAGGCTATGAAGGAGGTAACTATGCCCAGTAAGTGGATCGGGTGCATCCACAGAGGACAAGTTGGTAAAGATGGAGCCCGAGGGAAAAAGCCTATAGGTACGATGCCAAGGACAAGTCGTATAATGCCGGAAGACCAGCATACACCATGCAGTGGCAGGTTGAATTCTCGACGGAACCAACCACAGAAGATTGGCCATCTTCTGTCCGGCGAGTTACACTTCTCTCAACGAACATAAAGGCAAGATAACTCGTAACCATTGTTGTCAACGGATCAGCTGATGAGATGACACCTGACGTGGTCTCCACACCCTGAGGAATAACCGAAGCTCCGACCGATAAGTTGGCCATTGGAGCAACATGTGTGGTAGAGAGTTTTCAGGGTCTACGAGGGTTCGCATTCAGGTGAAGTTCGCAGAAGTTGCAGGCAAGATACTTAATTAGTATAGTGTTAGCATGTATACTGCGATTGCTCAGAGGCGGAATATAAATATCGAAGTATCTTCGCTGCTATTAGACACAACAAGCGCGCAGAAGAGATCTTATCCATATAATAAGTTGTCTACACTTGTATATTGTTACCAATACTTCGACTATCAATACCGAAGTGAATCATGATATCTAGCCTACACTAGTGATGTCTTCTTAACGAGTTCTCCAATATAATTACGATTAAGGTCCCAGCTGTCGGCATACCTCACACCGAAGCTACCACCTAACAGTATATTGATATTTCTCATCGTTACCGAGATGAATGTTTGGCAGAGACACTCATACTCCCAAACCCAAAACACCTTTCGAACCAAGACCCTTAAGGACTGTCTCAATAGACGAAGTCCTCACCCTTATACCTGAATCAGGGACACGAGAGCCATATTACGAATCTTATTTCTGGTGGACCAACCGAGAAAACACTATCACACTCGAAGATCTCACCGCACTATCCCAATACCTGTACGGTGAAAACTTCACCTACAAAACCCCCTCGGAGAAATCAAACTCTATTTGGTACACTCAGTACGCAAAAAGCGATCAACACTCAAGTCAGTGTTTTGAGATACCGATAGTTTTGGGAGGAAACAAAAGATAAGTTTCCATTGACAAAGGCAAAAGGAATGATTTCTGACCCCAAAGCTCTGGAGGTTATGGAATGGCAAGCGGGCCTGGACGACGGGGAAGAAGGGGGAGATAAACTGTCCAGAAACCCGGCTCCAAGTGTGGTGACCACGGTCACCCACCTCGTCCCATCGCATTCGGCAGAGCGGACACCTCGATCCCCCGTTGGACTAGGTTTCCCAGCGAAATATGGGAAGGCTCCCAGACAAGGTCGCCGAACCCCCGAACCTACCAGCGAGTCCCTCATGACTATTCGGATCCATTGATTAGAACAGATCTTCGGCCGATTTGACCTAAAGCTTACCGTCAGCCAAGATACACAGCCTCTTGGATTCACTTCCCCCCCATCCGAAATATTATTAATGGCCCAAGAACTGGTAAGCGTCAAAAATCAGTCAAAAGCCGGGGTCCAGATAGGCGTTCGAGAACTCGTCCCAATCGACGAGCAAGTTCAACTTCTGGACGTGGAGTCTCAGAAGGTCCAAGAGAGCTTCGCCACACAAGTCGCGCAGCGACTTGGCGAAACAGATGAACAACAGACCAGACACGAGGCTGTCACATCCCAGCTCCATGAGGTGGTGCAAGGGATGGGCGAACAGTCCATGCACCGCGACATACACTTGGACCAAGAGATCGCCTGAATCAACAAGAAACACAAAAGGGAACTCGAAAACCATGAGATGAGCATCAATCTCATGAAAGACGAGCTTAGACAAAACCAGGAGTCACTACAAGCCCAAGATGGTGAGATCGCGGTGCTCAAGGCCCTGGTCGAACAGTTAATGGGACAGGTAAAGGGGAAGGGAAGGAGGTCGGATCCCACACCAGAGGCGTCGGGAGCATGAGGAAGAAACCCACCACCGCCACCACGAGGAGGAGCTGCTGGATCCCAAGGTGGAGGAGGAGACCCTGATGATGAGGGAGAAGGATTTGCCAGGAAGCCAGATGAGAGTAGGAAAGGAAGACGGGATGAGGGACCCGCACCGCAGCCAGAAGAAGAAGACTATGAGCCCGAAAACGACGAACAGTTTAACCTGTTCTCACGGGTAATGGTCAACTCCTTGGGACAACGAACAAGAGTCCCAGCGGAACCCCTGCCATGTTTAGAAACGAGAAACACCAAGATATAGGCATGTGGCTACTGGCATGCACGGATTATTTTGGTCGAAAGAGTTGGCAGTGGGAGAACGAGGCAGAAAGAATCCGATACGCCATAAGCCGAATGGACGGGAAAGAAGTCGCACCGTTTGCGTTAACCTACCGACGACCAATGACGGGAGAAATTGGTTATACGAGACAAGAAGGATACGAGTTCTGGCACGTCGTTGCAGAACAAGCCCTGCGACGCTTCAGACCCACCCATGATGCGCAAAAATACCTACCAGAAATGAGATCCGTCAAATATCGCTGTGATGTCGCCAAATTCTTGATAGAGATGGAAAATTTAAATATCCATGCAAGAGTCACCTGGATAGCCTGGAGGAAAATGATTGAAGACAAACTCCCTGTCGAAGCATTATGACGACTCTCACACAGAGAATATGTCGACAATGAGGAATGGTTGGAAGCAGTCAGGACTGTAACCCGAGCAGAAGAAGATTTCAAAGAACGAAAAGATCTTCGCGGGGGTGGCCCCTCCGGCGTGAAACAAGGCGAGAAAAGAACATTCGAGGATTGGAAGCCAACCGTACTCGCGAAGCGTGTCAAAAAGCAATACAGGGCTAAGGAAATGGCGGACAACAAGAAGAAAAAGGGTGGGGAAAGAATGGTGAAGCAAGAAGGGTCGGTGGCACTGGCGGGGGAGATTAAACACAAGGTGTGGGCAGAGGCCCACCAGTGTGTCGATCAAAAGGTTGTCAATAAACGGAAATCTGACAACGAATCCACGCGATGTCGAATGAAAAACCACGCGTGGAACTACTGTCGAAAACAGATTCAAGTGTCGGCTGTATATCGAGGGCAATCAAAGCCCAAACGACAGTCCGCATTCGCGCCAAAATAACGCCCCCAGGTAGCCACTGTGGCCGTGGATGGCCAGGGAGAAAGCTCAAGACGAGCGGTTCAAAGGCTCCCAGCTTGTGCCTTTGAAGATGACGACATTTTATAAAAAGTCATCCAGGTACCGACAACAACGGTGTTTGGGTAGTGAGGTTTCCGCCTGGAATCGAAAGACCTGCGGCGTAGTCGGTGACGATATCCCACTGGAAGGCTAAAAGACCAACGGATAGCGGTTGCCATTTTACATCCAAAAATCAGTAGTGCGTGCTTACCACGCCAGCCATAAAAAATTACAAGTGAAGAAAGCGGTCGACGAGACTAAAAGGGGATGAGAAGACTATCCTTCATCAGAATGGGACTTGAGTTGCAAGACACGCGAAGGGGAGTCGAAATCCAGGGTAACCTGACTGTCTCTCCGGGTATAACGGCCGGGCAAATAGAAGCTGGGGGCGCCTCTATTGTGCACAAGGTTCATGCCTGAAGAATGATGTTGGAGGGGGTCTCACGAGTGAGATCAAACTCGAAGGCGAAGGTATGGTGGACATGTCGCAGGGGAAAGTCTCATATGAGGGATAAGTCGACGATAAAGGACCGCGCATCCTAGTCGCAAACTCGAGAGGTACTCTAGTGAACTATCCCCCCTGTGATATGGGAACTCCTCGGCAAGAGGTCAATACCGCTAGTAGTGGGCTGCCCAATATCAAAAATTTACACACTTAGTATAAAAGGTTTCTCTGAGGAGGCTTTAAGAGCCGAAACTGCGCTGGCGCGGTAACAAACCCCCACGCTATATGTAACCTCGATGATAAAGAAATTTCATCAAAACCAGAGCGAAAGCTCCAGACCAATTAAAAAACCTAAGCATTACGCCTGCCAAGAAGGGAAGGCGTTTATTGAATTAAAAAGACAAAAACATGTGATAAGCGTACTCTGAGATTCCGGTTCGAATATCTTTCTCATGAACCAAGACACCACACGACGCCTCGAAATCCCAACCGAAGCTAGGGATTCACTGTTAAAAATAACAACCTTCGATAGTGAAACCGCGCCTACTGGAGGAATATTCTACACCCATCCTATTCTCCTAGAAATCTGTGCCAACAGCCACCGAAGCAGGATACCCTGCGAAATCGCGAACGCAGGAAGATATGATTTAATCATGCCCTTTGGGTGGTGGCATGACGAGCACCCCCTTAAAAATATCGCGGACCCAGGTAAATGGGTCTTTGAAGAAGCAAGGTGCCACGCTGATATAGAAGATGAAGCGGTGGCAGATATGTTTGAATGGGATGAAACTGTGGCTTACGATGAGGAAGCACAGTATATAGGACGGATAGAACGAGAGGAAGAAGGGGGAGGACAGTTGGAGACGCTACCAAAACCGTATTGGCAGTATAAGGAGCTTTTTGAAGAAAGAAAAGCTAAAATGTTGGCGCCTCGAAGGACTCTCGATTATGCCATCAACCTTAAAGAAGGGTCCGATTTATCCAATGTCCGCACACGAGTAGAACGAGCTAGATATGTACCTCAAGAAAAGGATGGCTGAGGGAAAAATACCTGATAGTGAGTCCCCTTACTGTGCTCAAATCCTCTTCATTCCAAAACCTGATGGAAGTCTGTGACTATGCGTAAACTATAGGAACCTCAACAAGTTGACGATCCTGAATAAATACACGCTACCACTCATGCACGAACTCCGAGACCGCGTTGCTAGGGCAAAGGGATTTGCAAAGCTCGACCTAAAAGATGGATATCATCTTATTCAAATGAGGCAAGGCCATGAACATAAAACGGCATTTCGTACACGATACGGACAGTACAAATATAAAGTGATACCTTTCGGGCTTGTTAACGCCCGCACGACGTTTCAGACAACGATGAACAAAATCCTCAGGGAATTCTTGGACCACAGAGTAGTCGGCTATTTAGATGATATCCTAATATACTCCGAAATTATGGACGACCATATTAAGTTAGTCCAAAAAGTTCTTGACCGGCTCGAACACCATGACTTGGCAGTCTTGTTGAAGAAGTCGGTATTTCATCAGGAAGAGGACGAATTCCTGGGATACATTCTGAAAACGAGCGGCGTGACCATGAGCGATACAAAAGTGAAAAGCCTTCAAAACTGGGCACACCCGAGATCGGTTAAAGAAGTACAAATTTTCATTCGATTTACAAACTTTTACCGACGATTCATCAAAGATTTCTCAAAAGTATGCAAGCCAATAACCGAGACGTTGAAGGGCAACCCAAAGGATTTTCACTGGGGAAGAGAGCAGGAAGAGGCGTTTGAGGAGTTAAAAAAGAGCTTTACAACCACACCGATTTTATGGCATTTTTACCCAGAGCCAAAAACGGTGGTTGAGGCAGACGCAAGCGACTTTGCACTTGGATGCGTACTATCTCAATACCAGGGGAGACGGCTTCACCCAGTAGCTTTCCATTCTCGAAAACTAAACAGCACTGAAAGAAATTACGAGATACATGACAAAGAATTACTCGCAATAATGGAGGCGTTTAAAGAATGGAACAGATACTTCTGGGGAGAAGAAGAGCCTGTGACGGTATATACCGACTACCAAAATCTGCAGTCCTTTTTAACCAAAAAAGTCTGGAACCAGCGGCAAATTCGATGGGCACAGGAGTTGACGAATTATAACTTCAAAATAGTCTATCGACCAGGAAGCAGGGGCGGGAAACCCCACGCGTTAAGTAGACGGCCGGAGTACTGTCCTCAGGAGGGAGCTCGTCATAGCGAACTGTCAATTTTGAAAAGCGAACATTGTCAAATTTCGATAATTCATCAGAAGCAAAGTGCAGCGAAGGCCCTCACCCGAGAAAAACACGACCCAACCAGCCTGCGAATAATGAAGCTTTCGGAAAAGGCAATAATCCCAACAAAAGGATCAAGGTTTGCGGCGGGTCATGACATCTATGCCCTGAGAAACGGACTTGTACCGGCAAAAGGACAGACAATGGTTGAAACGGGTATTGCGATAGGATTGCCGGAAGGAACCTACGGAAGGCTAGCCGCGAGAAGTGGTATAGCTAGCAAGATGGGAATAGCAGTGGGCGGTAGTGTAATAGATGCAGATTACACAGGAGAAGTTAAGGTCATCCTTTGTAATCATGGCGAGGCAGACTGCGTATTCAAGGCAGGAGATTGGATAGCGCAACTCATAATAGAAAAGGTTGCTAACGCCGACACCATAGAGGTAGACGATCTAGAGACAACCGAGCGAGGGAAATCGGGTTTTGGGTCAAGTGATCTAAACCCCAAGCCATCGATTACGGCTAAAGAAGAAGGAGTCAAAAGATGTTTCCTTCACGCAGACACAGACAACAACGAATTGTTTAGCGCGGCAGATCTAGGCTAGCACCCTCGGTTGACGAAAGAAAGAGAAATGTTATCAAGCGCTCACATCAACGCAGCCCTGACGCTAACAATGAACGATGCATTTCTAAACAAGATTAGGATGGCCGGAAAGGAGGACGAGAGGTGGCAGAACCGAGGCCATGAACTGGTTATGCTATGAGAAGGCGGAAAGAAGATGCCGGACGAATGGATAGTGAAGGATGCGGTCCTATAATACAAAAATCGTTTGTACATCCCTGAAAACGAAGCCCTTCACACCGTGATAGCCCTAGGCTGTCACAACTCAATAGTAGCAGGGCACTGCGGACAGGAAAAAGCGATTGAGATAGTGACAAGGGATTTCTACAGGAAAGGACTAGGAGAATGGATCAGAGACTACGTACGATCCTGCCACGAATGTCAACACCAAAGTCCCCACAGCATGCAAAGTACAGGTTACTTCAACCTTTAGAAGTACCTTAGGCCGCGTGGTCCTCCATATCGACCGACTTCATCACACAACTACCGGAATCGCAGGGCTAGACCCAGATCATGGTAGTAGTAGACCGGTTTACCAAGAAGGCTCCTTTTATTGGACTCCACGACAATGCAACTGCAAAGGATGTTGCGGACACCTTCCTTCGGGCAATCTGGAAACTTCACGGATAACCGACCGAGATTATATGGGATATGGACGTGAAGTTTTCTGGGGAATTTTGGGAATCATGGTGCACAATGCTAGGAGTTAAGAGGCACATGTCAACGGCGTACCACCCTCAAACTGACAGAAAAATGGAGAGAACCAACCAACTGCTGGAAGGTTACTTCCGAACATTTGGCAATTACGATCAAAACGACTGGTATCAACTATTGCCATTGGTCGAACATGCCTACAACAACTCGGCTACCAACACACACAAGATGACCCCATTCTTCGCCAACTACAGCTTTCATCCATGGAAGGAATGGATGAAAGAAAGGGAAGCTCAGAACCCCGGGGCGATAATGTATGCTCACTGGATACATGACATACATCAACAGGTGAAAGAAACCATAGAGTATACACGGGAATGAATCAAGAAATATTATGGCTGAAAGGCGACGAGACAACCCAGCATCGAGGTCGGTGACTTGGTAATGGTGAATGCGAAAAACATAGGTTCCAAACGACCATCGAAGAAGCTAAGTCCAAAACTGTATGGCCCATTCAAAGTCTTGGAGAGCAAAGGAAGTAGGGCATACAAGTTAGAAATATCGCCGCGGTGGAAAATTCATCCTGTGTTTCACGTTTCATGGTTGGAAACGTAGTGAGCCTCGAAGCGACCAAATCGTGAACAACCCCCGCGAGATCCCGAAGACATCGAGGGAGATTTGGCATGCGAGGCGGAAAGGATCGTGAAAAGCGAGATCATTTCCTACACGCGAAAGGTTCGACGAAGGAATAAGCCAATGAAAGACCTTCAGTATTTTGGGAAATGGAAAGGGTGCACGGCGGATGAGAATACTTGGGAACGAGCCAAAGGTATGAAGAACGCTGAAGAAGAGGTGGAAAGGTTTCATAGAGAAAGCCCAGAGATGCCGGGCCCGAGAGCGGTACAGTAATATAAGAAAGGTTTTCCATCAGTGGACAAGTAAACGCGGGTGGTTTTTACGCCTACTATGTGGAGCTCAAGATGGAAGATAGATGGTATAAGAGACAGAGAGTATTCGGGACGAACACTTCGAAGAGGGGAGCTCGTGTTAGGCGCACGGACTCCCCCGAAGGATTTACAGGGCAAAGTTACCCTACCTTGAAGCCCACGAACTTCGAAGGAAAAAGATAACAGCCCCCTCCAGCCCCGGCTTTGGGACGGCGCGTCATCACTGGCCGCCGGTGTACTGGCGTCCCAACACCAAAGGCCACTATCAATGGAACACATGTTATAACACCGGATACGTCGTGGCCGTCCGTCCCGGCTGATCCTGTTCACGGGGTTGATCAGGGGAGACCTTCGGATACCTTATGCAAGTGGAAGCAGGTGAGTCGGACGACGGCGCATCAGGTTTCAGACACTTGAAGACAGACAGTCGGAATTGTGGGTTGAAAGTAACTGGACGTTTTACACGAAAGTTAGTCCGCTCGTACCGATAAAGGCGTGTAGGGTATGTGTTAGGTGGTACCTTCGGCGTGATGTATCCCGACAGCTAGGACCTTGATCGTGATTATATCGGAGAACTCCGAGTCGTTAAGAAGACACAAGTAATATAGGCTAGATATAACGATTCACTTCGGCATAGATCGTCGAAGTATTGGTAACGATATCAAAGTGTAGACAACATATTATATTGATAAGATCTCTCCTCCGTGCTTGTTGTGTCTTGATAGCAGCGAAGATGCTTTGATATTTATATTCCGCGTCTGTGCGTTCGCGGTATACATGCTAACTCTATACTAACTAAGAACCTTGCCCGCAACTCTGCGAACTTCACATGAGTGCGAACACTCGTAGACCCTGAAAGCTCTCTACCACACTTTTTTGCTCCCAAGGCCAACTTAGCGGTCTGCGCTTTCATTATTCCTGATGGTGTGGAAACCACGTCAGGTGTCAGCTCATCCGCTTATCCGTTGACAAGCATGGTTACGAATTATCTTGCCCTCGTGCTCACCGAGGGTAGTCTAACTCGCCGGAGAGAAGATGGCCAATCTTCTTCCGTTGGTTCCCTCGACAATTCAACCTGCAACAGTATGATGTATTCTGGTCTTCGGGCATTACACGACTTGTCCTCGGGATCGTACCTATAGGCTTTTTCCCTCGGACTCCATCTTTCCCCAACTTGTCCTCTGTGGATGCACCCGATCCACTTACTGGGCATAGTTACCTCCTTCATACTCCTCACCACTTTGAGGGTACTAGGGGACTAACTTACGTGCAAAACGTCCCGTTACCTTCGACCCAACCATCCGACTGTCTGTCTTCAGGCGTCTGTAACCTTATGCGCCGTGGTCCGATTCACCTGCTTCCACCTGCATAAGCTGCCCAAAGGTCTCCCCTCATGTAACATGCGCACAGGACCCGGTCGGACGGACGGCCGCGACGTATACGGTGTTATAAGATGGGTTCCATTGATAGTGGTCTTTGGTGTTGGGACTCAACTACCCAGGCAGCCAGTGATGACGCGCCGTCCCAACGCCGGGGCTGGAGGGGGGTGTTATCTTTTCCTACGAAGTTCGTGTGCGTCAAGGTAGGGTAACTTTACCCTGTAAATCCTTACGGGGAGTCCGTGCGCTCAACAGTATGAAGGAGGTAACTATGTCTTTAAGTGGATCAGGTGCATCCACAGAGGACAGGTTGGTAAAAGATGGGGCCCAAGGGAAAAATCCTATAGGTACGATCCCGAGGACAAGTCATATAATGCCGCAAGATCAGAATATACCATGCAGTTGCAGGTTGAATTCTCGATGGAACCAACCAAAGAAGAGTGGCTATCTTCTGTCCGGCGAGTTAGACTTCTCTTAACGAACATGAGGGCAACATAACTTGTAACCATTGTTGTCAAGGGATAAGCGGATGAGATGACACCTGACCTGGTGGTCTCCACACCCTCAGGAATAACAGAAGCGCAGACCGATAAGTTGGCCATGGGAGCAATAGGTGTCGTAGAGAGTTTTCAGGGTCTACGAGGGTTCGCACTCAGGTGAGGTTCGCAGAAGTTGCAGGCAAGATACTTAATTAGTATAGTGTTAGCATGTATACCGCCATTGCTCAGACACGGAATATAAATATCGAAGTATCTTCGCTGCTATTAGACACAACAAGCCCGCAGAAGAGATCTTATCAATATAATAAGTTGTCTACACTTTTATATCGTTTCCGATACTTCAACTATCAATACCGAAGTGAATCATTATATCTAGCTTAAGTTACTCGTGTCTTCTTAACGAGTTCTCCGATATAATTACGATTCAGGTCCTAGCTGTCAGAATACCTCACGCCGAAGCTACCACCTAGCATACAGGCTGCATCCTGGTCAGACTCAGTTGTGATTGGGAGTCCAGGTTGCGCGATGTGCGGATACACACTTCATACCCATTTCAGGGGCACCTGAACCTGTCATTCTCGAGAAGGTATTCGACTCCACGAGCGATGGCAGTGGGGTCGTCCCGTAGTCCGTATAATTCCCATATATGATTTTTCATATAATGCACGAACTGCGCCCCCACGCCCAAGTCTTTTTGACCTTTCTTTGGTGGTTGGTCAAGCACCCTTTCTCTTTGGGACCTCGGACTCACAATGTGTATTCTCTTCGTCGACTGTTCAATATTTCCAGCATTCGCAATCTCATCTTGCGCGCAACTCCAAACACTCTGCACCTCAGAAGTCAAAGCAACCACGTTCAGGAGGCGGTTAACATAAAGGGTGTACTGAACCACCAGATCCTTTGCCATGCCTAGTATTTCCCCCTCCACACCTGTAATGGTGTTTCGCTTAGTAGTGGTTATGGGGCGGGGCGTTGCGGGTTTTCACTTTGTGACCACACCGTTACTCCGGCCCAGGGTCAACTCTTTGCCGTTCCTCCCCGCCCCGTATGACACAGGGCCCTGGCCAGGTTGTGGGGTGGGGCGGGTATTTTACCTTCCCCGCTGATTGCCTAGACCGCCCCCGTCTTCTCGTCCCCCACTCTTGCCCCTGTGCGGGGCCCCACGTATTCCTACAAGTGACATTCTCTGACTAAACAAATGGCATGTTGAACTCTAAGGGGTGTTTGGCCTCTCAATTCTGATCTGAAATCACAATTTGAGATCAGAATTGGCTGGCCAAACACCCCCTAATTACTTCGCATGTCTAGTATGATGACTCCACTATTTGGATATTCCATATAGCAATCCGGCAACTATCCCAAAAGATAGGATTTGAACATAGTGCTCACATTATCATTGTGAACTGGGCTTCTAGTTTGAGATAAATAGTCTTTGAAAATCGCTCTCAGTATATGATTGTAAGCATATAATCTAGCTATGTTTCTAAGTACTTCTAAGCATCTGATTCCGGGTACATAACTCTAAGGGTATAGTTGTATAGTGGTGCATGCACAATTCCTATCTTCCTGAGGATATGGTCTCCGGCTTATCATTTCATGATCTCATTCAGGGTGTACGGCTTTGGGCAGATGGCCCTGGGCATTCAGTTTTGGGCTTTTCATTCGAAGACTATTGGTTTAGGCGTCACGTCTCACATGCCTTGCAAGCCATCTACCCAAATAGTAGCCACTATTTAAATCTGGTCTGAGGTTCAGGCAATCACTTACCCTAATCTTGCAGATATATTGGTTAAACTGGGCGCTCACTATGGTGTATAAAAAGCTATGGTTTTAGGTGACTCTCTTTGGCGTATGGTTTTGGGCGTATGGTTTTGTATGGCTTTGGGCGTATGGTTTGGCTTTGGGCGTATGGCTTTTGGGCATATGGTTTTGGGCGCATGGTTTTTAGCGTATGGGTTTGGGCGTATGGTTTGGCTTTGGGCGTATGGTTTTGGGTGTATGGTTATAGGCTTATGGTTTTGGGCGTATGGCTGTGGGCGTATAGTTTGGACGTAGGATTTTGGGGGCACAGCCTTGCAAACGAGGGCAGGCCAAGCTCAAAAGTATACACTAGCACCCCGCTATCCCAGACGGACAAAATCCTAAGAATCCATCGGGCATAGCGAGTGATCCGGGACAACAAGCTAGACTTTGGTGTAAAGAAATTCAGAACTTACTGAGATTCACACCACACAGCAAAGTATCTGGATTATCAAGATCCGGGACAGCCGAGTGTGAGTGTATACCCATACTAAATAGAAAAATCAATTAGGAACATTATTATACATTCAGATGCAGGCGCAACTTCTGCCACCATTTAGGCATCTTATTGAACTCCCACAATGGCTTCCCGTCTTCTCCACATATTCATCGTGCACTGCTTGATGTGTAAAGTGGACAACACTACACGGATTTCCCACAAAAGAGCCAATATAATGTTCCACTGCATAGGAACGCATGAAAATAATGGAAGCTAGAGAATATATCTTAGTCAATTATTGGAATTGGATAAGATGGGCGGGAGTCTCTACATACCAGGGGTACAATCAATCTTGACTCCAAGCTCAGGAAAGCAGGCATCCCCGCCCTCAAAGTCTCTGAATACTACTATCGCACACCACCCATGGCTTACGTCCTCCAGATCCTTCTGGTTATTGGTATTTGCGTTGATGACAAGTGAGCGGGAGGTCCATATTCCAAATGCCTCGTCAACATTGTCAGCTTTCCCATCGTAAATGGTCTCATAGACTGCTGTGTATTTGGAATGCGCCTCTGGAAGGAAAGTCTGAAATAGCGCCTCAACGGTTTGAGTCAATAGTAAAAGCTGTTGGCCGAATTCTTTTAGTGCGTGGATTGCTGATTTCGTGTTATATGACTGGGCTGGCCTGGGTCCAAGTTCAATATTCTGCGTTCGTGATCCCATTCGTGGAACGAAGGCACGATGCCCAATGACACAGCCTTTTTTTCTCAAAGTACAGTCCGGATTATGTTCGCTGCTCCCGTTTCCTGCCGGAGAACTCAGGGTTGTAGCATCCTTCATAATATGACTCGCAGTCTTGTGAGTGGTATGAGCGCCTTCCATCTCGCTTGGCCTATAGCGCTTCGGCGTACCGCTTGGACCATGGCGGGTATGATCTGCTGCTATATTCCGTGACGCAACATATTTGTGTACCGCCGGTTCAACTTGCGGTAATAGCCAACATGCCTTGCTATTCCCAGCTTTGATTACACATGGAACGCCTTGCCTAAAGATAGTTTAGTATATAAGCCTAGTCTTAGCCCAAAGGATGAATTACTTACTTGTCCTTTATTATAACAATGTCACCGGTGATCTGGTGTAATTGGGGCTCATTTTCCTCTTCGAAACACTCCTTCAAGTTGCTATCCGGCTGCCGTTTTGGTCACGAAAGGATTGAGTCCAGAACGTCACAATCGCCACATTAGTGGTATCTGACGCGTGGATGATCGCCGGTTTTCAACATGTGGGAAATATTCCTTCTCATTGAATAAACCTTATCCATATCCACCCGTAGACATGGTTTCCCTGAATCTAATACAAGCGACGAGGAGATTAGTATATGCCCTAAATACCGATATGCGACCGTGTTGAAAGCTAAATACAACAATTGCTAATTTCAAGCCGATGCAGAGAGATCGGTTAAATAGCAGAGAATAACACACCTTTGGCATCCATGGTAGAATTTGAAATATCCTAACTCCCATGTTCAGAGTTGTGGAGGTGATTCGCAGCTTTTCTTCGTTCGCGCTGCCGCTTGCGCTTCTCCACATCCCTCTTCTTCATCTTTGATAGCCCTCTCGTAGTCTTTCGCAGCCACACAAACTCACTTAAAGCAAGCTTCCCTCCTGCTCAAGGCAGGACAGAATGCAGTGCGGTTGGTATAGAGCCACGATAAAGATATCCAAATGTGCTCGAGTGGATGGCGGGTAAGGAGAGACTTGGGCGGGGAGGAACTCGGGCAAGGAGGAACTTAGGTTCAAGAGGGTGCAGCGCGGGACATAGATTCAGAGGGTGGCGGGGCGAATAGTTTCTGTGTCAATGGGAGATAGGGGAAACACAAAGAATATAGGGGAAGACAAATCACGCTATAACCTGACAAACTCAACAAACTAGAGCCAATGCAACTAGCCTTTGCACTAGTGCGTATTATCTACGACACCATTACCAGTGTATTATTTTGGGCCTATGATTTTTCTGAGAGTATGATTTTGTGTGCGTATGATTTGTGTGCGTATGATCTGTCTGTGGGTATGATTTTTCCTGAGGGTATGATTTGTGTGTATATGATTTTTCTGTACATATGATTTTCATGACGATGCTCCTGTTCCTGTAGCTTATCGTAAGAACTCGAATAAATGGACAATGTATTCAGACTTCTTGAATTTCCGCCTCTGAAAACATAGAATCCTTCTACTCACTCTTGCATTTACTTGGGGTGTGCACGTCTGATCAGGCGAACGATGGTCAGAAAATGGACCCGGTCCGCCCGATCCCACAGGCAGTCCCCCGATTATATCGGGCATTTTCCAATTAATCCCTGGCGGCTCGTCATTCACTATGGTATACATTGTTGACTTGACACCTCCTCGGCATGTCTTGGCCACTAGGATAACTTAGGGGATAGTAAAAATGTCTTCTCAATTACGCAGTCAAATTCTATGATTTTATAATTATTTTACACGAAAATTAACTTAGTGGAAACGGGATCTTTTCTTTTCTTTCCCCCCAGTTCCGGCAAGCTTCCTGGGTGGAACTCAAATCGTGGTATTAGTTCCTGTCTGGTCTCTTCTGCGGGTTACACGTATAACCGGTAGTGAATCAGTGGTTCCCGATAGAGCCTCCTCCTCCGAACAATTCTCTTTCAGGCAGCCCCTTGAGCCTGCTATGCAGCAGGAATTTTCGTCACCCTGTTCGTCGATACTTTCAAGATCGCTCTGTCCTTCACCGGGAATCTCCACCTCACCCTCTTGTGAGCCTTCCTCCTCATCAGTGTCGGATGCAACATACATGTTAACTGTACTATCCCCGATTCTTTCTTCAGGAGCTGCTTCCTCGGAGCTTCCCAAGTGATCTACACCTTGGTTTCGAGGTGGTCCAGGCCGTGCATAGTGAGATACAGCCATTATCGTTCTCTATACTTTCTTCCTTCCTATCAGCACAATAACGATAATCCTCCGCAGCAGCCATTTCTTCGAGTTTTTCTACCTCCCCTTCACTATCGTGACCCGCTAGCCCTCTTCGTAATTCTTTGTTCTTGTAGGATTTCACCAGCATTGAAGATCGAATTGTACTGCTTTTGAGTCGTGAGCGCCGATAGGCAATCACATCTCTTGCCATGCTAAACACCCGCTCTACTCCAACACTACCCCCTTGAACAGCGAGAATATCCCTAGCCATCGGAGCTAAATTCGGGAATCTTCCCGCATTAACCTTCCACCACTCCAGTATTTTTGCCTCGTAAAAAATCCCAGCTGAGCAGGCCTCACATGTGGGATCCGTAGCCTCAGCGTCTGGCTCAGGCGGCTCAATCTCAGAATCAGTTGCGATGTATGCTAGTGCCTCACTCCGGATAACTGCTCTGTGTCTCAAAGAGTAAAGGTGTTGGGATCGACTGTTCAGACCAGTCCGTCCAATTGACATGTCAGGTGCCTGATTATTTATTGGTGCATGGTACAGATCATAATACGCTATGAACTCCGTTTTATATGGCTTCTCATACTCAGTCTCCCCACTGGCATCAAGATCCCATTCTTGAAAAAGGTTGAGTTTGCAATAGGGATTTAGGCAAGTTCCAATGCTGAACAGAAGACCTCTTGGACTTTCCGTTTTACCATAGTAAGAGGCAGCCTTCAATTCGGCTTTCACTAGGCCCTCAAGAATATCAACCTTCCATTGCATCCGCTTCCGTTCTAACTTGGAAATTTGCATTTCCAAATGATCAAAGATATCTTGATACACTTGAAACACTCGAAGAATGGTGACACCACGTGTTTTTGACATTCACAAAGTCCAAAATCGTATCGGTTGAAGTACCTCCAACATGTATTCAATCTGCCTCCACTCTTCCAGGGTTGACCAGAGAGGCGTAAACTCGGCATAGGTTTGTAACAAGTCCTTGGTAAATTCCTGTAGCCGTACAGATCTCTCCAACATATTTAGGGTTGAGTTCCACCGTGTTTTGACATCATAAAGTAGTGTAGTAGGGATCGTAACCCGGTTATTCTGTATCTCGATGAAGTGTTGACGCCGTTGAGGTGAAGCACCAATCGCATTTTCGGATGCTATAAACCATTATAACCATTATCTCTGACTAAAGGTATCTTAGGTGAGAACAATGGGGAAAACACTTGGTTCTACTTTCACATTGGCCCGCATTCAATTTGGAATAATGAATTTGTGCATATACCCTTGTGGGTATGAATTTGTGGGTATGAATGTGTGGGTATCAATTTGTGCGTATGCATTTGTAATAGTGCTAGGTATGAGATCTTAGACACATTACCTTTTCTACTGTTTTGTGAAAGCCGTTATCCAATCTCATAACCTTCTCGATATAGCTTGCCTGATAGCCAGACGGCATATGACCATCCCGCCATTTCACCTTGATCGAACTCATAAATGCCCCGTGGATAAGCTGAACAACATGGGCCATACATGGGATATGATTTTCCAATTGACACCATTCAACCGATAGTAAACTCCAAGCATTGTTTAAGGCTTGGGTGAGCGTTCGGATATTGCTGGCACTATCGGTGGTGAAACCCAGAATTCTATCATGAATCCCGTATCTGGCTAGAACATCATTAATTATCCCTGCCATATGAACCCCCGTATGAGAACCCCTGATTTCCTCGAACCCAATCAGCACCTCCTCCATCTGCCAGCTATCTGAGATCCAATAAGCCACAAGTGCTAAAAAAGCAAGTGTGTTCGGTGAAGTCCATGTATCGGCAGCCAGAGAAATCTTTCCTGTAGCAGGTAGACATGTTCGAATATCATCCACCGTAGACTTTCCCAGCCGTTTCAAATGCCGTGTTAATGTCGTTGGGCAGGGGATTTCGACTCCCGGACAAATGTACTTGAAGGCACGACGAAAGGCAAGGTTGTTTGAGCAATTAAAGGGGAGATTCGTTGCTAAAAACGCTTTTAGAAAGTATTCTTCGAAATCATGCTGATTGAATCCTGCTGGTGTGACCAGATCGATAATCCTACGCCTATTTCCAGTTTTAGTCCGTTTTTGCAATAGTGTAAGAACGTATATACCAAGTGGGCTTCCAGCCGGCCCATCGTATCCGTTAATCTTTCTTGATTTCAGACAAGCAGAGGACCTGTTATGGTCATGCATCAAGCTATTCCCCGTGCCACTTGGGTGAGCTTGGACGTTTCTACACATAATGCACATTACTCTTGGCGTGCCAATAGCACTACCTAAACGGTCGGCACATTGTTGAAAGTATTTCCACACCTCTGTGCCTCGGAGATCCGAGTTCCACCGTAGCTTTTTCTTGCCAGCATATTTCGCAGTATAGGCTATATACCCTGGTGCGCCTTGCCACCACTCCATCTAACTCTCATGATATTCCTCCGTATAGAGATAAAAGTTTCCAAATATCTCCTATGTAACTGTGTCGCTTGTTGACAAAGTCACTGCTAGCGGATGAAGCAGATTCCAGGCGTGATCTTCGTTTCCAGGCGGCAGCGCTAGCGAATTGGAGCGCAAGGGTGTTCTGGAACTTGAAAGAGGTGCGCGGGCCACACCAGTAAGAGGTCTTGGGGTTGGTGTTACCGGGCCTTCACTCCCATATGGGCTGGATTCTACTGAGAATTGGGATAAAGATAGAGCGTATTTGCGTGCAGGGCTTTCGTGGAACAGTAAAAAAGAGGTACGGCTTCTTGCCCCGGAGGTGTAAAGCCCCCGTTGGCTGCCCATCGTGGAAGATTCTGTTTGGGAAGCCATTAAGTTGAGATCATTCTAGCTATCTGTGTACAGTAACAGATCCCCTTGGAACCCGAATGATATTTATATAAACGTACAGCTGTTGTAGGCATATGAATGAAGGTTATCAGTTGGCCCAGCTAAGCTAAGTACCCAAGCTGGTTTCCATTCTGTGATCCATTTCATTGCTCGCATAATTTTTGAGTCTATCAATTGAGTAGACGAACATGCATGCGTAGGAACCATTGTGCGTATGAATTTTTGGGCGTAGGAATTTTGTGCGTATGGTGGTGTATGGTTGCATGTGAATTACCTTTTTGAAAATAGCCGTACTCTAGGATTAGGCTCGGTAGCAGCTACATGAATTGGTATTCACCACTGTGCTTTAGGCATAGCATTAGTCCAAATCCAGTAGGGGTTGATATACCCTGTTCAATCATAATCTGAGGTAACCAAATTTGATCTTTTACGCGAGTTGACTAGTTCCAATTGAATACTCTCATACAGCGGATTCGCTCCTACATGGCAACCAAATCTTGAATCAAACCTGCAAGTACAGGGTCCCTTGAAGCTGTCGCCACTATTGACAGCAAACCCAAGATCAGGATCTAATACTTGAATACCATGCAGTGACGAAGGCACTCAGTGCCTTTCCGACTGATTAAAGGTGATTCCTGATTATAACCCTTATATATAGGTTGGTAATTATGCTATGTAATTATCCACCACTTAGATACTCACAAGAATCTCATACTATAACCATCTTGTTGCTACTGCCGTCTACCTTTGCCGAATCTTCCTTTATTTACATCTAAGGCGATGACAACGGCCCCAATCGAGGAAGCTCCAATGGATGAGTTTTATACCTGGACATTTGGCCCTGATGAAATAAGCGACCTTTTTCCCATTTCCTTTGGCAGAATGAAGGTGGACTTTGTTTTCTGTAAGCTGTTACTGGATCCCACCTGCTGCAGGTGTGCAGCCAACTAGAACTATGAAAGCTGATAGTGAGCGATAGACAAACCTTGGGCCAATAGCCGGTCACCACGGATAAGACAGCGGTACCAATTGGAGATGTGTGGATTTCAGTGGGCAAATGGTGGGGGGAAGGCAGTCAAATTGGTACGAGGTGGATGGATCGCTGGAATGTTGGAATGTAGAACAAGGGAATCCCGCGCTATCATACAGGCGCTTGGGTTAGGGTATGAGATTAAGGGTCAGGTCTCGAGCTTAGAAATATGTCAGCAGTGCGACTCAGGCAGGCGTGTGGTAAAAGGCAAAATAACGTGGGGCTTAGTTCCAGACTCAGACAGTTAACAATACCTTCATTCTGACTTCTGAATTTCCATAATTTATCCGCTCTTTAATTATATTCTATCAAGCCTTGCTCGAGTTGACTTAATGTATAAGTAGCTGGTCTTGATAAAATCATTTTATAGTTTTTCCCTACTTCAAAACCTTTTGGTCTTACTATAAAAGTACGATCTTTCTACATCTCTACATATCCATCCTTCATTAGTATCATGAGCACGATCAGGAAAAATATTGTGATTGCATCGACTGCACCGGGGAATACCGAGCCCGGTATAGTTCTACTTCCTCGGCTTCGCACAATGGCCAATGCTCCAGTCGACAATAGCTTCTTTGAAGCCAAGGGCTTTCCCCAGAGCTCTCTAGACAAATACGGCGACCGGGAACCAACCTTGTTTGCACATCCTTATCTCTACTGGCTTTCCTGGGGTCATAAAGTCATACGCTTCTTCTGTAAGTCAAATATTCAATATCTATGCCAGGAACCTAGCTTACACTATGATGTGGTAGACATGATGGATTATCCAAAGGCCGGGATGCACGCCCCTGTCTTGGGCCAGATGTATTGGTTGGGAACCAAGATACATGAAGACAAGTCTGAGAATGTGGAGCTACAGCGGAAGGAGATGGTGTCGGGGTTCTTGGACTGTGACCATACAGAGTACAACGGGATCCTTGATGCTCTAGGAGCAGGAATTTATATCCGTGCAACTGTGCATTCAATGGAAATGATGGGTAGTGGAAGTACAAGTAGCAGAGTTGTCATTGGTCTTGTTCATTGTACCTTTGTGGATTCTGATTCTGATTCTGAGATAGAAGCCTATCTTGAAAGCTGCGAAGCTTAACTTCTCTAAAGGAATATGCGTGGCTATTCCCTCACATATTTGAACCTAAATTATAATTAAACATTCGCAGAGAGCGTCTTTACATCAACTGCTTTGGGCGGGCATTTTGGGTGTATGCTTTGGGCGTATGCTTTGGGGGTATGCTTGGAGCGTGTGTTTTGGGTTTATGCTTTGGGCTTATGCTTTGGGCGCGTGTTTTGGGTGTGTGTTTTGGGCGTGGGTTTTGGGCGTATGTTTTGGGCGTATGCTTTGGGCATATGCTTTGAGCGTATGCTTTAAGTGTATGGCTTTAGAGTGCATGGCTTTGGGCGCATCACTTTGGGTACGTGGTTTTGGGCCTATGTCTCAAGGCCTATAGATTTTGCCGAAGAAACCAGAAGCAAAGGACTAAATAGACAATCTCAATCTGTGCTCAAGATTATCGTTATGTGAGTGTGTTTCTAACTTCTAAACTGCTATCCTATTACATTATACTGCAAAGAGTAAGGTCACTCACTCAATCATGACATAAAAGAAAAGAGCGGAATCCGTATAGGCGCTGGGTATGATAACAAAAGAAATTAAAATGTAAAGGAGTGTCGGTTTCTGGAAATTCAGAGTGAGAAGAGAACCAGAAAAGAGGTAGCGTGCTGCGTAAGAATCTAAGCCAAGGAAAGCCCCCGGACTTATGATCTGGGAGAAAGAATACGGGCTATGGATGACACTAAAGGTGAGATATTGTGGTGGATAAATACAGAAGTGGGAGTGCATGTAAGGCAAGGTAAGGGGAACCGTATAAAGGAGAGTAAGGAAGGCAGAACCGGCGTGCGAGGTCAGGAAAAGAACTAGGAGATAACAAGAAAAGAAAATAGATGGAAGTAGAAATCGTTAATCCTCCGGCTCCTGTTTCACGCGGTGAGGAATGTGCTGGCTACCCATATTGAGGAGGGCCTGCCTATCCATCTCGCGGTCAATTCTATCCATCTCCTCAATGTCAATTCCTTGTCCTTCTGCGTCTTCCCTAGCGGCTGCCTTGAGATCAATGATAAGACGGGCATTGCCGGCAAGAAAGCGGTTTCTCTTGGTGACAATATTTTCGATGCTGTCCTGTTGGTCTTCCGGGCTTGTGAAGAAATCCTTGGGTTCTCATAGCCCGCCCAAGCAGCCTCTCTCCAATCTCTTGGGTGCTAGCACAGAAACGGTGTTCCGCCGCATTGCCGTACAGACCCAAGAGGAAGATGCAGAGTCAGGGCGACCTAAGTCTCGCATCCTACTTCCCAAACCTGAGCCGGAGGTTTCCCCTTCGTCCGTCATATGGACATCATCATCACCCTCCTCCCAGCCCTCCACGTCCTCC
>Ga0307513_10002936_pt1 | contig 23317 bp, 27 predicted proteins | sample 15_EM_MG_FD_202174 | JGI IMG/M metagenome (GOLD analysis project Ga0307513, IMG submission 202174) | Populus trichocarpa ectomycorrhiza microbial communities from riparian zone in the Pacific Northwest, United States - 15_EM | ecosystem: Host-associated > Plants > Roots > Unclassified | place...
ATCATTACTGTAGATATAAATACCATGCACTTACTTACATCCAAAAATACCTATATCTATGATATTATTATGATATTATTTACCATTGAAAAATTTGAAGTTATTAACTCATTTCTCATACTGTATGGAAATTACAAGTCTCGTCCCCATCCATTTTCGGCATTTCACCATGTGAAAGTACTCTGATCGCCAAATTTGATGGCTGAGTACTGCCTCTACGTCTGGTGCATTTGAACCATGGGGCCCCCCATGGTCACAACTCGTGATTTTGTCACACATCATTTATGTGCACGGTGCACACCTTGCTACAATGTCCTCTCCATTCCATTTCCTCTCCCTTGCTACATACAAGAAAATATCAGAGACTTAGAGATACTGTACTATTCCGACCGATTGTTCATGTAACGGGTAATGGTCAGTCATGAACCGAACAATAGTAGTAAATGTAACGCGTAACGAGGCGCGAAAGGGTGAGTTTTTAGTCCAAAATCTCCAAAAAAGCGCCCGAGGCACCCGAAATGGACCCTTAATTTCCTATTTAGGGTGACGTGAACAACTTGTCAGATGAACAATATATGTAATGCGTAACATGGCATGAACAATCGGTCGGAATAGTACAGTAAACTATGTCATAGAAGTCATGTTCATTTTCACTATAAGACACATAGCCCTGTTTCCCTGAGACGTATGAGACACAGTACTAGTGCACCACATTCAACTTCTTTCCAAAATGCCCCTCGAAGAAGAGTTTGGTGATCTCTTCAACAACAGAGATCTCAATGGAAATGAACCAGATGAGCCAGATACCTCAGATAGTGATTCCGACCTTGAGTCAAATGATGCAGAAACAGACTTTGGTGAGGATGAAGAGACAGTCGAAGAGGACAAGGAGCAGCTAGATGAAGTCCCTCTGTCTTTCTTGGCTCAAAAGGTCAAGCACATCCTTGAAGAAATGGACCGGATTTACCTCAACCTTGCCGATTTTCTTGATGTGCTAAGCTGGGGTGATGTTGCAAACACTCAAGATCCAAAAATTCGTGTCAAAAGAACAATACTATTAGGCAACCCAAAACTGCATAGCATCCTAAACCGTTGGGCCCATCCTCCAAGGTTACCTAGGTCAAAGAAGAAAAGACCTGAGGGAGCAACCACTGTTATGAGGGGCTTTACATTGCAATTTATGAAAGAAGAAATCTCTCGAGGACTGGAGAAGCTCGCACCATATTTGGTTTCACCAGTCTCAGATGATGTCCGAACAGCAACCTTGATTTCGACAGGTTTTGATGAATTATCTGAAAAGATGAAGTCAGAAACACCACTCCTTTGGTCACTTCTCAAAGCCTTGACGCAGCATCCAAAACCACGAAAACCAAGGAGGAAGGACCCCAAGAAGGTGTGCAGTAAATTTATTATGATTCAACCTGCAAGAAAAGAAAAATCACCAGGTTATTATTATCATAATTGCTATGCTTTCATACATGCAGTCTCACCACCGCTGTCATCTGCAGAAGCTCCTGGCCCTTTATTTCCAGTTCAAGGGAATATCGGCCAAAGGATTTGATACGGCACATGCCATGGGCATCACCATGAGCCATAAATGGACAGCAAGTTTAGTCGCACAAATTTCAAAGCACTGCATGGATGAGGTCAAACAGAAGATGTCGCAATATTCATGGTTAATATCACACGACAATCTCAACATACCTTTCTGAGTATTTTCCCAGCATCTCGATAATCAAGGAGAATTCGGGAATGGGACGGTGGCCACTGTATACATTAAACCCAATGCGCAAGCACTGCCTGAAAATGCAAATGAGTTGCTGAAAAAGAAGCGGGCAGAAGGACTTGAAAATCCAATCACCGAGGTTGAGATCTGGGATCTTGCGATGCTCTCATATCCCAGGATTCAAAAGAAAACTGTCTACCAGATGTTACGCTTCCTTCTTGAAAGTCCTGCATTTGATTTCCTGTCCTATTCAGGGAAAGACAGTGAGATATTGAAACCACCACCGGGAGTTGACCAACTTCCAACTGGCCCAGAAAACACCACACTGCAGTACCTCCTTGGGTCAGTAGGTATTCCCGAGGCAAGCTACGAGGATAATGCTCGATTGGTAGAAGAGTGGTTTCGCCAACTAGGTTTGGACAGTGAGCAGGATCAGAGGCAGATGGCAACACGAGAAATTGTGACATAGGTGGGTGATCAACTCACAGTCGATCGCCTTCGTGGCCTCTTCAAGTTCCGAGCAGAAGACGAGAACTCGTACGAAAGGCTGGATTTTGTGGTCCTTATGTTTGGGTGGTTCCATCTTCAAATGGCGTATGTGAGTTCACTTCACAAGCAATACTTTGGTACCACCCAAAGTCGTGGCCTTCAGCAAGTATTTTTGCTTCTTGAGAAAAAAGGGCTTACAAAACCGCAGGTCAAAGGCCCATTTCATCATGATCTCGAAGAAGCATTATATCATGTTGCTGAAGCACATATACGCGTGGATTGGCTGGAGCTCGGAAAGGTCAATCAGCTTTCTAATTTGCAAAAGGAGAGCCCCGAGGACCTTCTCAAACTTGCAGAGAAAATCGTCAAACAAAGAGCATCAAGCAAAGCAATGGACTTACTCGATGCAAAGCCAGGCAATTAACAGGATGAAGAGTTTCGGCAAGTGACAATGTGGAACTGTGACATACTCCAGTATATTGTTCTCGATCAGGCCATTAAAAATGGCAATGTTGGGATCATGGAAGACATGTTACCTCATTTTTTCTTGGTGGCGGAAATGGAAAGTATGCAGGCAAGGTCCTTGAACTTCTTCAAGCCTTACACTGGGAGCTACCAGCTGAAGTAGCGTAAGTCTCAATCAAGGATTAGGATATTTAACTAACCAAGATGTAGTGATTTCGTAAGACACCACTGCTGGTTAATTAATACCACTGGCAAGATGGGGATGTACTGTCCTGTTGACAAAGCGCAAGAAATGAACATCAAGGACATAAAGGTGCTGTACCGCTCTGATGGACCCAATATCCAATGGGAATACATGAAGAAGTTGCATCCTGTGATTCACACAATTCGTGCTATTGCTACACACATCGAGAAGGAATTCAACACATTAACACGAGGGCAAAAACACACAATTCCAAAGAAAGAGCTTGACGTCAGTAAACTACAACAGATTTATAAAGAGTCGGATCACAAGTACGAAGTGGGAAGGAGGGCCAAGAAAAATGCGAAGGCTGTCGACATTCCGACCGAAGGAGCAATCAAGCTAACCTCTCTCAATGTTCTCAAGAGGTGGATAGACCTTCATACATTCACTTGGTCAACATCTGAGAGGTGGGAAGGTCTGCTTGGGGATTCAGGTTCTGAACCCGACAAGGGATAGGTTGTGGGCGTGGGCGTGGTCGTGGTCGTGATTGAAGCAGGGTTGGGGGTTGTTGATTTAGAGGATCACCTCAAGGTTGTATTGGAGGTGGAGTGATCATGAGATCAGTTGCTGTACGATGAATAGGGTGTGGGCGTGGGCATGGGCATGAATGCTCTTGAAGGGGTGTCAATGGCGCCACATCATCAACTACCGCATGATGGATAGGCTGTGGACGTGGGCGTGGACGTTCTGGAAGGGGTGTCGATGTAGGCACCATGTTCTCATTTGAAAATGTAACCTAGATTATCGTCATCGACAAGCCCAAGAAAAAAGAGGGAAACCCACTCGAAAATCCAACAAAACCCCAGTAGGGGTTGAAAATGCCACCGACGCCGGGCCAGCAATTGGTTGTGATGTTGGTGGAGTTGACGGGCCCAAATTAAATGTTGAGCAGCCTTCAAGAGCTTGTGAGACCTTGGAGCGTTTGTGACCAGCCCCAGCCTGCTTCACAGCTTCTTTCTCAGCCTTTGCCCTTGCATGCTCTGCCACTCGCACCTCCTTTGCCTCCTTTTCTTCCTGCACCTTCTTCAGACAAGCGGATTCCTTCTCTTGCCTCGCTTTGTCCTTCTGTCACTTTTCTTCTTCCTTTCGAGCCACAGTAGCAGCCTTCTTGGCATCCGTTTTAGCTTTCTTCTGTGCCTTGTCGGCCTGATCAACATGCTGTATGACTTGAATGACATCTGCACCATGCCTCTCAGCAAAAATCCATCGTGTCTTGGATTTCATATCTTCGACAGTCAGGACATCTCGGGCACAGCGACAGGCAAGGATGTCGAGTATGGAATCAGGCAGAAGAGCGGTGGCAGTGATAGAGCTGGGACTATACTGGGCTTGCTTTGTGCAGAAACGCCATGTGAGTAGGGCGTTCTGAGCATCCTCAAATAGCTCCCCATGTCATGAAGATGTTGGTGCTTTTTTCGTGAGTTTCCTCTTGCCGTTTTCATCTCCTGATTTAGATGGCATTGAGTGGGGGGTGCTGGTGTTGGAGTGTTGCGTTTCTGGTGTTGATGGTCGCAGATCTGGATCATCCCTATCGTCGATATGAACTGGAATGCCATCACAGTTATCACAACAAACATGAGTGGGACCTGTAACGAATTAGATCAATGATAAGCAAAGAAAGAAATGTTATTCACATTGTTGGTTTGGAGGGTTTGCAAAGTACTCGTCTGTGACATCTCGTCGGCAACCTTCTGTCTCAATCCATTTCCATAGATTGTTGTCCACCTTTTTCACCCACTCATACGAGCCGCTGTCTTCTTCATCCCTGGAACCTCTAGCCTCTTCCTCGTGAATCTGCTCCGTATTTCCCAAGACATCTTCTCCATCATCCTGATCAGCTCCAAGTGCCATATCATCGCCTTCATCATCTGCCGCATCTTTCTTCCTACGTCACTTGACTTTCTTGCGCTGAAACATTGATTTTTCCACCATTAAAATGGCCTGCGCATTAATATTTGGTGACCGACCAGCACGCCCAGCGCGTTGAATCCAGACCAAGAGAGATGACGGAACCCCAAACTGAATGACTTGCTCAATGTCTGGGATATCAGCACCCTGTTGTAGAATTATCAGATAGGCATTGGGAGAAACAAAATCGTCACACCATTCCGGCAGCCTCGGTGGCAATTAAAATCCTTGTTTTACCCTGTCTGAAGCGTCACATTGCACGCCGCCTTGCTTTGGGAGTGCGGTGTGCATGCATATAGTCAACATATTTGCGGAGGTGCTTTGGAAGCCATGCTCGAATCACGCGTGCAGTTAATTGTGCAGGTAGGACCTTGTTGACAAATACAAGTGACTTGATGAGATCATCAGGTGTCGATGGCTCTGGCTTATTGGTAAGGAGGGGTAAAAGGGATTCATAATCGGTGGCGGAGTTCATGGGATGGACGGAATAGGCGATGTTTGGGCAGTCGTTCCCGAGGTTCAAGAAAAAGCAATCGTCGGCGTCGATAGAGAGCTGAGAATGAACTTCTAGCAGGGCTGATGCAGTGAGGGTCACCGACATTGCGAGAATAGAAATGTGGGGAGGGAAGAAGGCGCGTAGTTTTCCAATTTTGCCATAAGCAGTGCGGAAGTCGCCACCCCACTGGGCAATACAATGGGCCTCATCAACAATGACCATGCAGATATCTTGAAAGCTCATGCTCGTGAGTACATTGCGGAATGGATCATGCTTGAGGCACATCTCAGGCAATGTAAGAATGGCTCTATAATGGCCATCTTTGAGATTCTGTGCAAAATAATTAATTTGTGCATATGCAAGCAATAGACAAAGAAAATAACGTACCTGCTGGAGGGCTGGACTCCAGGTATCTCCATTAACTGCTGCTGCAGAGAGCTGCATCTTCTCGAATCTCTCAGTCTGTAACATGATATTAGGACCAACTTGAAGAATAAAAAAAGGACTTACTTGATCGTCTTGCAAAACTTTCAATGGTGAAAGAATCAATACTTTCTTCTTGTCATCAAGTAAGAGCGGCAGCATGAAAGGGATTGTCTTTCCAGAACTCGTTCCAGCAATAACAATGCTATCGAGACCGAGTAAAATAGCCTCGGTGACGTCCAACTGCCATTCATAAGGATCAGAACCGAAACGCACATGAAAAAGAGTTGAGAGTTGAGCTCGAGCTATATCTGTTCTTTTTTGCAGCATTATGACAGGCAGAATTGAGGTTTCGGTATGAGCGAGCTGATCAACAGAGGCACAACGCGTTCATCACGTGAACTGTCACGAAATGACATATGGGGGATTGTATGGTTCAAGTGCACCAGACGTTGTGGTGATGTCCAACCCATCAATTTTTATGATTGGGTGATTCTCACGGGGGATTGCCTTATATATCATCACCACAACGGATGGGGACAAGACTAGGAAATTACTTGTATTACAGCCGTTTGCAAAAAGGTTGGCGGTCGCCGCTTTAGGCATTTGAAAACAAACAAAACAAAACAAACCCTAGGCTGGGGTTTGCCCTTCTGAACAGCTTCTACAGCCCCATGATACCTAATTATTTTTAATGTAAAGCATGTAAAGTCTCAAAGAATGGTATTTGCCATGTAACCCATGCCAAAACTGTGTGATCTAGCACATTGAGCTTGGGTCAGAAGACAACCAGTTCTGGCTGAGCAAGGACCATTGCCACAACTCAAGCTGCCCCAGATAACATGCTTTGAGAGTATATTACATTTTTAGGGATATATTATAACAAATTATAGGATCCACTGTGAATGCACCATGCCCTATTGCGCTCCTGGAGGGGCAAACCCTAACTTAAGGTCTATTTTGTCTTGTTTATTTTCAAATTGCCCAAATCAGCAACCACCAACCTTTTTGCAAAGGGCTGTAAATGATCAAATCATACTTCTTACATTTGAGAGTTATATTTTTTTTCTCATTTCACCATACACATTTGATACTGTACAATTTATTGTATATTGAGCCTTGTTGGCCAGTCATATACTTTCTTTTTTATGGGCTTATATAGTTCTAGGTCTAGGTTGCAAGCTTTGTTCACTTTTCTTACATAGGTAGTTGCTGCTCCAATAACCCACCTTGCCTGTCAATAGGGTACAGGTTTGTGTCAGGTATAAAAGGTCCAACTTGTACCCATACCCCAGCATAAACCCTTGCACTTACCTGTGGGTTTGTGTAAGTTGGCCAGTGTTGGTATCTAAGGGGTTATTAACCCCAAAATTTTTTCTTAAGCCTTAGCCCTTAAATAAAACCTTAATTAAGGCTTGATTCTAAGGGGTTATTAACACCTCATCTAAAAATAGACAACTTCTGCTAACTATTGCAGACACCGCTTTAGCCCTTGATCAGCCTCTCATTCCCCAGCATTACACTTTTTTCTTTCTCTAGCTCCTCATCTACCAGGAATTCCATCAACTTTGCCTACACTGCAGTGACCGGATTATTTTGCCATGGAGGCAAAATTGACAGCAGGTTGTTAAATTTTTGCCAAAGTCACGTGACCCCACTGTCTGGAATGGTAAAATGTGACTTAGCAAAATTCAAACAAGCTATTATAACATTTTGCCTCCTTGTCAAAATAGTCCAGCCCTGGCAGTGCTAATACCTCCTTGATTTACTGGATATATGTCACTTGATTTACATTATTAAGGCTTAATTAAGGCTTATTGAAATCATTCTTGGATACTAAGGCTTAACCTTAACATCAATTAAGCCTTAATTTAACCTAACCCTTAGGTCTTAATACCAACACTGAAGTTGGCAACTTTCAGCCACCATCTTGTGATCTCTGATGGTTACATAACATCAGCCAGCTCAGAATTTTGTATCCAGTTTGCCTCTGTAGGCCATGCCATTGTTCTCAGTGGCAGGAATTTCATGAAATTTAGTGAATAAAAATGAACTATGAAATAAAACTAAGTAGATGACATAGTAGAAAGAAAGGCAGCAGTTTCCTGCTCTCATGCTGTAATAAATCAAGGGGGTGTCATGTGTTGATTTCCTGACATGGGGTTGGTTAGTTAGTCCCCCCTGGATGCCCACTATTTTTTTTTCCTACCTATGTGAAAAATACTGATAAGATCTTGATAAGATAACTCATGTTGGCCCACTGCACACCAAAATGGATGATTGTGTTGGTGGGCCAGGAAGTAGCGCTTTCATGAACAATGGGAGCCAGCTACAATACAATAAAGCTGGCCCATTTGGCAGAAATGGACATATACAGTAAATATAGTTGTAGCATACAGAATATCATTTTTTTCTACTATACATGCCATGCCCCAGAAGACGACTAAACACCCCACATCCTGAGACATCCCCACTAAATGAAGCAGAAACAGTAAATACCAATAGTTTATTCGAGCCAAAAAACAGTGTCAATTATAAGAAATGAGAGAAATGAATGTTTGAGAAACATTGGAAGAAACGGATTATGTGGATGATTATATAATATTACCATATATAGAATATCTTTCCCACCCCAGTTAGTTAGTCCAGGCATTGAGCCAGTAAAAAAAAATCCGACCCTATGTTAGAAAATTTATTACTGTCATGCCCTTGTAATAAATGAGCAATAATGGCAGCAGCATTGGTGCCACCAGCACTGAGTTGGTGGTAAAAACAAACTCGATTGAGCTGTGGTCTTTTTAAGCAATGAAGGGAGATGGAATTTGAGATATCCACAGCCACAGGATTGAAGTTCTCAGAAGGGGTTGGGGCAGGTGCAGTTGTCAGTGGAAACTTGACAACCAACATCTGACCAATCGTCAACCCTTCAAGAATGGGGAGATTCAGTTGTATCAACTATAGCAGAAAGTCCATAGCAGTTGGCTGGGGAGAGGCATGCATGTCAGTGGGTGGAATCAGTGGTGGTTTGCTCTTAGATGTAAAACTGGTTGTTAAGTTTTTTCTTCAATGAAAAGTGTAAGACTGTAAGGGGAACACCCAATCCACCTGCTGAGCAGCGCCGACTGACTGGGCCTAACCATCAGCTATCCCACCTTAACACCCACCAATGCCCATCCACAGCCCCACTGCCTCGCACCCTCTACCGCTGGTCATCCCCACCACCCCCCACGTCTCACTGTCGCCACCTGTCACCCATTCCAGTCAACCGACTCGCCATGCCCCTGCTGAACAGCACCAACCAGTCAAGTCTAACCACCAGTCTGTACGTGCCCCCTCACCACTGGACCCTTACTAGTAGACCCTGAGGACCCTTTTATTTATCATTCCATTTTTTATGTTTTATTCTTATATCACGCCATTCTGCACATGACCATGCTTCCTTTATATGTACCTTCACTAGCATGGGACTCCCATCCTTTCCTCTTTGGATCCCCTGCTAGGTGCGTAGATTACGTAGTCTATTATCGTATAATATACTAAACTTTGGATCCCCTGTGTAATCCTGTCACGCATCACATGATTACATACATGTTACATATGGTCTTCGCTACGGCTTTCCTTCTTTACCTTAGCCTTTACCATCGTATCTTGTACCTGCCGTCGCTTTCGACAAACCAAATAGAACTCGGTCCTGTTCTGTTTGGTGTGACCTTTCAGTGTTTCTGTCCACAGCCATGACAGCCTTACACCCTGCTAGTCTGCGCCTATCCCAGCTATACTGGTCGCTCGGTCCGCGGTTGCCCTTACAGTAGGAAAGGATCTCCTAAAGGAACTGACTCCCTGTCGCGCTACTGACCATAGGCCGCTTTAGAGTCTCATCCGACTCTTCCCCTTCTGCTTGCTCTCACTCTGGAAGTCCCTTCCTAGATTTCCACTCAGCTATGCCCTCTCCCTTCCCAATGGCTCAAGATCTCCTGCCCTCTAATGAGGACCGCATCTCCCATCTGGAGGCAACCATAGACAACTTGAGAAGTCAAAGTGATGTCACTAAAACCATGCTCCAGTCCATCTTAGACAAACTCAGTGCACCGGCGCCTCATATTCCGGCCCTGTCACCAATCCTCCCCATGTCAGAGGTCAAACCATTCACACCCCTCTCCCCCATTCACCCATTTACCCCTTCTCCTGCCAGTCGGAAGAAACCTGTTCTCAAGGCATCACTCCCTGCTGAGTTCAACGGCGACCGTGCCAAAGGAAAAGCCTTCGTGCCGGACCTACATACGGCTATCCCCCAAGGCCTTTCCAGACGATATGACCCAGATCATCTGGGCATTGTCGTTTATGAAGGCCGGCCAAGCCTCTTGGTGGGCACAGAGAGAATTGGAATTAGAAGCCCGACAAGGTGCCCTGTGGTTCACAGACTGGCAAGACTTTGAAACAGAGTTCCAGAAGGACTTCACCCTGCTAAACACTGAAGCCACAGCGGTTAACACTTTGGAAGGAAACTCGTACTTCCAAGGGAACGTTCAGTCAACAACTACCTGGACCAGTTCTGCGACCTCATCTATGACTCTGGGTATGTGGATCAGAAGACGATCATTGTCAAGTTTCGGCGAGGACTAGATCGCCGCATCTCATCTGCGATTGGTGTGATGGCCACCAGCTGCCCCACTGACATAGATTCCAAGGGTTGGTTCTCCCTGGCAATACAGCTAGACCAGAACCGAGCCACCGATGAGGCGTTCCAGGCTTCCCACCACACTCCCCAAACTTTGGCACCACAGAGCTCAAACCCCCGCACCAGCTTCACCCCCCTTCCCCAGCTCCCAGCAGCATCCCAACCAATCCGGTTTGCACACACCAACCTGACCCCCGGTTACCCGGTCCCGATGGATATTGATGTGGCCCATAAGGCCAAATCCATCAATGACAATTGTCGGTGCTGCGGCGAACCAGGTCACTGGGCAAAGGACTGCAAGTTGCGGTTCGACATCCACCACATGACCGCGGATGAATTGTCAGCACTCGTGGAAGACCAACTTGCCGCATTAGATGTAGTCCAATCAGACCCTGAGGAAGAAGTTCCCACCAAGGGTTTTGTGCCCCACAGCGAGTGAGCTGTGCGCCCCTGCTGTGTAGTAGTAATCGTTTTTCGGTTCTTCCAATATATGATGTTCCCAATATTGTCGAAAGTGCTGAAAATGACGAAGATGCACAACCTGTCCCCAAACCAAAACCTTCGCCGGCATACCGGCCCAACTGGGAAAAGCGACTTGCTTCCAAACTTGTCATCTGCTCCCTGGAGGAAGGACCGAATTCAATCTGTATTCCGGTGTACCTCAAAACCACGGACACCTTGGAAGAGGTCAGCACAGATGCTCTGGTGGATTGCAGCACAACCGGGGACTTCATCAATGAAGGATTTGTGGAAAGATCTAAAATCCCCACCTGGAACCTGTCACAGCCAATCCCCATGTTCAACATCGATGGTTCATCGAATGAAGCTGGCTCTACCACCAAGGTCGCTGATATGATCATGACCTACAAAGGCCACTCAGAATGAATCCTCCTCGCAGTTACCCAGCTCAGTAAACAGGACACTATCTTGGGCATGACCTTGCTTAAGAAGCACAATCCAGAGATCGACTTCACCACTGGTTCAGTGAAGTTAACCCACTGCTCCCCCCGTTGCTGCACCAGTTGTCGAAACGAGGCCCGAGAGGAGCGCCACGCAAGCAAAGAACAAGCCCGGATCATTAACGCTTGTTGTGCCAGCTCTCTCCCAGCCTTTGTAGAACATGCCGATGATGAGAATGAAGAGGATGAAGTCCCAGATCTCGAAGGCTTCATGGAGTACAAATACGAGGAAGGAGACCATGTATGGGCTGCATCAATCCCACTGGAGCCCGAGTACATTCGCGCCACCACTTCTGTCTCTCAGTGGCTCGCCAAAGCTTTCCAGAAAAACTCGATGCCATGGGACTATGCAAACCACATCCCGCTGCACCTCCGTGATTTCGACTCAGTATTCTCCAAGGACTCCTTCGATGACCTACCAGAGTCTAAGCCTTGGGACCATGCCATCGAGCTTATTCTGGAAGCTAATGCCTCTAAAGGTTGTAAGGTCTACCCTCTGTCGGTCTCAGAGCAAAGGGAACTGGATGCCTTCCTCAAGGAGAACCTCAACTCCGGCCGTATTCACCCGTCCAAATCCCCCATGGCCTCACCGGTCTTCTTCATCAAAAAGAAGTGCAGTGCTCTTCGGCTCGTTCAGGACTACCACCTGTTGAATGCAATGACCGTGAAGAACAAATACCCACTCCCGCTCATCCCCAAGTTGATTGCAAAACTCCAGGGTGCGAAGTACTTCACCAAGTTGGATGTTCGCTGGGGTTTCAACAATGTCCGGATCAAGGAGGGTGATGAGTGGAAAGCAGTGTTCCGAACCAACTGAGGCTTGTTCAAACCATTGGTCATGTACTTTGGTCTCACGAACAGCCCAGCAACGTTCCAGATGATGATGGATGATATCTTCAAAGAGCTCATCTCGGAAGGCAATGTCATCGTCTACCTAGACGACATTCTCATCTTCACTGATGATTTGGAGCAACACCGCGCACTCGAACGACGGGTCTTAGAGCTAATGAGGAAACACAAGTTATAAGATATGGCTCATGCACGATCGACTAGCCCACATGATGTGACATTAATCACCTGATATCAAATTTGGCTGGGGATTGTGACGGTGACAGATCCCATCATTTATTTCGTCCAGCTTAAATTTGAATAATCACTGTGCACAATCACTTTTAAAAGATTTTATCCACTAAGTTCGATTCTAAATTCAAATTTCCAAATTTCTTAGTGGGTAGATTTTTTATTTGTGTCCTCAAAATCCTTAACATTCAAAAATATGCATTTGTCACGAAAAATCACGTGGGCTAGTCGAACATGCATGAGCCATATCTTACCTCAAACCAGAGAAGTGCAAGTTCCAGAAAACCACCATTGAGTACCTCGGCATCATCATCTCATACAACCACGTCTCAATGGACCCAGTCAAGATCACCGGTGTTCAACAGTGGCCTGCACCGACGAACAAGAAGGAAGTTCAGTCCTTCTTAGGCTTTACTAACTTTTATCGTTGGTTCATTAAGGGCTTCTCAGAACACGCTCAGCCACTCTTTGACCTCACACGGAATGACATCAAGTGGAATTGGGGACCCGCCAAGCAGTCTGCCTTTGACCGGCTCAAGCAAAGTGTTATGGCCACGCCGGTTCTCATCTCGCCAGACTCCACCAGCCCATTCTGCATCGAGGCTGACAGCTCTGACTTTGCCACCAATGCGGCCCTCTCCCAAGTGTGTCTCACCAATGGTAAATGGCACCCGGTTGCATTCTTTTCTAAATCCCTGTCACCGGTTGAACGCAACTATGAGATCCATGACAAGGAGATGCTTGCAATCATCCAAGCCTTACAAGAGTGGTGCCATTTCGTTGAAGGGGCTGAACACCAGTTCGAGATCTGGACTGATCACAAGAACCTGGAGTACTTCATGTCGGCTAAGCAACTTAACCAGAGACAAGCTCAGTGGTCACTATACCTTGCCCGGTTCGACTTCCTCCTACACCACAAACCTGGCAAGTCTATGGGCAAACCGGACGCACTCTCCCGGCATGCAGACCATGGTACCGGTGAAGGTGATAACTCTGATATCACCCTGCTCACTCCCAAGTTCTTCATGGTCTGTGCCCTTGAAGGCCTCGAAGTCACCAGTGCAGAAGTCGACATCCTCCAAGACATCCATGCAGGCAGCTGAGACCCACAGGAAGAACCAGTCGCAAAGGCAGTCAAAGAGCTTCAGAAGTCTTCTACTCGTTCAGTTCTTTCACAAGAATGGTCCATCCAAGAAGGGCTCCTGTACTTCCATGGCCGCATCTATGTCCCGCCGACTTCAGACCTTCACTGACAGATTGTCTCCCTCTGTCATGACACTGGGATCGCCAGGCATGCGGGTCAGTTCAAGACTTTGGAACTTGTCTCACGAAACTACTGGTGGCCGAACATGTCCTGGTACGTCAGTCGCTATGTGGCTACCTGCGACCCACGCCTCCAGACCAAGGTTCAACACCAATGGCCCACTGGTGAACTCCAACCATTCCCAGTCCCAGAGGAACATTGGGAGGTTATGAGTGTAGATTTCATTGTGGAACTTCCAGAGTCAGGAGGATATGACGCAATCATGGTAGTTGTAGACTCGGTCGGCAAATGTGCCCACTTCATGGAAACAGTCACCACCGTTACTGCTGCCAGCGCTGCAAACCTATACCTCTGACATGTCTGGAAGCACCATGGCCTCCCCTGCAAGGTCGTTTCAGACCGAGGTCCCCAGTTCGTCGCTGCATTTATGAAGGAGCTCTACCGACTACTCGGAATCGAGCTCGCCTCATCCACAGCTTACCACCCGCAGACTGACAGCCAGACAAAACAGGTCAACCAGGAATTGGAACAGTACATCTGGCTATTCATGAACGAACACCAGGACAACTGGAACTCCCTTATCCCCCTCGCCGAGTTCGCGTACAACAACCATGTCCACTCCTCGACTCAGCAGACCCCATTCTTCTTGGACACTGGTAGCCACCCGCGGATGGGCTTCGAACCACACCAACCCTGTTCCAGGGTTGAAGCCATGAACGAGTTTGCAGACCAGATGAAAGCCACACTGGAGGAAGCCGAGTCAGTGCTTACCAAGTCCAAAGATGAGATGGCAAGGTATTACAACCAGCACCAAACCCTAGCTCTGGTGTTCAACCCCGGAGACAAGGTTTTCCTAGATGCAAGCAATATTCACATCACTCAGCCATCTAAAAAGTTGTCACACTGCTGCCTTGTCCCCTACCTGGTCGTACGCCAAGTTGGTTCTAATGCTTACTGCCTCCTGTTACCCCCTTCCATGAGCCGTCTCCATCCAGTGTTCAATGTGATCAAGTTGACACTAGCACCCATCAACCCCATCACTGGTAGACATGCACCACTGCCACCACCGCCGGAACTTATTGACAGCAAGGAAGAGTATGTGGTGGAAGAAATCCTCAACAGCTGCATGTTCCGCCAGAAGCTGCAATAATTGGTCAAATGGGAAGGATACAGCATGGAGAACAACACTTGGGAGTACTGGGATAATCTCGGTAATGCCGCTGACACAGTTAATGATTTTCATACACAAGAACCCAGCTGCTCCCTGCCGTATCCGCACTTTGGCTTTTGGCTCCATCCCCTTCTGCCCCATTCCACTGGTGACCATTGCATCGGGTTGATGCAATTCTGAAGGGGGGGTAATTGTAAGGGGAACACCCAATCCACCTGCCAAGCAGCACTGACTGACCAGGCCTAACCACCGGCTATCCCGCCTTGACACCCACCAACGCCCATCCACAGCCCCACCGTCTCGCACCTTCTACCGCTGGTCATCCCCACCACCCCCCACGTCTCACCGTCGCCGCCTGTCACCCATTCCAGTCAACCGACTCACTGCGCCCCTGCCGAATAGCACCAACCAGCACTGACCGGCCAAGTCTAACCACCGGTCTGTACATGCCCCCTCACCACTGGACCCTTACTAGTAGACCCTGAGGACCCTTTTATTTATCATTCCATTTTTTATGTTTTATTCTTATATCACACCATTCTGCACACGACCATGCTTCCTTTATATGTACCTTCACTAGCATGGGATTCCCATCCTTTCCTCTTTGGATCCCCTGCTAGGTGCGTAGATTACATAGTCTATTATTGTATAATATACTAAACTTTGGATTCTCTGCTAGTCTGCGCCTATCCTGGCTATACCGGTCACTTGGTCTGTGGTTGCCCTTACACTTGCCTACATCTCCCCCATCCACTCACTACCCCAACTGCAGGTCATGTTGACCCCCAGGTTTTTGCATACCTCTACCCCCATCTGTGTAAACCCATACCCGTGAGGTACGGGTACGGGTTTGGATGGGTAAGGGTACAGGTCAGAATTTTTTACCCAAAGGTTACCTGGGTCATTCACTAGGTGGAAAGCAAGATCAACCATGTTAGTCATGGTTGATCTTGATTCAAACTCTGATTTAATTATCAAAAACCAAGGCAGGTAACCCACAAGTAACCCACCAACCCACACCAGGGGTATGGGTACAGCGAGGGTTGGAAAATCCAACCCATACCCTTACCCCAGCATACTCTACCCACAACCCGCACAGGTTGCCAAACCCTTGACAAACCCTAGTCCAGCCAAACTTGCCTCAGAAGAAAACCAACACCACATGTTTCTTTACAATGCCAGTGCCTATTGGATGATTTTTGCTGATGGGGTAAGTTCAAGAAACTTGCTCTATGCATAAAACACTGTAACAGCATGTGTTGAGCCTTCTGTTAATGCAGGTTCAAGCTTGAATACAAGTACAGGTCCAAGTTAACTTGTGGGTTAACTTGTGAAGAGCTCTAAGGGGCAACTAAAGGGGACTAGATCTGAAAAGTAACAACAGTGGAGTTGAAATATGCATTATAGAGCATTAAAGAATTTGGTGCCATAGTTTTCTAGTCCTGTGGCAGCACAAAAGTTGAGATTTAAATGCTTTTACCTCTTATGCTGACACATTGTGATGCATCTGGAATTTTAAGTGGGTTATAATGTGTGATGTTGCATTGCCATCAAAATTTGATTTCTCCAACATATGTAAAACGACTGTAGTTAGATCATATTGCATAATACTGTGGTATAATAAGTATGATAATCTCAGAAAATAAATAAAGTGGCTCACCTCAGTCACTGATATATGGACTTAGACACTATTTACAGTTCCCATGGTATATAAGTAAAATAAAATAAAGGAAAACATAGACAAAAAAGGATAAAAAGGAAGAAAGTGGGATAAAGAACAGAAGAAAAATGATGAAATAAAGGAGGCAAGCATGGACATAGTGCAATTTTAGCAACCTTATTTCTACCAGATTGAAAGTTATCTGAGAAAATAAATAAAGTAGTACCTCAGTTATGGATATACAAACTAAGGCACTATTCCACAGTGGCCATGGAATAGAAGTAAAATAGAATAAAGGAAAACATAGACCAAAAAGAGTGACCGGTAAAAAAGAGGGATAAAGAACAGAAAGAAAATCATGAAATAAAGGAGGCATACAGCACAGCCATGGTGTAGTCTCAAAATTATTTCTATCAAATCAAGAGTCATTAGCCCCAGAAAAAGCAGGAGGTTGAGTTAAAATTATACCTTCAAAAAATCTTCAATGGCCTGTGCTGCCCTAACTTTCTGCCATTCTAGTGGATCATCTTTGATCAAATAAAAGGATGGTTGACTCTGAAGAAAAATGGCAATTTTGTGGGCCTTTGATCTGCTCAGAGTTTTGATTCTTGAAAGTAATATAAGAAGGAGATTGAATGCCAGCTTCCCAACCTCATAATAGGTTGTATCCTTTTTTGGAATCAGAGCATGTATATCAACAGCATCTACAAAGTGTCTGGAATGAATTCAAGCATTTTTATTAGTACATATGAGAGTATAAGAGCCATAAACACACTTGTCATGCAGAAACTCCAATAGGTACCTTGCCAGGTCTACATATTTCTGGGAATTGACCCAGAACAACCCAGCTCGCTCTCGATCCATCAAAAATTTAGACACTATCTGAGAGAATTCTATGTTTGCTTTCATCCTGTCAATTAGATCAAGAAAATTGCCAGAGATAAATAGGTCTTGCAGGATCACTGGGTGCTGTGTCCAGTTATATTCTTTTGGGTCAAGCTGATCCAAAAGTGTAACAACTGTGAGACAATAATGGGACTGTGATGAGGGAAATAAACACATGAAGTGTACTTGAAGCCATCCATCAAATGTTGCTAGATGATGATCTAGCAAAGTTTCTGTGCTGTCTGGACTCAGCTGCTGTAAGTTTTTTGCATCAGAGGAGACAAGCTATTTACTGAGTGAAATCAATGTACCTGCCTTCCAAACCAACACATTAAGTCTGAAATTCCATCATCCCACAACCGAAAAAATATATGAGCAGCAAGGTTAAGCCCACACAAGTCTTGAAGGAGCCTTGGGGATGGATCAGCTTTGACACAACAAAACTGAAATGTGCGATGAACTAAGACTTCATTTTGATTGAATTAATAAAGTCACAACAAAAAGGAGAGGACATACCTTGATCATTCCCCAGTGGAGAGCCAGTTGGATTCTTAATATGATTCACAGCCAGTTTAGTGAGTTTTGCATATGCAGCACCTTGATCAAGAAAGAGATCCATCGAACGAGATCGATCAAGTAGAAAATCAGAGAGTGATGCATGAAAGAACTGGAGTTCTCTAAAATCATCCCCTGGAGGTGGGACATAAATGATTGAATGAAGATCAGTCAAAATCATATCTATCTCGCCAGGTCTGTAAAATAGAAATTGTTCAATCAAGGTTGTTGTTTGTGTCAACCATGGGCTGAGTTGTGAAAAGGGTTGGAGGACTAGGAACATCAAGAAATCCTGCAATTTCTCAGTATCGGTGACAGATGTGAGGATGAGATGGTACAGGCTATCCAACTCAGCAAAAGGAGTCTCCTGGCCAGGATTAGATTGTCCAAAAATAATTTTCAATCTATCAGGAGGCCAGTGGTGATGGGAATTGACATATTTTGCAGCTGTGGATGCAAAGATAAACTGGCCAGAGGACTTCTTTACCAGCCCTCGGATATCTTCCAAACTTGGCCATGACGAGGGGAGCTGTGCCCTTGTGGGATGATTTTGTTTGATCTCATCAAACGTTGACTCAAGGAAGATCTGAATGTCGTGATCGGGTTGATAAGTGTCGTCTAATGCAATGCTGAATGAAAGCGAGCCTAGACTGTTTTGGTCATTGAATGCTCGGCGGATATCCTGCTCTGGTCGACTTGCGATAAGGAAGCAAAGCGAGATGCGGAGATCTTTTACGGCTGTGGAAAGGGCATCCAAAATGTGGGTTTGCGCTGAGGTGGTACGGCATTCGTCCAGACCATCCAGGATAATCAATCGTGGTCGAGAAAGGAGGGCCAGTGCAAGTGTCTCGTCGTCAGCGACAGCATTCAATGGTTTGACAATGAGCGCTTGAATCTGGGTTTGAATCGAGCATGAAAAGAGGACGGGGTCCTGCTCCAGTGCCTCCAGAACATAAGCACGGATTTCAGGTATGGATATGATGAGTTGGCAAACGAGAGTTGCGACCAATGAGGTCTTGTCGTTACGCCCAGCTGCATTCCTAGAGAAAAAAAAAGCAGCGGCAAGAAGCCCTGCCTCCTCAAGAAGCTCTGCGATGGTCTGCGCGATCGCTGACTTGCCAGCTCCCGCAGGACCATATAACCAAAGAATCAGCGCGATCTTATTTGCATCATTTACCCAGTCCATTATTTTCTTCAAAACCGCCCTCCGAGTATGTGGATGACACTTGGGTGGGTCATAGCGTTCGTCAGAATTGTGAAATGCGCCTGGAGCAATATGTTGATGTATGAGCTCCATCACTATGAATTATTATCAGTATCTTTACGGTTGAGATATAGTAGCCTCACCTCTCCTGCTCTCGTTTACGACGTGGTGTATCGTGAACGTCCCTCCGTGAATAGCTATATTGCTCGCGTTTAGAAACATGACGGCCACTCTCAATAGTTTTGAAAATCCTAGCGATAGGGTTATGGGAAAGAGCGAGGGTTCCTAACAGGTTATCGATGGTTGTGTTATATATGTATTATATATAAGATGCTGCGAAGGAGCACTGCCACGACTCATCACTGGAAGAAACTCATGGCTCCTCATACAGCGTAAATTGAACGAGATATTTCATTGAGGCTGCAAGTGGTTGAATCTTTTAAGTACAACGTACTGAACGACAACAAGGCTTCGGGAAAACAAAGAGCGACGGTACAGATAGGAAGTCGGTAATGATCAGGGCTGAGGGCACTCATTATCCATATCAAATACAGGGATAGTTGGATGGTATCCATTACGAAATGGGCCGCAGTGCGATGAGTCCTAACTGTCACAACGCTCCATTACTAGTATAACCTTCCCCGGGCTCAGCACCCTAAGGAGCTGGCTGATACCCTGACCGACCCATCCTGTGCTAATCGCAACATCGCCCTGATTGCTACTATCTGCAAAGTGCTAGGCCGTTTTGGAATTTTGTGTATGCGGCATATTTGCTTCAATCAATCGCTTTTGGTAGGGTGCATGGCGCCGAGTCCCGCCTTTCATTTTTGATCACCACCAATAATGACCGTAGCCTCACTTTTTTCTCCTGGGGCCACAGCACCGCGTTGCGTAGGACACGACCGCACGTCATATTAACTGCGGAATGGCCCACACGGTGTATATGTACCAAACCCGGGCGCACTCGCAAATGTTTGCAAAGCGGCCTACTATTTTGCACTGTTGCAGATAGTTGGCAAGTTCAACAGGGCACAGCTCCGTACAACTTGACTGTTAAAACTATGACATACCTTTTTCCAACATCCTTGTCTACGGCGAAAGCTATGCTGTGTGACTTGAGTTATATATTTTGGCATCGGTTCGGCTTCCCTCTCTCCCAAGGTAACCCAGATCCTTGCCCGTCCAGTCCACCGCGCTACACAATCCAATCACATCCCCGAGACAATGCATGCAAATGCCTCACATACATCACATACACCCAAGAAAGGCCCAGGTAGAAGCGAGGACTCAGAGGAGGTCAGTACTTCGGCTGTTTGCAGAGACTTGAATCTCATTTACCTTCTAGCCTAGGCAACAGTCTAGGGAGTCGGCTCCTGGCCTTGAGCCAGAGAGGAGCGGTACATCGTCGGACCCGAGTCAGTTTTTGCGCCTTAATCCCAATCCCTGGTCTGAGGTCTATGAAATGAGTACCAGAACAGATGACACCCTGTACGTGGTTGGTCGCACAATCCATGTTAATTTCATGTTCTGTATGGTGAACCGCTGATATTCGATCTGTCCTGCAGACGTGAATCATCTACTGGGGACCTTGCTTCTACCTTCTTCGCAGCTGCTACGGGAACGACCGTAAGCGGCCCCGCTCACTTCGCCAGTACGAACACCACAAGCAACCAAGTTACAGTACACATTAATCGTGCGTATCGATAGTCTCTTGACTGAACCTTCATCTAATATGAATCGAAACCCTCAGCGAACTTTATACACGCTGGCAATGAACAGCCGAACCCCATAGTACGCATACAAGAATCTCAAACCCTCGAATGTCTTCTAGACTAATTTAACACAGGTGTTAACACTTACATCACCAAGACTATCGCCACCCCTTCCAGTCAATCCTGTGAACGATGTTCCCTCAAGTCGTACGTCTCGCCACGCCGTGCTATACCGTAGACTGGGGTGTTGACGATGAGATAACTTCCAGCAAGTAATGTAGGAACTCCGCATTCAACTGAAAGTGTAAGTGTGTGTCTACGCCGTCGCTCGTGACCCTCGTCTGACAAACCTTATTCAGCCAGTCGCCGACGTGAACCCACCAAAAGATAATGAAATATATGAGCGACTACTTCGGCAGAAGAGGCGCGGTTTTGCACTATACATACCCCAACCAAATAGACGATTACCTATCGCTTATCAGAGGACAGGCATCCGTATTGGGGATGTTGGAATCATCACACCAGACGGTGGCTTCTCCTTCCTGTTCAACATCTGTGTCCCACACGACGACCCTATAAATCCTCCCATCCTCCCGGAGGATTTTTCCCCACTTCAACCCGCGCTGGCCGATGCAGACGTCGTGGAGTTCTCTCGGTTCAATTCTGGTAGCTACCTGGCAAGCGCATCAATCGAGAAAAAAGAAAGCGAGTCAAATTCCAAGTGTGTAGCTCTCAACTCAAGTATGCGGTCATTGATCAATGTTACACTAGGGGTTTACATTTCGAAACATCCGCGTCTGAGGGGGCGGTATTGACAATGCCCGAAGGTGCCATTTCCCTTGACCTCGAGAACGACGCTGTCTTTAGCGATTATCTCGAAGCCAATGTGTGGAAATGGTACGAATTCGTTTCCAGAGTCCGCGGTCGAAGAAAAATTCGCAATGGCGAAATACGGTTGGTCGTTGGCTGCGACAAAACGACAGCCTGGGGTATTGCAACTGTGTCCGGTATGTCACAGCAATCGCCAACCAAGCTCAAGTTTAAACCCTTGGAAACCACAAATTCTTCTACAACCATTTATACCTGGGAATGCTCGGGGATGGTAGAGGAAAGAGTGGGTCCTGACAGGCATGAAGTCGACGCCTTGAGAAATTATGACAGTGGCCACCCAGAGCTCGATGCGACACTGCGTAATCAATGCCTTTTTGTGCGAACGATGACTGCCACTCTAAGTAATGATGAGTGGGCGAATTTCAACCGGAGTCTTGGAAAAACCACAGTGAAAGACTCGTACACCTCTTCCGGAACAGCTTCGGATCCTTCATCAGCGAGTATGCCAAGTGGTTCCAACTCGAAGTCTTCCAACCTACCTACATCTCAACAAGGACCTATTCGATCTCAAAGCTATGCCACTGGCCAGAGTGGAATTATGATATCGAAAATGCCCGACTCATCTGTCGTAAGTATTCCATCCTTTAACGAAACACCTGCAATAAAATATATTTCTTCAGTCGCCGTATCACCCTTCGGATGAGTTGAACCAGCAGCTTTTGCTGAAGGTGAGAATTTATGCTTTGTTTCACAAATAATTATCATGCATCTGAGTTGTAACAGTTCCCTCGTTGTAAGATGGCGATCACGAACGACCACGCTTGGTTATCGACATTCAGTGGAGAGATGACCAATATTGGACGGGTCCTGGCTTCCCATAATGTCCGCATTGAAAATCGTCAGTACTTTACTTAATATTTATTCTCGATGTGTCACAAATCTCATTACCCTTTGAAGGTGTTTTACGTCTAGATCGAAAATATGTAATGTCCATCTGCCCATCTAGAAATAATATTCATTCAATTGTTTTTGCAGGAGATGCGCGGTTATAATTCTTCCGCATTTTTGTCCAACAATCTTTGGGTGGCGTTATCGGATGGTGCTTCAGAGGACGTCGACGAGAGTGACATGTCAGAGGGCGAAGATCCCGAGGTGGATATAGGGAACGCTTCGAGCAACATGCAGACAAACACAAAGCGAGAAGCAGAGCAAGAGGAACGTAAAAATTCCCTTCAACGCACTCGAGACGGTATTTTCACCCGGAACCCCATCTTTGATATCTCGTCGTTTCTCAAACACGTTTACAGCTGGTTCTCGATTTATGCACCGCGAAAAAGCTCGGCTTTCCCCAGTACAAGAGCATCTCGGTCCAATGCAAGAAAACGAGGGTCTTAGAGCCCCTTTGCGAGACAAAATTTCCAAGCTACATATTGGGGTTTCCAGTATTTAAAGGGCATTTACATATTGAATTATTCGCGGAATTGAAATTAATATTTCGACTGGACAAAAACATTCTAACAGTGCTTCATATTTTGTGATGTAAGACTTAGAACCCCGATGTACTATC
>Ga0307513_10002937_pt1 | contig 23317 bp, 19 predicted proteins | sample 15_EM_MG_FD_202174 | JGI IMG/M metagenome (GOLD analysis project Ga0307513, IMG submission 202174) | Populus trichocarpa ectomycorrhiza microbial communities from riparian zone in the Pacific Northwest, United States - 15_EM | ecosystem: Host-associated > Plants > Roots > Unclassified | place...
ATTACTCTAGTTAGTAGTTTTCTTACCTTTTTGGTTCTTTGATTACTCCTTTCAAGGTATATGCTTAGGCCTCTACTACCCCTACTTGTCCCAATACTTCACCCCTACCCCGAGCGGCTACTTGTACAACTCTCCTGCACCTCCGGGAGAGCGGGAATAAATGGGAACACCTCTGGGACGTTAGAGTTGTCTCTCCTAGTAAGGTCTGTCAATTTCTTTTCTTTTTATTTGTCTCAACCGAGCTGAAAGAGAATCTTTTCGCTGTGATTTCTCCCCTTAATCCAAAGGGGGAAATTCTGGACGTCCTAGCGTCATTCTTAATTATTCTACACGTCCCCGGCATGAAGAACCCGAACACAGGGGTGATCCTAAAGCCTGAATTTTGTATGGCGAATCACTCGTGCTTATCTAAGTCACATACAAAATTCAGACTCTAGGATCACCCCTGTGTTCGGGTTCTTCATGCCAGGGACTTGTAGCCCCCACGGTGTCCAAAGACCTTTCCATAAACCCTCGTTGCATGAGTGACATCCGAAATTGAGTTATGGTAATAATACTATGGTGCCGGCGCTATTTTTTTAGTAGACCCTCTCTTCCTGCAGCTGGTTAACACCACCACCACCACCACAACCACAACCACAACCACAACAACCACAACAACCACAACAACAACGTAAAGGGAAGGAGAGAGAGAAAAAGGAAAGAAAACTTAAGGAAAAAATTTCAAACATGCCTGTCTGGTACCACCCTCCACCAGTCCTGGAGCCAGCCCCTCCTTTGCCGTGAGTATTCCACTCGAATCCATCTCCTACGATATCTGCATCCGCTAATATTTTTTAGGCCAGGGCAACAGGCGCCAGCACCAATTTACCATTATCCTCCACCAATATGTATTGATCCATCTCCGGAAGCGAGGGTTCCTTCGGGAGCTCCAACTATGCCATCCGCATTCCCCAGAATCTATTCATATGGAGCAAATTGTGTGCCACCTGTCCCGCCCCCAGCCGCCCAACCTTTCCCGGGGGGTGTTGGAGATCCTGCGCAGAATTACCATTCCCCTCCCCCTCCCCCCCCCCCTCCGGTTCACGGATCCAATAATGCCTACCATCCTTCCGCCCCTTCACAGCATGTCCCCGGTGCATATCCGCCGCCTTCATTAGCCAATACACGTGTTGTGGCGGCGCCACCTGAGGGTAACCCTGCTCCCTTGGGAGGTCCCATCACACCCCCGGGAAGAAATTGCGGGGTTTATCGTTGTCATGATGGGTGCGAAGGAAGGCATTCTCCGCTGGAGCATGCCAACAATGGACGTCGAACTAGATCGGAGATGTTTGACATCCCGGCCAAGTCCCCGCTACGCAGATTAGCCACCCCGCCTCATCAATCACGGAATCATAATAGTCCTTATTACATTGACGAGCATGGGCACAAGATCTCAATCCCCCCTGACTATGGCCCCGATCATGACAATCCGGCTCACCGACATCGCCAGACACGTCATGTAGAGTTCACAACAGACGAGTCTGGTGGCTTTGCCGTTGAACTTACGCATGGATGTGGTTCTTGTGGTAAAAGGTTTCGAATCGCTAGTGGAAGTGGAGTTGTGGGTACAGGAAGTGATGGTTTAGGTGCTTCCGGGCGCAGAAGTTGTGATCAATGCCTTGCAAAAGAGGCAGCTAGTGAGCAGGCCAAGAATGATCTGCAAGTTGAGCTAGCAGAGCAGGAGAAACTCAGGCATGCGAAGCTTAAGGAGGCCAAAAAAGAACTGATGCGCAAAGAAATTAGGGCGGAAATTGAGAGGGAGTATACTGAGAAGCTGGAGAGTGAGAAGGCACTCAAGTTGCAAGCGGAGGAAGCGGCAAAAAAAGAAGCCCTCCTCCGCTTAGCTAACGAGGAGACCGAGAGAAAGCGTATTCACAAGGAAGTTGAGATCGAACTGGAGCGCAGAAGGTTGGAGCAAGTTAGGATCGAAGAAGAGGCGAAGCAGATGGGAATTGAGAGGACCCGGATGCGTGAACAAGCCGAAATCGAACATGAGAGGAGAAAAAAGCAGGATGAACTCAAGGTCTTTGAAGCATTCAAACAACTGGAACTCGACAAGGAGGTCGAGAGGAGGATGAAAAATGAAGATGAGAGGGTCAAAAAGGAGCAGGAGGAGAAAATGCTCCAGGAGGCTGAGGAACGCAGAAAAGTGGAAGCGAGAAACAAGTTACGCGAGAAGATCAAGAGAGACCTTATGGAAGAGGAGGCACAAAAAATAGAAACTGCACGTATCGCCTCACAGGCAGCTAAGTTGAAACAGCTCGAAGTTCAACGTCTCAAAAATGCACAGGAAAAGTGTGACATGGAAGGCGAGAGGGATGCATTGAGGTTGAGAATCAGGAGAGAGCTAGAGGCAGAAGAGAGGGTTAGGTTGACTTTTGAGGCAATTGAAAAGCTCTCTCTCGACCAAGAGAGACTCAGGCTCCTCGAAAAAGCCTTGGCCGAACACGCACTCAAGGACGTTATCAGACAGGAGGAATATCTGAAGATGAAGGAAGAAGTGGAACTCAGAGCACAAGCTCAGTTAAGCCAGGAACGTGCACTTGAGAAAGCCAAAATCAGACAACAACTCATCGAAGAAGCTGCCGCGGCCCAATTTGCAAAAGAGGCGCACAAGGTAATAGACAACGGGGACAAGCTGGGATGGAAGGAAGGTCAGTTGGTCGATGGAGAAAAACTATTCCAGCGTCTTGGAGGCAATCCTAACTCTTCGGCGCCACCAGAGACTCACAACCCTCCCCCCTTTCCCGCGAATCCGCCGCTGCCAACGTCCCCAAGCATTATCAGTCCTGGGCCGGGGCTAGGCCATTTCAGCGATAGTCCACTCCGGAGCACCCCGCCGAAAATGTTCGCCGACAACCCTCATATCTCTCCGGCTAGTGTCCCTCCTCCCCCTCCTCCCCACGTTGACAAACTCAACCTACAGTGGGAGACTAACTACAAGGATGGCCATTATGGCGGTAAACAATGGACTCGCTAACAAGCTCAAGCTCCTACAAGCCTGTTTTGCCGTGTTTCTGGACGATGGCCGTAACCTACGAATAATCTACATTTTTAGCTAAAAATTAGGCTGCCTTTTCTCTCAATCTCCGCCTGGCTAGGTTGGCCCTGTAGAATCCATCTTCTTTAATGAAAAATAAAAATCCCCATTGGGCGAATGTATGATAGTTTTTAATACAAAAGTGATTCTCCTCCACGAGTAGCTTCTCCTTATAATCGCATCCCCACAACCAAGTCTCTTTGCCTAATCCAATTCCAATGATACAATATTATTGGAATCGCCGCTAAGCTCTCAAAAAGCAACACGATATTCTTAATCCCTGTGGCCCCAAACGCTTCTCTTGGGCGCAGCTCGAGTGACGACCCATGAAACTGCGAGTGACCTTTTATGCTGAACATGCAATACTGGGCTTTTGACACAACTTTGTTTTAGGTTGTAAGGAACACGAACCTTTTGAAGCTCATTTACTAGGTATCGTATTTGTTCCAGAGACTATATAAGTCAGTAGTGTAAGACACAGAACGAACTCCCAAGATGTTTTGTGAGAGTACCTACCCTCCCTTACACTCGGGCAGAGTCCGAGTCCTTTTGTTAGCCGAGGACGCCGAGGCTGCCAAATTGTATCCTGACCGAAGCCCCCGACATCACATGGTTGGCTGTGTTGTAGGAACAACTCCCGACTTTGCCCCCGTTTGTTTCCTATGCGGTTCTATCCCACACATCGAGGATGCTCAAATGGGTGGGAGCAGAGCTAAGGGATGAAATTAAAACCTTGGCCCCAGCAGACAGCAGACTGGCAGGCAAACTCCCAAGCCCTAGCGCTACCCGCACATTAGAGTACTGCCGAGCCCCCCGAAGTGTATTAGCTACTAGAAGCCTAGTAGCGCCCCGAGTAGTCATGCATAATGAAATTCCATCACAATAATTAGAGGTGATTAGTCTAGCGTATAGCAACAGACACCTCAGTCAGTCGATGCAAGGATAGGTGCATGCACAACTGATACTCGACCCCAGACCACAGCTAGTGGCTCAATTTAAATAAGATCCTCATTATATACAAGATAGATTGTAGAAATAAATTAAAAAGAACAAAGGAAAACCCCAATATTTGATCCATCATCCCTTTGCATCCAAAATCGCAGCTCTCCTCCTATGCATTGACCCCCATACCTTCTCCAAAAAAATATCTCTTAATATCCTAGCTAAAGCCCCCCACCAAGAACCCAGGCCCCCACCACATATTTCCTAATATGATAGTGCATAAGCTACCTCTAGTCCTACAGATAATATGAAATTTGTTATGTGCCAGTTGGTTTTTCCCTAAACCTCTTCTACGTGTTCTCGGTAGGACCAATATCAAGCAAACTAGAAGACTATACCATAATCCATCTACTGGTTCCTCAAACCAAACCATACTATCTGTTGTAGTACATGCTTTTGCACCATCCTGCCGAGAAACCGGATTTCCGATCGTATCTTCCACTTCTTCCCAAATATCTATCAAACCTGCCTCTAAAACATCAATATATACCTATCTGATTAACCATCTTCTTAAAGATTAGAATCAAATAACCTGCATTTCTCCTACATATATCATACAAGTACACGCTATTAACTTAATTTTAAGCCCATCTGTCACCCCTCCAACACGGTCCTTTTCTCACTTTCCCTTTAGTATCCTACACGCCCAAACTTTCCTAAGGGTTTAGCCCCTTTCCATAGTGTATCAAATTTTGGTATTGAAAACAATGTCTTCAGATCCTGCATGGCCTGCCACAATATAAAAAAATGTCATTTTTTCTAAAAACTTGGTTTTTGCCGAAACTGAAACCCTTTTTGACTAATTTGTAAACCGATTCATATCTGAAGAGTGGCTATCATTTTAATAATCATGATGAAAAGAAGAACCCGGTAGGTGGCCTGTAGGTTGAGCTATAATCAGAAATGGGAAATGTTGCAATCTTTTATTTGCAACAAAAATGCCATAAAAGTTTGAAAAATGACATTTCTCTAGCGTGTCGAGCAGGGCCTTAAAAATTCTCTTTTATTCAATCCTCGAGTGAGCCACGAGTGAGCACAAATGATTTAAAAAGAGCTTAACCACAAGCAGCACATATCAGAATTCTACAATTCAAGACGGAACGCTCACCACTACCGCCAGCACCACTACCAGCACCAGTAGGGAGGCTCCCAAGCCCTGTAACCTTTCGTCCTTGAACCTCCTAGTAGGAGGGTTAAGCCGGCACCATTGATTTCATACCCACATATATCATCCTACAATCTCGGATACTTCATCAGGGCCCTAATCTACGTGGGATTTAAAGACAAACTCAGCCTACGAGAAACCCTATTCTAGGCGGGGTGGTATATTACACATAATAACTACCATCGGAGTGATTCTCTATACAGTAACTGGGTGGGAAGGGGGGAGTTACAAGAGCAGCAATTACCCACTGAATGTGTCTCATATTGGATCGATTTCGGACTCCCTTTTTCAGTTCTATATATTGCCCCCAGTGCGGAAATCATGGCTTTCGTGGTATTTCCGCTCGAGTTGCTGAGATCGTTCATGATGAAGGGGTTCAAAGGGGGAGCTTCTGGGGTGCCGGACCCGCTGGGTGGCCTACCGGTTGATGGCAGTCAGGCTTTGAGAGAGGTGAAAGAGGTTAAGACAGCTCAAGGGTCCTGGTAGACTTGACCTGTCCACGACCTTTGAGGAAAGCGCTTCCCTAGAATGGTGATTCGATTCGTGAATCAAAAGTTTCAACAGATATGTGAGATTAGTCTTACAACTTATTACGCTGAGAGGTAACCCCTCCACCATGCCACTCCCTGTCTTCCCTTCTCTTTAAAACCCCAATTTTGTCCTCATAGAACACACGAACGCTGCATAGACGCCTCCCAGGCCACCAGGGCACCCCATCCGGACAGATGATGGTCGGTGGATTTTATATGAGGAACCCAACAGTGATCAGCACAGTGGCCACAGTTCATCCAAGTAAACGACTTGAAGGTTTTTTATTTGGGTTTAGCTGTCCGGGTGAGGGGGATGTCCTGGCAGCCTGGGAGGTCATCCAACCAATCAATTCGACTGTTGAAAAATGTTGTCTCAAAGTACCCAGATGGCCTAGGAAGCAGTCCAACCCTCTCTCCATCCCCTCCCACATCCTTGTAGCCTAGAATTACCAGTACATGGGACACCGTCCAATTTATTCAAATTTCTACGATATTTTAGATAGGGTGCCTCCCAATCCTCAGGACAGCAGTCTTCGCAATCGAAGTAGGCCGCCAAAAAAAACCCCCCGATATCCAGCACCATGGGTCCTACGAATTTTCAGAGCATCTTATTCCTATCAGAACCAATACGCAATAATGACATTTTAACGGCTCCAGGTGGTTTTCACACGAGTGACTCGACATGACTCTTACACAAAAGGCACCGCACTCGCACGCAAACCCTAGAATAGTACCATAATGTCGCCATAGTTCTAGCCCCACGCTCAGCGCAACCACTCTCTGTTCTTTAACAGACAATACCCCGGACCTGCCGGTTGGATTATTACTCAATTTATCTACTAGATCCCTATCTGAACTCACTTAATGGATACTATAAGTACAGCGACTTCATTTTGTTTTAAATTAACCGCCACCTGCTTTCCCTCCTGCTGGACTCTCATTAATCTTGATCTTGCTCAATATCCTATTATACTTACTCGAGCACTCCTTGCTACTGACACTAGCACGACCTTTAACCAATCCAACTAACTGGTTTTACCTCCATTTACCGAATGAGTCCTCACTGCAATTCCACGCCTCGTCTACAGATTCCATAAGGACCAAATGCTGTACGACCCTTGTCTTCCTTTCAATTCGCTCTCTCTCTCCCTTTTTCCGGTGAATACACAGCACTTAGCACACCTCAGCCCAAGTCTGCAGGACTTGCTCCAGTATACCACGTGAGCGAGCTGGTACTTTCATATCAGCTAACCCCTATAGAGTAAATAAAGACGTCACCCTCCCCCCGCCCGAACCAAGGGGATTGAGTGGAAACCGCTCTACTAACACCAGCCATACGGCCCTGCATACACCAATCAGCAACTTCTCCACAAAGCCACCCATTGGCTACTAACTTATACGGGCTCCTACTACCTGCAGATACCACAACTCCTTGTACTCGTCACCGCTGGGATAGCGCGGCTTCCCCGATTTCACAACCCCCAGCACCCCGGTTCCTTACTTACTCGCATCACGATCAGAACCCCCGCCCAATAGAACAGGACAAGGAACACGCTACCCAAAAGCTAACGCAGGTACCGCAGCCCACCACCCCCACCTTCTTGAGACAAGCACCGCTTTTTCTCCGAAAAATCCGCCGTCCCCGTCGTGGTTCCCAAATCTCCCTACAGTTACAAAAAGAAAAGAAAAAAGTGTTATAATATTATTATATTATATGACACCCCCAGAATAGCGTTACCGCAACACCATAACCATTTACCCCACATTATCCCTCCATAAAAGGCGCCATAACCTCCTCCCTTCTTTCCTCCCCCGGGAAGGAAAAATGTATCCTAACCCGTGCAGTGCCGCATACACTTTCCTTTTTCCTTATCCAAGAGAAAGAGCGCCTATACTCGAGTATTTACCCAGCAGCCCTGCAGAACGTCACAATCTCCACATTTGTACTGTACTAGGGTAGGGGTGAAGTATTGCGACAAGCAGGGGTATGATATAATATTATGATAGCAGAGCCCTGTGCATACTAGTAATATACTCGAGTACAGTATACCTTGGAGGGAAGTATCAACGCTCCAAAAAAGTAAGATAGCTATGTATCATATACTAATTCAGTAATTCCACCATCCCCCTTGCTTGTCCCAATATTATTATTTTTCTTTCCCCCTCGTCCGAGTGTGCTGGCCCTGGAAACATTTTCTCAACAATGGTCCCGACATATCTAGGTATAATCATATAGTCTGTCAATTTGCAAGAGGAATCACCGGACATCACTCAGCCAAACCTCAAAAAGCGGAAGCTACATTGCGAAATACCATATCGAAACACTAAACGAAAAACACCATTTGCCTTAAGAATACGCTATACTAGTAGGCACCGATATAAAAGAGGAGACCGCCAATACCAATCCAGAAGCGGGTATTTTTGCCACCGGTACACCAAAAACCTCTCTGGGAACGTACTGTAAAAAAATTCAAAACGCCTATGCCAAACCCACGAAACAGCCAGAAACCCTTTTTCGTTCAAAAAAAGAAAGCAAAAAGCCCTACTCCTTCGGAACCTTTTTTTGGCCCCACCAGCTCCCAAACTCGACACATTCGCCACCTTGCAGGCCGCCCTGCTGGAAGAAGTTTACCATCAGGTCCTTGTACCACCTGTCCCAATCATCCATTGCAATGTTGTTTGTTTCGCGAAGGATTGGCTCGAGTGACTCTATTAGCTGGACGAATGTCAGCCGTGCAAGCTCGCGGACAGCTTTCTCTTCCCGCGACAGTGGCGAGTGTAGCGACTGAGATTGGTTCGAGCCGACCGACGTGGATGACCGCCGGTGTATCGATAGACTGTTCTTACGGTTCTTGCTGTCAACTGTACTAGTCGACTCCATACTCGTTCGCTTCCGTCGAGGATCGTCGGAGTTTGGGGAGCTCTCCCACCATATCTCATCCAGCGGCAGGGCTACACGTTTCGAGCGGACGCCAATTATGCCCTCCTCCAGCAGCTGGGGGCCTGCCTGGGCGCACGGAACCGGTGAAAGTTGATATTTTGTCAACGCTTTCGTAATCCTTTCGTTCCAGGCCGCTATAAAGGGGTTTTCGGCAGACATAGAAGGTTGGGTAACAGGAGTCATTATATAGGCACCCGAGCCAGGGATGAATGGGGCCGGCGTGCGCTGGAGAGAACGAATTAAGTAGTCAGCTGAAGTTTTATGACGATTAGTAACCGGCCATAATAAAGAGGCTACATGCACGTATTGGGATATCGCTCACAGCATTGCAACTCAAGGGTTCCCCCTGGCTTTAATACCCGTACGCAATCCGTTATTTGAGACCCGTACACACCGTGAACAGGTGTCACCATGGAAAGCTCCCGGCAGATGACGTAGTCAAATTCGCCATCGGGGAATGGCAGCGGTAGATTATGGAAATTGTGTTGGACAAAAGTGAAGTTCACGCCATGCATGTCAGGGTGCACGGGGACTATGTCCAAGCCGACAAATTGAACATCCGGTCTCCCCCGGGCCACGAAGCTATCAGCAACGCTAGCACTCCAAATAGCCGTCCCGCAGCCAACCTCCAACACTTTTCTCGGAATAGCATCGTCGGGGAACTCCGCACAATGGTATCCGCCGTATACCTCGCGCTGCACTTCGTGGAAGAGTGACTGTCGACTTAACTCGCGCACATCGCAAGGGAGAAAGTAGTGTATTGATTCGTCGCCATGGTAACGGCGACCGCCTCGCCAGGTGAATGTTGATGGAGGTTTTGGAAGTGACTGAACACTTGCTTTTCGCGTATTTGAATCGCGAGAGGACGTTGACGCCTCGTTTAGGTGAGGTTGTGGAACCATGAATAAAGTAGGTGGAAATACAAATCCACAAACTCGTTTCTCTCCCAAGCCGTTTTTGTTCTCTCGCCCTAGACTTTTGAAACAAAAAAAAAGAAAAAGAAATAGTGGGAGAACCGATGCTTATAAACTGCTATGAATCAACACTCCCAGGGAACAGATCGATGGGATTCCTCTCTGGCTTGCGGGACGGGGAGGCCCTTGCTTTTCAGAATTTGCTTTTTCAAGACTAGGGTCGGTGGCAGGGAACCTGATCGACCTAGAGAGGCCTCTGCTCTTCCTCGCCTCACCGCACTTCGTCTGCAGGCGTCTAGATTGCCCAAGCCAATCTTTATGCGGAGAAGTCTGGCGAGCTTGTTAGGCTTAGCGACGGTATCGTTGCCGATGCTAATAATATCGTAGGACAGTGAGAAGTGAATTGGAGTGACGAGAGGGGTTTGGTTGAAATTGGTTCATTCGGCGTATTATCGAAGACAGGATTGTGGAGGAGAGTGGTAGCGAATAGCTGACTACCCCGCCTGGATTGAAGTCTTTTGGTCCCAAAGTGGCTACTGCACAGTAAACCTTCCCGTTCCAGTGTGTAGGTCTCCTATAAAGATGAGATCAGGTTTTGATCTCCAGATGGTCGGTCACCGTAGATGGGTCGCGGTCAAAGGATCATGAAAGTGAAATAAATAGCCTGAATGGTTTTAAAGCGGCGAACTTGAAACTGTTTTGAAAGAGGAGGAGTGACGGTATCCTTTTAAAAAGGGTCCGCAAGATTCCTTGCCAGAGACAAACAGTAATGTCAATCCAGGACTAAGGATCAATCACTATCCGTGCAGCTGCATACTCCTGTGCTAGGGTTCATACATGCGCAAATCAAGTTATGGTGCTGATAAACAAAAATAACACACCGAAACCTGAGGCCCTTTGCACCATGACTTGCCGTAGTTTGTGCGCAAGTATACGGAGCCTACTGCAGCTGCCATTACAGTAACTTTTGGTTTTGTTCTTTTTTATTCTCTTTTTCTTTCGGTGTCCATCCTACTAGTACTACACTATAAGTACAGCTTCGCACCCACCTCCTCCTGGACGAGACAGCTTTTGGATGCACACAGCTTCTTTGAGGTTTTGTTGCCCCACTAGTTTTGCTAAATCCTCGCAGCGATGAAACACAACCCTCGTCCACAACACCATACATCAAGCATATTCCCCGCCGAACTCTCTCTAAGGACTGTACTAGAAGGAGTTTACCTGACAGAAAAACCCCAACACGGGTCTATATAGAGCTGCTTGAAACGGGGGAAAGGAATTCTGATATCCCTAGACGGCATTGATTTAAACTATAAAGCGTGCACAAAACCACGGGAGCAGGTTAAATTCGGAATCATAGTTGGCGGTGCCGAGAGGGAAGTGGAGGGTGAACAAAAGACATGGCTCATGATCAGCATGGCGGGGTACCGCCCTCCCAAAAGCCTGGACTTTAATATCCGACGACCTGGGAGTCCAATCAAAAGCTTCATACCAGATCACCGGTGTCACGCTTTATCGAAGTGCTATTTGCTGTGCTCTACGCCCTATTTGGGTAGGGTGCCGTACGGCTCTTTCCATGCGTTATTATTTCCACCCGCAAATAAAGGCCTACTATGACACGGCCTACAGGGCAAATCCATACACGTACTCGTACATCACACATTCATACTTCCCTGCCGCTCAATGCATGGCCACTTTCAAACTCCAGGAGTGATGTCCGACTCGCCCATGAGGTTCAAGAACCCCCCCCCCCCCATCTTCACCCAAATCCCCCTATCATGACATACAGGTACTGCGAACTACTTCAGATCTCCATGTACAGTACATATGCGCTCAAGTGATTAAGGGATCTGCTCCCACATTCGAGTACCGCGCCGAGGTCGCGCTCGAAGGGCCGACGGGTAATCTTGGCAACGCATCCGGTCTATCGGTGTGTGATAGCTTGTAGATTAGAAGTACCGCTATCATATCAGCGGCCGGCTTCCCCACCTTTGCCCATCAATGACTGCAATGCATACATCCCTCGCGACGGCTTAGCTTATTACAGTACCGGCACCCGTGCTGTATCATACTTCTGGCGATACCCCTCACATCTGCGGCATCCTATCTCATCCCAACTCATTGCTTCTCCCACTCTTTATTTTTACACTGCATGATTCGCACCAATTACTCGATTCCCACAAGGGCTCGAAAGGTGTGGGGGAAGATGCACGTGTTTTTCCGTCGTGGTTGTGAGACTTGGATGCGCCTGTACTCGAGTAACTCCATGTTGGTGACACGGGGGGGGGGCTGGGAAAGATTCAGAAAAGATTTTGCCCAAGGCTTCCTATCATCTATATTTTAATGGCCCAATCCGCGGCTACCGCTAAGCGCAATTGATCGTGATCTGGGGGCGAATATCCTCTTATTCGATGGCGCATCGGGAATTCTTTGTCCACACGAGTGAGATTGGGTGAAGCACTTGAGACAGGATGGTGGTTCCAGCCGTGTCTCTGTCTTTTGGGAAAATTCAACACCGTCGTGCTCATGAGCCGTGTCTGAGGGTAAACTACCGGTAGATCTCGGTGCCTCAGTGATATAGGGATCCTCGCAGGCAATTTCTAATTGGGAAATGGGAAGATGGCAGAGTGGTAAAGCCACCGGAGCTTTCGTGAATTTGTGTTGGCCTGTCAATTTTCATTGCCAAGGACGTGATCTTCAGTATCCTCTTGCTGGGGATTTCGCAGCTAGCCATCCGCCATCGCCATCGCCATCGTCATGGTAGCCTTGTTTGCAGCGACAACACGCTGATTCTAGAAAGTGGGATTTTGTAGACTTGCTGAGGATTCTCTATGGTGATTGCCTGTGCACTGTGGCTCAGGGCTGGATCTGGTTTTTATCTTGCGAAAATGTTCGAGCGAAGGCTGGCACTCGAGTATGGTATCTCGCTGCCATATTACTGGCACGGCATCCCCGGTTATCTCTTACCCATCGGTACATGCTAATGGGAGGTGAGCCTAGCCTTTTCTCCCCTAGCGGTAAACCATTAGAATGATAGTTTCCTTTGCCACAGAGTGGCTTGAGTGCAAACACAGGGGTTGGATCTAATTTCTCGCGGTTCTAAACCTCAAAGCAGTCTTGGTCAATTGGCCACTACAAATCAAAAAAGATCGGAGTGCAGGGGTCGCCTCTGGCACTATTTTTTTTTTTCACTGGCTGAATCCCATCTCCCCCCTTTCTTTCCTCTGCAAGATCCTATCATCCACCAGTCTATCCCAAAGTACTGTCCACTGTTACGCCCCACAATCCCCGACTTTTTTTATCTGCTGAGAAAAAAAAGTCGAATTTTCCTTCTCTCCTATTTCTTGGTCCCCCATTTTATGCAACCCGAACACACACAGGCTTTTCAAGATACAGCACCATCCACAGAATCCCTTCCAGCCTCGCGAATCTCTACCGCTCAACATGGCATACACAACCTCTCAACTGCCCTTCATTCTCTCAGCGACCTCTCTCGAGGAGCCGATGCAGGAGGCATTCGTGGAATTGGCGATGAACATGGGAGTAGCGATGGGGCGGGAAATTCTGGTATGAGTTGTGATTCCAATGGTCGTGGGGATACGACACCTCACAAGGATGATGGGGATATAATCTCGCCGCCAAAGCAGAAAAAAGACGCGATTAGCCAATACGAAGCAAGGGGTGCCTCACCGCCCCTTTGCGATACTGGATTTCATGTCAAAAAGACCAATTGGCAAGGGAGACTGGACAGCCCAATTTCCAGGTTTCCGAGCGGTATCGCCTCAATTCTCTTTGAGCAAAGAAATGGACTAATCGTAGATCTATCTGCAGAGGTTCTTATCCACTCTTTATCATTCCTCGATCCACAAACGCTACTTACAGCATCCCTGGTATCTCGTCGCTTTCATTCCCTCATTGCGTCTCCCGACGTATGGCGGTCCGCGTTTTCTCGGTATTTCCCTTCTGCATCACTTGATCAAGTTTCCTCAGACATCCGTGAATCTGTCGCTTTCTCCTCGTCTCAAGATCGTCGATTCTTTACTCGTTTGTCGGCTGGAGGGAGCGGTAGCGATCCTTGGAGAAGGGAATATATTCTTCGCACTAGGCTGCTAAGGGATCTTGCCAGAGGGAAACCCCATTCATCTGCAAGTCGTTCGAGCCCCAAGAGCAAAAACTCGCAGGGAAGCGTCATTATTACTTATAATGCGTTAACTGGTCCAATAAGTGTGGGCCATCTTGCAGCGGGTTTCTCATCGAAGGGTGTGAGGTTGTTGCATGCCTCAGTTGATACTATAGTTATCACGGCAAGTGATGCCACCGCCGGTAGGGATACTCGAATGTTTGATATCCATTGGCGGAGATGCTAACCCCGGTATAGGGAAGGTAGAGAGGCCTCCATTAGCTGCGGCAATGCTTGGAACGCCAACTAGGCCTGATTTGCACCAACCTATTCTGGGAGCTGCTGGCTTTCAAGTCGCCACGGATATGGGTACCGTGGGAGTTATGGATCTTTCTGAAGATGTTGGTTGGGTGTATGGCGAGAATGTGCCCAATGGAAAGTGCTACGTGCACCCATATTCATCTCCATATCGGTCTGCTTCCGAGAAGGGGTTCTTCCTCCGACATAACCAAGTGGCATCTGATTGTCTTCAGCCTGCCATAACCGCGGTATGGATTGCAAAGAAACGGTCCGGGGGTGTTCTTGAGACGTCTGAATCCCAGGTTGGGGTCATGATTGGTAACAGTAGGGGCTTTGTCTCAATATACGGACTAAGTTTTGGTAAGGAGTCCCAAGTTAATCCCACCAAGATGTTCTGTGTATGTCCAGGTATACCGGTTGTGTCAATCAAGGTGGATGAGGACTACTCAGTCAAGAGAAAGAGACAGAAGAGTATTTGGGCGGTTATTGTCAACGCGCTAGGCGAGATTTATTATCTTGCAGATCCCAAAGTTGGTTGGGAAATTATTCCGCAAACTACTCGTATACCGACTGCAGTCCACAACTCAATTTTTCAGCCGCCCCCAAACACTTTAACTAGGGAGGACGCGAGAAAGGGGAAAATTGAAGAAAAAGATTTGCTGCTTAATACCGAGTACACCCTACTAAAACAACTTTGGGAGGGCTGGGGAATGGATTGGTTTATTGAGTTGGACTGGCCTGGTGCCAACATTGTGCTTGGAAGAAAAGGAAGTGCCCATCGACCATCGGCGGGTAATGAGCAAATAGCAAAACTCGTCAGATACCACTTCCTGTCTTACTCACTCGATGTCGAGGACAAAGAGTTCGTACGCGAGGTGATAGCTAGCGTTTCGGAAGGGGCCAGCGCAGTGACAACCCCGGGATCTGTCTTTGGGGGGTCACAGCCCCAGCCCTCCGAGAATGCAGAAGCAGTTTCGATGCAGGCCTCTCAGCTCTGCGAACGCCCAGCAAAATGGGTTGCTACAGATTTTCTGTTTGGAGATGAGGATGTTGGCATGATTACCGCTTTAGCGATTGATGTTTCCAACCTTGCATTAGTTTCCCTCGGTGAAGATGCTGGGATCACTGCAGATGTGCCCGGTGGAAATGCAAGGCTATTTGCAATTGGTACCAACATGGGAAATGTTTTCGTTTGGGACATTCGGCATCAAGCATCATCTGCCGGTGGCGACGGCGCGCCATCCATTGGCTTATTGCCACAAAGAGTGATCCGGACCGACTCACCTCGAATTTCAACTTTGGCCCTCTCATCACTTTATCTTGTTCATGGCGGAAACGACGGGCTCGTTCAAGCTTGGGATCTCCTGGCTTCCACTTATTCGCCCATGAGAAGCATTCATTCTAGATTTTCGACTCGCGCACGTCGAAGATTAGCACAAGCAGATGGAGCAACATTGGCCCTAGGTAATGATGCTCTTGGGGATAACCAGTTTGCAGCTCGATGCCTAGTTCTCGATCCCGATCCGACTCGCCTTCGTGGAGCGGTTGCCTTGGGCACGCACATCAAATATTGGTGTTTCTCTTCCTCCTCCTTAGGGCCAAACGCTCCGAAGTGGTCAAAGGGGCCAAGAGTCGGTAGTAGAGTCCATGGGACGCCATCTGCCGCTAGAGGTGATATTAAAGGCATCATCAAATCGGATTCCAGGGATCTTCTCAAACAACGCGAACGCGAGAATAAAGAAAGGATTGAGCTGGAGAAGCGTTACGGAATAAGTAGTGGGTGGGCAGCGCTCAATGAGGAAGAAATGCTGGAGTATGCTAGGATGATTAGTATGGAAACCTATGAAACTGAGGGCGGTGGCAGCATTGAGAGTGGGGATAGTAATAACGCCATTGCGCCTATGGACCCGAGCCGTGCAACAAGCAACCATAGAACCACCCAGGGGTTTAGAGATGCTAAGGAGGAGGTTGAAGACCCAGAGTTAGCCCAAGCATTAAGGGCTAGCTTAGAGAAACTATGGATAGAAACTCCAGCTGTATCTAGTGACACACCAGGCTCGGAGACTTGGGAAGCCTCCTCCGAATGCCCAGATCGCGAAGCTCCCCCGAGCCCTATCGTTGCTGGCCCAAGCCATCAAAAACGCTCTGCCTCGTATCCCAATTCAAACAGGAGTCCCTCAAATAGGAGTCCCAATTTTACGACTCCTGGTGGATGGCCCGACGCAGACAGCGAATGGCCGAGTGTTAGTGAAGTCACGGCAAGTGGGAAAGGCAAGGCACAGCATCACACTCCAAGGACCGAGGAGGAAGAACTCGAAATGGCGATCCAGTTAAGCATGGAGGAAGCGGAACGCAAGGGTGTCCTGGGTGCATTGGGGGATGGCGAGCACAGCCAAGTGATGAGAAGAGGGAAGGGGAAAGGGAAGGAGCGGTAAAGTAGTGGTAGTGGCAGTAGTTTTTAGTAGTTACCGCAGTCTTAGTGGGTGTTTCCTTGGGCTGCGGCCTTTATATTTCTTTTTCTTTTCTTGTCTCCTGTAATCCGAGAGCACAACACAATTGGTTTTTCTTAGTCTAGTACTAGAGTGTCCTAGTGGTTAGTTGAAGTTGTGTATGAAGTGCTTGGTTTTTGTTTAACTGATGTGTGGAAATTCCCTTCCTTGCCGGCTGTGGCAGATTATCTTGTCACAAGCCCTTTTGAGACTACAGCTGGTCACGCATAATCACTCGTATCTTCAACGGAAGGACTCTTGTGAAGTCCGTGGTTCTTCCCTGTCTGGCCTACTTTCACCACTAGCAAGCGACGCTTCTATATAAACCCTTGCTCACCTCACCCCCGCCCTTCTACTCCCGGTGGCAAGCTCTTTCTACAAACTACAGTAGAGTACCTACCTACCAAAGTGCGGCACAACACATAAGAAAGAGATTTCCACTCATCTCGCAGAAGGGTGGTCCCGAATTTGCCTGCCATGTGATATATCGGATAGCATACTGTACTGGTACTATAGTTTGGAACCCCCAACAATAATGGCCGCGCGATTGACATGTCACGGATAGATGGATACCGTATTGTTGACAACTTTCGTGAATCGTCTAATAGATCTCTGTCCTGTCTTTATATTATAAGTTACCCATCTATACTGTACTGTGCTATCACCCCGACCAAGGAAGAACCCTCCACTCAACACCTTACCAGCCTGAGAGTACCGTGGTCTTTCGCGGTATGCTACTTCTGCTTCTCGCAGTGGATCAATATATCAATCCGGACATGATTCCGAGTGAGATATGATGGTCTTCTCTTGGGGGAGCCTGCTTGGGGGGGGGATGTTGGATGTCGTTGGTTAGACGCTGGAGGGTTGTTGCTTAGTCATGGAGCCGTCCTGGTTGTCATTGGTATATCATAGCGTGTCCAATGTTCCAAAACTCTCCTCCTCACACACATCATCAGTCTTTTTCATTTTCCGGTGAACCAGAATCAATCGCAACTCTTATCTTATCTCGCCTTTCTTTCTATCATATTATTCTCTCTCGTTCTCATCTTCGGCAAAGCTGCTTCTGGCACCTTGTCGTGCAAGCGCTCCATTCCGCCCGCTGCATACTACCTGGCTTCGCTCGCCCCGCATTCTTCCTAATTAACAGGGGAGGCGCTGACCCTAAATCCCCTCCACTCCAACGTCCACAGTATCGGCAACTTCCCATATTCCTATCGTACGTACATCGCGCCACTTACATAGCTTCTCCCTCGCCTGGAATAGCTCGGGTCGGGAGAGACAAGGCCTACAATGCCGATCCTCACAGCAACCTACGCGTCCCCCCTCACACCTGCCACCCCCTACACAATCACCAAGACACTTCCGGAAACGCTCGATAAGTCTGCTGCGCTGGCGGAACTCCGCGGTGTGGTGGTGGGATTGCAGGATGAGGTGAATACATATCTTACTGCGAGGATGGAGGAGGAAAAAGGTGGGGGCACTGTTGAGGAAGAGAAGTATGGTGAGGAGGAGGAGGAGGAGGAGGGGGGGGAAGATGGTGAGGGGGAGCGAGAGGGAGACAATGCCAAGGGCGGGGTGGCGGCGAAATAATTGTGGAACGCGGGGGTTACTTTGGGGGGGCTCATGATCGGGTGCGCTTGGGAAGAGAAAGTCTATTCAGGGGTGGGTGTGATTGCTATGCTATATATGCTACTTGGTTACATGCCGCGCGGCGGTTCTACGTATGATAGGTGGATGCTCATCGCTTCTTCCCTAATATTTCGTGCCATTTGTTCTTTGCGGGGGCGATGTTTTTCGCAGGCGCTAATGATGATGATGACGCTGTGGATGATCCTGTAGCTAGTTCTGCCTCCCCGGATGATTCGAAAGGGACGGTATATTCGGCTGGGAGTGTTTGCCAGCCCTAAGAGGAGTTTAAGTCGTTGGGAAGAGGAGGAGGGGCATGGAACTGTTACATACCTTGATTGTATCCAATCTGCATTTGCTTGCACACTCCTCTGGCACGGTGGCTTTCCATTTAGCCATGAAGGCAGATCTTGTGGTCGGGGTTGCCGTATTCAATCGACGTGCCCCAGTTCCCCGAGAGTTGATTTTGTCCATGCAGTCTTGTAATAGTGTCTCTCCAACGAACATACAGCATTTATCCGTATTTAATCGCCAGGCGTTGTCGTCCATGCTCTCCGTCACCCGATCACACATGCCCCTGATCACCGCCATGACAAGTCCAGCGGGTATCTCTACATCATCCAGCATTCCAAGAATAGCAGAAACCGTAAATCCCGAAGGCGAAGAGAGCGAAAAGGATTCTGCAGTAGCCGAGGTGTTGATTTCGGAGATCGTCTTTACAACAGTTGCTGCCGAAGGGCGACAAGCCGCACCACCATTCGTCTCGAACGCAAGAAGCGCATCCCAAGCGGCAGCAAATTCCGCATCGCTGACGGGCGTGGAGTCGAGTAGTCGAGCTCTACACATTGGTTCTCCCATTGCCGGAAGCGCTGGATTGTCGTCTGTCCATCCGTGGTATACTGGTATCTTTTCCTGTAGAATGTTTGCGCAATCCGGGGTCGCGGGAATTAACTCCAACCAGGAGCCAGCTGTAGAAACCGCTTTTAAACCCGTGGACGCAAGAGAGAAGGCCTGTTGCTGCTCATCTTCAACCGGATTTGGGGGTGGAAGCTCTGAAGGTTGGACGAGGATGATTGAATTTGAGCAATGGACATGTCGGAGGGAGAAGGTCTGCGTTGGGGTACAGAGGACTGCGTGGTTTTCTGATCCCCGGGGGCCGGTAGTATTCGGGGGTGTTGGGGCTGCCTTTATTTTGAGTCTTGGGGCGAATGTCAGTCTTGGAATGGAGCGGAGTGGAGTGGAGTAGAGAAGGGGCGTCGAGGAGGGGGGGGGGCTTACGTCGGTGGTGAACTAGAGGTAACGAGAGACAGGAGAGCTGGCGGGAGCTCTAGTAGGCGGATGGGAGATTGTGAGTGGGAGTATGAGAAGGGGATCCCGGTGTTGGCTTGTGTAGACATTGTGGTAATACTGTGCGAACGTTTGAAGAATTTTGGACAGGTTTTTGGTGGTGGTTATGCAGGAATTGGGGTATTGTTGCTGGGAAGGCGCGACGCTTGGCGCGGATCTAACGCGAGGGAGAATTCGTCACATGCTCTCTAGGTCAGCAACTGTTTGAGCGAAAGAGCGGTGGCAGTGGTCTCATGGATACATTGGTTTTTTCAGGCCTTATGCTCTTATTGTGCTTTTCGTAAAGGTTGCGAAAAACTCGCTGGACAAAAGGTTGCGAATCCTTTTTCTTTCAGAGCTCTCTGTTTAATTAGAACTTGGCAAGCCACTGAGCCCGAGAATCCACAGTATATCTGATTCTTCAGAGCGAAGTTCTTAGTACGGCCCATGGTGGATACCATTGCGCAATCAAGCTCTGAAAAAAAAGCTGGGAAAGCTGTGGGCTCCTTTCGCAACCTTTCGGAAAACCACAATAGCTAGGGGACAACTCTATTCTGTGTCTTTTTTGTCCTTTTTTCTTCCCCTTTTTCTATAATATTATTATGATAGCTGGTTCCTATTTCGCGTTGTTCATAGTCGGGGAAGCCAAGTGTCACACAAAAGCGAGTGTGACGGGACTGTTTTTCTCTCTTCAACTCTGCATTTTCACCTGTATTTTCCAGCAATTGGAGATTAATTACACTGGCAGTCCTGACCAATGAGGTTCAGCTATCATACAAACTGGCAATAGATTTGGAGGTGCTTGAAGTGACCTAGATTCTTCTGAGTCTGGAAATAGTATATCAACAGCTCTGATGGAATAATTCCTCCTTCACTTTAAATACTCCCCATTTGTTTCCTTGCACTTTCAGCCTCACAAGAATCAGCCATTTAGTCCTGCTTTTGTATTGTTAACCTTAATCTGAATATTCTTGCTAGCTAGCTCTGTTTATGCCCGCTTGAAACCTATGTAAGCATAGGGGTTTGTGGTTAATAATTAGTGTGAAAGTGCAATGGGAAGGAACAATAAACCTAAATGGACAAGAATATATCCATATTTGACTGGCTAATCTTAATTAACTGCTTAAATGACTTCTGACAGACCTGGTATCATAGACCTGTCTATAAGAAAAAAAACGTCGCGTCACACTTGGTTTTCCCAACTATGGGCAACCCGAACTAGCAGGGTGTGAGGCGCAAACTCTGGGAACTGGCCATTAGAGCACTTGTGCTTAGTCAGCCAATAAATCGCCAACCACAGCTCCATATCATAAATTTCCGTCTCAACCACAATAGCCGCATCACCTCCCCCAGACCATACCACGCTCCATCGTCATGACTTCTCTCGCCGCCGGTCTGTCAAAAGTACTCCCAGCTCCCAAATATTTCGCCGAAGAAGATGTTACGGCTGGCCGAAAACCCACTCCACGAGTGCTCGGGAGCGGCGACCCTGATCAGCAGGGCTTAATTCTTAAGGTAAACTTTCACTCTACAATACTTCTTTTCTTTTCTTCCCTCAACTGAAGAGGCTAATGTTGGTACTTCTAGAAAACTGGTCCACCCCCATATGGTCGGCGATCAGCATGGCGACCTCGATCTGCAGACGACTTCGGAGATGGAGGTGCCTTTCCCGAGGTCCCCATGGCACAATACCCGCTCGACATGGGCCGCAAAGGGTCGGGAACAAGCAAAGCCCTCTCTCTCCAGGTCGACGATGAAGGAAAAGTGAAGTACGACGCAATTGCCCGACAAGGTCATAACGATAAGCGAATAGTACACGCGTCGTTCAAAGATCTCATCCCCCTCCGTCAGCGCGCAGATGTGGGCGAGATCTCATTGGAGAGGCCTTCGGAGGAGGATGTCGCAGCAACAACAGAGAAGACGAGGCAGGCATTGGCAAAGTTGGTTTCGGGTGCCGTGGCCGCTCAGAAGCCAAAGAATGTCAAGGGTACGAATAGAAAGGAGGCTCAATACGTCCGCTATACACCATCAAATCAACTCGGTGACACGACCAAGCGCAGCGACAAAATTATCAAGATTGTGGAACGACAGCAGGACCCTATGGAGCCGCCAAAGTTTAAGCATAAGAAAATCCCTCGAGGGCCTCCGTCCCCACCTCCGCCGGTCATGCACTCCCCTCCACGGAAATTGACGGCAGCAGACCAGGAAGCATGGACTATCCCACCCCCAGTCTCGAATTGGAAGAATCCAAAGGGATACACAGTCCCACTCGACAAACGTCTGGCAGCTGATGGCCGCGGACTCCAGGATGTTACCATCAATGATAAATTTGCGCAGTTCGCCGAAGCACTCTTCACCGCCGACCGACACGCAAGAGAAGAGATCAAGCAGCGAGCATTAATGCAGCAAAAGTTAGCCGAGAAGGAAAAGTCGCAGAAAGAAGAGCACCTCCGAATGCTGGCGCAAAAGGCCAGAGAAGCTGCCCACGCCGGTTCCCAGGGTCGCCCCCGGGGCCGCTCCCGCTCAAGATCGTCGGACAGCTCGCGAGACTCCAGGTCCCGCTCACGATCCCGCAGTTCGTCCGAAGACTCCAGGTCAGATGACGAGGCGGTGCGTGAGCGTGAGAAGATGCGTCGCGAACGTCGGCAGGAAGAGGAGCGTCAGCAGCGAATGAAGAACATGGGCTCCGAGCGGAAGATGCAAATGTTAGCTAGGGAGCAAGGGCGCGATATTGGTGAGAAGATAGCACTGGGTCTCGCGAAACCAACACAGAGTCAAGAAACGATGTGGGATTCAAGGTTGTTCAATCAGTCATCAGCCTTTGGCGCGGGGTCCGGCTTCAACGAGGACCAGCCGTACGATAAACCGCTCTTTGCGGCCCAGGAAGCAGCGAACAGCATCTACAGACCGAAAGTCAGTGTCGACGATGACGACGAAGACACTGCCCGCAGCGAGATGGACAGAATAAAGAGGAGTTCGCGATTCGAAGTCCTTGGGAAAGCGCAACAGGGATTCAGGGGTGCTGCAGATGCTGAGGTTAGCCCCTAAGCCCCGCCACTGTACTAAGTTTAATTTTTGCTAACGAATAATGAATAGGCCCGCGACGGCCCTGTCCAGTTCGAAAAAGATACCGCGGACCCATTTGGCGTTGAGGCGTTTGTTAAAGCCGCGGGCGAAAAAGCTGGTGCGAAACACGGATTACAAGAACGGGATTCTTCGCCTGGTGGAAGTAAAAGACCGAGAGCAAGTTATATGTGACTTTTTTTCTTACTTTCTTCCCCCTCACTCAGCGCCAACCAATGTCAATTTCATTGAGGAGACCACCCGTTGGTGGAAGCAGGAGGTGGCTGAAGGAGGGCTGGTTTGCAAACTTGTATACTATCATGATTTTTCTTCTTCTCTTTCTTTCTTTTTTCCTCTTATACTCTCTCCCGTATTTGGATTCATTTTCGCTGAGTGGGGATAAAAAATTATATCGTAATTCCGTTTCTGCCACAGCTTTTGCTCCTCAGGTTCTCGGGGTCTGGATGTGGGGTGTTTATCGAGTGAGTGAGTCATTATAATGATTACGGCCACCGGCGACCTGTTGGGATATATTATTCTGCCCGTAGAGGATGGACGTAGATGAAGATTACTATTATATTTGTCATGACTGTATGGAAGGAAGGAAGGAATGAAGGAAGAAAGGGTAAAGAAGGGACAGGAAAAGATTAAAGAATGAATGAATGAAATGAGTCCAAAGGCTTGAAAACGAGGTGGGGCATGCTATGATATCCAAAAATCGCCATTCCTCCAATGGATTATGCCAATACAATCGTCGCC
>Ga0307513_10002939_pt1 | contig 23308 bp, 34 predicted proteins | sample 15_EM_MG_FD_202174 | JGI IMG/M metagenome (GOLD analysis project Ga0307513, IMG submission 202174) | Populus trichocarpa ectomycorrhiza microbial communities from riparian zone in the Pacific Northwest, United States - 15_EM | ecosystem: Host-associated > Plants > Roots > Unclassified | place...
AGAGGGTGTGCCGTTCCCGAACATCAAATGCAGTCGGGGACGAGGGAACTACAGTACTGACACCCGAACGGTGGCTCAGAGGAGGATTGCAAAATTGTTCCTCATCTTGCCCGACCGCAGGACGGATTTACGTTCATAGGCCGACTCTCCCGAACTGGCGGGATTTACTTTGCGGAATAGCCAGTACCCCATTTTTCCACCGACTCTCCACCGTTCCTTTATCTTCTCGAATCCCACATATTTCATCAGACCCTCAAAATGGTCGAGTGTGAGGTAGCGCGAATTCTGCAAACACGGCAGGGGAAGCTACACCAGGTGATCAACGTCAACCACCAATTCCCTAGCGGGGTGCGAACGATACCGACCGTCACGAACAAGAGGCCGCAGCGCGTACGCGAAGCGTCAAGGAACAAGTGGGCCAATCGCAACATCCTCCCTGGAAATATCAGACATGAGTGAAATTCTTCCGAACAAGACCCCGTACCTCTCTCCCTCGGATCAGGGACGAAGTTGAGAACGAGGCTGAGACTCAGGACGTCCCACTTGCAAGCGTTCTCGTCCTCCTCCATCTGTAGAAAGTCCTGTTGTCTGATGCCGGGGTCTTGGGCGTTGAGGTCGATGGGCGTGTTCTCTATCCAGGAGCAACACCCCCGATAATTGTCTGGCTTCAGGGCCCCCACTTCCAGCAACCTAGGCTCTGCCGTCAACACAAGCAGAAGGCAACCGTACGGTCGACACGCACCTCAACTTTTGGCCATCTCCCAACGGATCATCTTTCACAATGTCTTCCAGCCACTCAGTGAGGACGGTTTCCGTGCCCCCTCCTCTCTCTGCACTTTGACCTTGTTTCGACATTGTCTGGTATGCGTCCAACCCACCAAGTCTACTTATCTCCCCGTCTATTGCATCTAGCTCTCGTCCACTGCCCAGTTGTTCCTCTAATTTCCTCCTCGACTTGAGCAACACGTGAAACCTTCGAATCACAGATCTGGTTTTCGTCGACGACGGCCGGGTTTTCGTGCCAGTTCCCGTGACTGGGGTTTTGCGTCTCTTGGAAGAGACCATTTTGAAGATCGTTCACGCGATCGGATTCAGTGGCTCACATACTACTGGAGAGATTCGTTTCGAGTGACCGATGACTCTCTCCCGAAACCTACACAACCCCGACTTCCTGCAGTCCTCCACAAACCACACTCACTGGCTGAGTGGTTGGTGATTTTGTCACATCCTGTCACATCCGTAACTTCTTCTCCATATCACCGTGGATGTCCATCGATGGTTTACTCTCCATGCCTTCGTGGAGAGTCGTGAGCATGAGGTGAAATCTAGCGAATCATGAATCACTCACCCCCAAAGAAATCGGAAACATCGAGAGACTCGTCCCTTCCCATCAGTATGTCCAAGTGGATGTTGCTCTGGGGTAGGGCGGGCATGTGGGCATTCTGCGAATAGACAAGTCAGTGAGTGCGCACAACGGATGCGACTGGCATGCCTTTGCAACGATATTTCTCTCCATCATGATTTGTAACGGCAATGAAACACCGTATAGGTTACGCATAAGCGTGAGCTTCATGTTATCTTGCGTCTCTTCCCACTTAGCGGTGTCAGCTCACGGAATCGAGCAAGATGAGGTTGCTCACATTCTCAAGGCGATCCTTGATCGTACTATGGGACTTGAGCTCGTTGACCATGCTGCGAGGTCCATGCCGTAAAGTGTCATGTAGCCCGAGGTGGTTCGTTGCCTCGGAGTCGGTCGTCTTGGGACCCTGGGCAGGCACAATACGAAGAGAAGATTCCTACAATCCAATAGGACGTCAAAATGTGTTTTTGCGGTCATTAACTTGTAGCTTGCCATTGTGATTGGGGGTTTGAGTATGATCAGAGGACGCGTAACGTGAGGCGCCCGCGCACCTCGGATCGAGCGTGCTTCTGTCTGTCACACTGGTAACACAGTCACGAGCCTGACCTGCACCTTCAAAAAAAATTCTCACAGCAGTCTGTTCATCCCACGTCTGGAGTTCTTGCTCACCACAATGACGCATGAAATGGAATGGCCTTGAGAACGGTGCTCGGTGAAACAGCAAACAACGGTGATCAGGTATTGCGACCGTGTTATGGTCATCGCCTTTGTCTCCGGGTCGATCTACTTCGAGGACTCGGCCGGGAAAATGGGACTACGCCGCTGTCAAGGCCATCGAGGGTGGCACATGTGCGGTGGTTTGACTGGGACACATTGCGGGGTATATGAAGCCGTCCTCCGGTGGAGACTCTTCAGGGTTGAGGACGGTGTCGGTTATGGTGCCTCTCGCCCAGTTGTGATCTTCGGGTTGGTTGCGGCATTGCTCGTCACCATGGCCTCCGAGAAGTGCCGACTGTAGTTGGCAGGAACCTTGAATGCCAGACATTCGTGCGTCTGCGTCGGCCACACTCTATGACGGCCAATAATGTGCACATGAAGTACATACTACGTCATCTCAGGCTGGCTTATCTCATTGACGACAAGGATAAACATTGATGTTAAACAAATGAATAGGTGTGGGGGGGGGGGTGCGAAAAGACGGGAACTGGACCCGAAGGTGAAAGAAATGAGGGTCGGTCACAAGGGGAGCGGGTGAGGATAAGGAGGGACGTCGATCCGACTTATACTCAGTTACCATTGGACGGTGATGCCGATAGTCAGTTCACAACATCCTGGCGGTTGAAGACATCTAATATATGAACGGTGTCCTTCCCTGTACAAGTTCAACTGACACTTGTACATGAGATACGGAGTGGTAGAATACCGGCGTGATATTAAGAGAGTGGCTCGTCAGGGAGGGACGTGAAGTCCAGTGTTACAATTGTTCGATCAGTCCAGTCTTCTGGAGCCAACGGATGCCCCTGTCCTAGGCCCCAACTCGAACACCAGTGACCTACAGTGCGGGACAGACAGTGGCTCAGTCCTTGTTGTAAAGTGGTCAACCCGCCATTCGATGCCCGATTCTGGATCAGCAGCTTTTTTGAGAGAAAGCACCAGTCGTGTTACAAGTATGGGCATGAGTCTGAAAGAGGATTTCAGGGCGAGGGAGATCAATCGTTGTGACGAGGACATACATTATGCTTCCGCTTGGGTACGCGAAGTAAGGGTTGGCCCGGGGTTACTTACAAATGGAAATAGAACTCACATTGCAGGCAAGAGCTTGATGGTGGTCTGGTGGTCTGGATGAGCTCTGCACGCATCCTCGGGGATGTGAGTACCATTACCTTTGCAAAGATCATAGTCAGAGCTAAAACTAAATGGCACAGAGCCATCACGATGAAATAAATAGTCGCGTCTTCAAGGCCCGTCTTCACTATGGATGGCATTCCATATCGGGATTTCGAACGTGCAGCATAGTAGAAGATCATGGTGAAAGTCGCAAGATCTGCGTCTATTAGCAATGGACAACTTGGCTTTGGGCATGACGTCGATTCACCAAAGATGAACGAGAGGCCGGCATAACCGACTTCGTAAGCTGCCTTGGTCCTCACCATGCACAGGTGAAATGCATCTAGGGGTACGTCGGGGAACTCCATTCCTTTGGGTGGGCATGAGCACTTGCGACATGGGGCTGGTGAAGGTTTTACGGCAGCCTTACCTGAGTTCGACGGTGAGCCAATCATCACGAGCCCGAAAATCAATTGAGCGAGCGACAAAACGGAGAAGAAGACAAGAGAGAGCCTGGATTTCTGTGATAGCGCATACAACCTGATGAATCTTCATGAGACACTGTTCCTTTCCGCGTCAAGATGTGAAGGCAAACCTCAAGGTTAGGAATATTTGGCTAACGAGTGCAGTCGTGATGATGAAAATCAGGGCAAAGAACGCGGTTCTACTGCATCTGAACCAAATACCGTAAAACCGGATGCAAGAGGGTCAAGTAAAGACACACTTCTTTTGGAAGAAAGAACAGTTCGTTAACGAACAGTCGACGAGGAACGGACACGAACCTCTTAGGTGTATCCGGAATAATGGAACGCTGCAACGATTGTCGGATCGTCTCCACGCGAGCATAAACAGAATGCCTTGCAAAACCTGCCAGATCTTGAAAACTATGGGCATGTACCTATTCTGAGACCGGAGTTGGATACGACCGGCGTTGGTCACACCTGACTGGGTACTCACATAGAGGAAGAGATAGAAAACTTATTTCCCTGTTAGTACTCCGAGGCCTAAGGCAGCTGGAGAGGAGACACATACTCCAACTTTTCCTCCTACCCCAGGCATACCGGACCTGGCACAGATGTGAGAGCACGATTACCGAGAGACGGGGTTCGTCCGAAACTGACCTCGTCTGGGAGGGTCAAGAAATACTCATACAGAATAAAGGCCGTGACCGCCTTGGAGAAATACTACAGAATTCGTGTTGGCGGGCACGGTTGGAATGGGGGAGAAAATCACGACCTTTGTTAACATCCTAATGTTTGGCTCCGTCAGCCTGTGTACGAGCCGGAAGCTCTCTGCAGCTCACAGCTCGTGCCCCACCTCCGCAAGGTACTGAACGGAGAGGGTGTTGTCCATGGGCGAGCGGGGAACAGAGACGGGGACAGTCTGGACAACCGGGCGCCCGCCCCGCGGCATCACGATTCAGACCACAACGTAACGCGCCAAAGTAACTGAGCCAGATGACTGCAAGAGAGCAAAGGTCGTTCACCCCCTTCGGCATCGCAGCCTGCGCCTGGATACTCGTGACCTCTTTCCAGGTCAGCAGCGGCCCATGCAGTCCCTTGTCAAATCGCTGACCCTCCCCGCAGTATGGTTACCACATCTCCGCCCTAAACCAGATCCAAGCCGTCTTGACCTGCAAAACGGTCTCCAACGATGATTCCCCCCTCGGACTCCCAAACTGTATCCCTATGACTGATGCTCAGTTCTCCGCTCTCACCTCCATATTCTCCGCCGGAGGTTTGATTGGCAGCGCTGGGGCGAATGTAGTCATGGATCGTCATGGAAGACGTGGTGCGCTCCGTATCAGCGCTGTCCTCACTGCACTCGGCGCGTTGTCGATGACCATTGCCTCTGGGTATGCTCTGCTCGTCATTGGGAGGTATGTGTTGTCCACCCTCCGGAACACCCTCTGGCTGAACCATTTACCTCAGACTGTTGATCGGCATCGCGGCCGGCGTTGGCATATGCCTGACCCCAATCTTCATCGCGGAAGTATCACCAGCGAGAATTCGAGGCAAAGTTGGTCAGTGCGCCACTGAATTGCAACTTTTAGCCCCTCTTCACATCTGGCCACAGGGGTTTTCACCCAATTCTCTATCGTTGTAGGGATCATGATAACACAACTCGTTGGATTCAAGCTTGCGACCCCAACTGCCTGGCGTTATGTCCTCCTCTTATCGTGCTTGACCGCTATTGTACAGTTCCTCGTCAGCCCCACCATGGTCGAGTCTCCGGTGTGGGCGATCCGCAACGGCGACCTCCAGTCTGGAAAAGCGTGCCATCAGAAGCTCTGGAAGGATGGGGACTCCCACTGTAAGCACACCGTGTTCTTAGGATGACATTGTCTCGACCGTTACTCTGCAGCGTCGGACGAGGACCCGTTACTTGCAAAAGACCCTGACGATGGGAGGGAGCGTACTGTCAGTATTTCGTACGCTCTCAACGCGAGGGAGCTACGACTGCCTCTCACAATCGTGTCTCTCGCCATGGTTTCCCAACAAATCTCTGGTATAGTATCCAAGGTCTTCACCCAAAGCCATGACACTGAATTTGCGCTCATGTGGTACAGGTGTAAATGCCGGTACGTTTGGACATTTGACCCTAAATGCGACGAGGATTACCGACTCCCACCAGTTTTATACTATAGCAATGATATCCTTTCCAACGTGATTCCTGGGTTGGGCCCCTATATCTCGATCCTCGTCACTGTTGTGAATGTCATCATGACCTTCCCCCCGATTTTCCTGATCGAGGTCAATCCCAATCACCTGCCTTTCTTTCTGTCGGCTCGCTGATGGCCCCACGACCTGTAGCGCGTTGGAAGAAAGAAACTCCTTACGGTCTCGGTATTGACTGCGGTGGTGGCGCACGGATTCATTGGTTTCGGGTTGGACAATGGATTCGTGGTGATATGCAGCCTCGCGATCCTGGTATTTATAATGTGCGTCTCCATTCATCGGGTCGGACTCGTTTTCATGCAAGGGCGACTAGGGCATTCGCCTCCGGGCTCGGACCTGTCCCGTTCATCATGCTTCCAGAGGTCTCGCCGCCGCATGTGAGTCTCGTGTTCGGTTTACCTCCTCGCCATTGTCACTAACGCAATTTACAGGCTGTGTCTGCATTGACTTCAATCGCCTTATCAATGAACTGTGCGTGTTCTTCTCGCTTGATTCTGCCGTTATGGTTGCTGAGCGTGACAAAGGGGTCTGTAATTTTATCGTCGGGCTCTCGTTCCTGCCACTCCGCAACTTTCTGTCCGGCGGTAAGGCTGAGTATGAAGGTCGAGTGTTCTACCTTTTTGGATCCTTGCTTCTGGTTTCGTATCTGGTTCTATACCGATTGTACAAGTAAATGATTCGAATTTTATCCCGACCCTACCGAGTACAGGCGGGTGATGAGATCAACCTCGTGGTGTGTGAGAATAAGGAGTCGAGCCAGTATAACTTTTTGGCCAAACCCGCCGTCACATCCCATTGCCAACATCGCGACTGAGGCGGCGATTTCCTCTTCTCATTTCTTTCCTTACGATTTACGACCAGGTTATTGATTTTCCTCGATTCCTCATCCACATAGCAGCCAAAACGAAACGCAATCCGTCATGAGCAGCAGCGCTTCATCAACGCCGGATATCGCTTCTCTCTCGCTCTCTTCAAAGCCGTCCCAGCAGCGCATTCACGATTCTTACGATTACGAAGGCAATGGTGGTAACGGCGGTGCAAGATCCCAGTACCACTATTCCACCTCACCTCCAATCCCCGCCCAGTCCCAGTACAACCCGCTCACTTTGAACCAGTCTCCTCTCAAGAACAAGACACTGAGGGGTGGGTTGCCTTCGGTGCGTTTTTTTTTCGCTCTTACCGTCGTTGAATATTGGGCTGACCGAACATTGAAGCAATGGCTGGACAACCCCGTCGCCACCCCAGATAACCGGTCGCTCTCTCCTAACAACAACTCCGACTTTTCTTCCACTGGGGGTTCCCCGCCAGCATCACAGATTAATGCGCCTACCACTCCAGTTCAAGGGAACGATGATGAGGTCATCCCCACCGCTATAGTCATCAAGAACATCCCCTTCAACGTCAAAAGGGAAACTCTGCTCGACATCATTGTCAGTGCCATTTCCTCTCGTTCTGCATCCCTCTGACCTTTAACGTAGGCTTCTCTGTCGATCCCAACACCCTACGCGTTCAACTACCACCTCGACCAATCCGGTCAATTCCGTGGCCTTGCGTTCGCCAATTTTAGGGCCGCGAGCGACGCTGATGCGGTGGTAGCGGCGTTGAATGGGTTCGATGTTCAGGGCCGCAAGTTGCGAGTTGAATACAAAAAGGTGCTCCAGGCAGGCGAAAAGGAACGCATTGAAAGGGAGAAAGCGATTCGACGTATGCGATCTATGCAACTCGAGAAGGAACAACAGCAACACCAACAGCAGGCGGTTTCTTCTATGCCTGCGTACGACGACTTCGGCCCAGTCATGCCACCCACCTTCCCACCCCAACGATCCTTCTCCGCCCAATATGCCTCTCAGCAACAACAGTACTCCCCCCCACAACTTGCCACTATCTCCGGGCTCTCCCCGCCGTTCATCAATACCAACGTTCAGCAATTGCAAAGCATAATATCGCCCCTCGCCGCAAGCCCTGCGGTGAAATCCCCGAGCAACGAACTGGATCTTAACGATCCATCCACTCTGGACATCTACTCCCGTATCTTGTTGTTCAAAGATGACCACATGCGCGACGAGCTCGCATTCTCTCGGACGTTATCTCCCAAGCAACGACGGGTTGTCCATTTGATTGCTCAGAAGCTAGGCGTTTATCACTACTCTGTTGGTGAGGGCGACGAGCGCTACGCGGTCGTAACCAGAATAGATCCAGCCACGGTTAGCCCCTTCGTATGACTTAAACGGTGCAGAATATTAACACCTACTTCACCCACAGCGACACCAACCTCGCCAGACGCTTTCCCGCACTCCTTCAGCATACCTTACCCCGACCAGTGCTATGTCTGCCGGTTTACTACGGGGGAAGAAGTCTATGCCTGACATGAAGTCGCTACAGAATCCTGTTCCGCGACTGAACACTCGTTCATCCAATGGAAACATCCGCGAGGGTTACGCCACTATCGCCTCCCCTTCTCGTCGCTCTCCAGGTGGATTTGGATCCCTCTTTAGCACCAATGGTTTTGGAAGTGGGTCCATCCCCCCCGTGCCGAGTCTTCCCTCAAGTGTCCAGAATGGTATGGCCGAGAGTCCTACGATCATGCGTCAACCCCGTGGCCCCGGAATAGGCGGATTTGAGTCTCGTAGAGAGAGGGTGACTGCCAGCGAAAGCCAAGCGATCCGCGGTGTTGATGCGCGATCTCATGAACCGTTGGAAATCTAACCACGTATGCTCAACTTCCAAGGGGCAATAGTATCTTCGGTCATCAGTGTTGCGTTGTTTGCCCCCTTGTTTCCATCTTCTATGGTCTATGGTGATGATAAACATCTTTTTCGCATTCCACTTTTCTCTGTTCACGCTCCTACCGATCAAACCTTTTAATTACAGGTAAAGAAACCTATTTTTGTTCTACTCCCCTCGGTTTGTGTATGCAGCCCTCGGCGGCTTCCATCTTATTGTCAGAGTTTTCCGTACGATCGTAGAATTCGAGACTGACCCCTGCCACCAGGGCTAAGTCAACGGCATGGATTGGAGAAATTATCGACGGAGGATCCCTCTTCTGTCATAGATCGAGACATGTCCAGACTCGTCGCCACTGGAATGGTGTGAGTAATGCCAGACTTCCATCCCTAAAAAGGCACCTACACGACGAGTTCCACCTCATGACCATCGTACATCCCCTTGTTTCCGACAGAGAAGTGACCGATGGGGTCCCCTTCTCTTGCAATCGCATGTCCGTTTGCTGGATCTAGGCGATCGTCAAGCAATGGGGTGTTCATCCGGTAATCAATCCCTGGCCTTGCAATGTCCCACATTCGCACACATCCTTCCAAGCAATCAGTTCGGTTGTGCGGGGGAACGTTTACAAGCCACTTACCATCTTCACCACCGGTGAGCAATCTTACCCCACAACCGTGCCAACCGACAACCCATTCCATTGCTGTGATTCCATACCGTTCACTGGGGGGCTTGGTGGAGATTGATTCGCCATGGTAGAGGGTGTGTAGAATTGCACCCGCGCGGGTGTCAAAAATCTGTACAATGTTGTCGGAGCGCCCCACAGCAAGATATTCACCACTGGGATCAAACTTGAGATGCTCGATATCATTTCCATGTGGAATTCCTGAAATAGCAAGCTCTGCAGCCAGTTTTGATGCCTCAGCCCTCACATCATAAATGGAGAGTTTATGACATATGTTTGTATGGGCTGCAAGTGCAATTCTGGATCCTATTGGCCTTGTGAGATATGCCAGCTAGAATGGGAAGAATGACAAACCATCAGGACTGAGGTCAAGAGCACTTCCAGGATGGGTTGAAGTGCTGAAGTTGTAAACCAGGTTGCCATTGTGAACACCCAATGACTGGTGGTAGTTATACTTGTTGACAAACTTCCTGTTTCCATGGGGTTGCCAGGTAACAAACAGGAGGTCTGATGTCCTGTTTCTACCCCATTCCAGGCCAGAAACACAGCAATTCCTGGCTGGTTCAAACTGTTGGTCTGATTCCAATACAGCAGGTGATCCTTGAGTGTGGTTGCAAACATGAATGCACCTAAAGGCCCCTAAGTGTAGCTTGGGTGGGATACAGCAGATTTCTTACCCATCAGCTACAATTGCAAGAGTACCCTGGTCATCTCCTCTGTAGTGAAGCTCAGAAGGTGCTTTGTCCAGTTTAACTATAGTAATAGGGAGGAAGTAGTTAGTCAAACACATACAATGAGAAATGAGTTATCATACCCCTTCCAGAAATCTGAGGATATAGCTGATCATGTTCTGTGTTAAAGGTCCAGAAGACAACATGTTTGTCATATCCACATGAAGTTGCATGCTGAGGACTAGATTGTATTAGAGAATGGGGAGTGTCAAGTGATGACAGCATACTTTTGGGGGTGAAACTTGACATCACTAACTGTGAAATGTTTGAGGCCTTCAATGAATTGACCTAAGGTCTAATCTGAGTATTGGGAAACAAAGAACCAGTAAATATATACCACCTCTAATTTCATCTGAGGGGATTATATCTGTGCCATAGAATTTTGTGTGGGTGTACATTGGATAAAACCCTATCAAAGAAGTCAATAATTGCCATACCCCCAGAGCCACAAGAAACAAGCTTGCACCAGAGTTTCCTTTCCAGAATATTAGGGATGGACCCATATTATCCAAAGTTGGGAAACTGTCATCCCCCCCCTGGATTGTTGAGGATGCAATAGCAATGATTCCTCCACTTTGGGCAATCTGGTTCACACCTATGCACTATGAGGAACCTGCCATCAGAAACTGAAAGCATTAGTAAAAACCCACTTCCAGGGGCTACCCTCTGTGATTCAATTAACTGAAGTTCCTTCCAGTCATGAAACCTTTTTGAATTCTTGAGGTGATAAGGCTTCCTCCAGTTTGGAGTACTTGCATAGGCAGTGTGGTGGCTATTCTGGGCCCCAGTTATTGTCATGCTTTGCAATTTCTTTCCACCATTGAGCTAGGGAAATCCCTTCACAATCTGGACACACACCAGTGAGAGTGAATCTGGAACACAGAACCATGGTGAAGACTGTAGAAACAGCTTTGGTGGTGCTGTCTGTTTTTTGCTCATGCTGAGCTGTTTAATATCCTGTATTCAGAATAAATACATTAGCAGGGGAGGATATTGATGAAAAATTAGCATACTTTTGTAACCTTGTGATGGATAGACATGTGGTAGAGGTGACTTCGTGTCTGGTATGGGGATGCAGTGAGTATGATGGGACAGGTTAAAATAAGAGGCATTACAGGAGGAATATCCTCAATGTCACTTCCACTTAACCAAGGCATCTCTTCCAATACCTAAAAAGTGGTTAATAATCTCTAAGGTACATCAGAATTATCACACACTTTTTCATGGCTATACTTCTCATCCACTTCTGACACTGTATCACTGTCTGCTCCATCACACTCAGGAGTACTCTGGCCATATGAGGGATCGGACTCTGCCTGCCCATGGCTTTCTGAGGGAGTTGGATGAGAGGGAACTTCCATCTTGATAATTGGAAGAGGGGTGCCTTCTACTTTGATGGTAGGGAGGGGTGACTTTGAGGAGGTTCCTCGCTTTATAACTGTTAGGGCCCACATTCTGATCACCTGCATGGGGATGGCACACCTGTTGAGGGTCCCATCTCGAGGGGCCAGGTTTCAAAGGTGCCTCATCATCCAAAACAACAATTGTATGATGGATGATCTCAATGTCAGAGTCGGAATCAACAAGGTCAATGACCACTGGGTTCTTGGCCGGCTGTCTACCCATATGTGGCTGTGTTGGCGACTAGGACTGTTCAAGTCTGATCGTGGCACAAGTGTGAGATGTTAAGGTCGTTTGCCGGAGTGATCGAGCCACGACTCGCCACCAACTTGCCACCTCTCTACCACACGATCGGAGTCATCAAATCATGAACGAAATCTACAATCCCAATCCCACGATTCTCAAAACTGCCGGGAAAAGAGGTGCTCGTGTCTCTTCGAACCTCTGGGATTCAGATGAGGCACAGACAGCCAGGTATGGACTTTACGATGATCATCACGCAAGTGAAACCATAGATCAAAATGAGATCTTCGGTTGGCACCTCTTGTCATCTATCACTGTACGCCAACTAAGGCCGTTTTTGTAGATCTGGTCAGGTTCATCACAGACCCAGAACACAAGCACATGACGCTGGAGGAATTAATGGTCGTCTCCGCTCCCCAATGTAGTGTCTCGAACGAGACAAATAGGGTGCTGATCGAATTTTCCCCGACTGTTCCACACTGTGGGATGAGTACGGTGATAGGTGTGTCGGACTCCATCCAACGTAGACAAGACTGAACAATTGCTATAGGTCTTACATTGCGGGTCCGTCTGCTAAGAGCCCTACCCGACAGATTCAAGGTCGACATCCGCGTCAAACCTGGTTCACACCAAAGCGAAAACGAATGTACGTCCATCGAAGCGCTTAGCGACCGATAGAGAACTCAGGTCAGGCGCAATAGTAAACAAGCAGTTAAACGATAAAGAGCGCGTAGCAGCCGCTCTTGAAAACCCCGCACTTCTGAGCGTGCTCGAAGAGTGCTTGGAGCCAGCACAGAACAGGGTTCGTGAGCGTGCACGCTAGTAGGATCGATTCCGAGTATTAACTACACCGCGAAACACTAATGTACTTCGACCTCATCCTCTGAAATATCCATGTCGCTGGATTCCCCGCGATCGGCCTTAGCTCCCGACGACCTCCTCTCTCTCGCATTAACCAAACGTTGAGCGAGTACGGCGAACCCATCCTCCGTCTCGTCTTTCTGAATTGAGTCTTCAACCAACTCTTCACCCCCTCCCTCGCGGTCATCTACCTCGTCCTCTTCCTCTTCTGCAATATCCACCCTGGGTTTTATTCCGCTTCCTTTAGAATTGCAGTTGCACAGTCGTAAAAGATGACAGTCGGAGGAGTTGTCTTCCAGGACTTTTAGAGCCAGTTCTGCAGCTAGGGCCTTGGATACGGCCTTGGTCTTAGCCCGAATTGGCTCAGTCACAGCGACTCCATGGACCATCACGAGAACCGTATCGGCCATCTTGATCTGAGGATGGCTTGACCCTTTCCTACAGCACCGTGAGCCCTAAGTGACGAGTTTTGAAGCAGGACGTACTGAAAATTGACCCGTCTGCAACCATTCTTGCTCATCCAAATCATCAAATTTGATACCGGATCCAAGGGTAGGTCCATTTCGATCTCGTTCAGGAGCTCCTCCATGATCATTTCCACTATCACGCTAAACTTCTCGAAATCGTGACCCGAGTCCACAAATACGGCCCCCATCACACTCTCAAAAACATCACCCAGAGCTTTGGGAGGCTCGTACTTCCACCCGCTGATAACGATTTCTGAGTAGGATATCTCTCGGAGGAGCTTGGCGGAGGACCAGATTGCGGCACTCAGGCTGGGATTGTTTAGCAATATCACCTTGTGCAACTCTAGTTTCTTGACAGCGAGGGATGCCAGAGCGGCATTACGGACTAACCTCCCCTTCGCCGTTGTGAGGTCCCCAGAATTTGCTTTCGGGAAGCGGCGGTACAGGTGCCGCATGATAACCAGCTCAATGAGTGCTAATGTACCATGAGCTCAGGAGGCTGTGATGAAGTGGACCCTCTCACCATCTCCGAGAAATTCGAGCCGCTGATACGACGGGAGAGAGGTGTATTGAAAAGAAGGATGCGATACCGCTTCGATAAGCAAATTTCCGCACTTGAATTCGTATCCGAGCCGTTCCGTGAGGGAGGTGAAGAGGGGCGAGACATTCGCATGCTTGAGGAGCCATCCGTATCGCAGTGGCCAATGCACTGGTCCACCGAACGATAGTCCCAAAGCAACCCCGGCGCGGAGAGCTGTAGGTATACCACCGGATAGGAAAGCCGCTCCTAGCGTTGATTCCATACACTCCTGCAAACTCCGACGGGGGAAAGACCGCGGCATCGTTCGGCCTCCCCCCACCTGAGCAGGGTCCCAATCCCCGGGGACCGTGTAGGGCCACACGCGCATACTTTGGATTTCTGAAGACAAGAACCTTTCCAAACAAATTGCCTGAGCCCGTGCGAGCAAAGTCCTGTTCGAGACGCAGCACCTGCGAATTGCGTCCAGCTGGCCCTCGTGCCTGAAGGGGAACTTGTGAAATATATGCACAACCGTGCAGAGCTTTAGGACCGAGTCTCCAAGTGTTTCTAGGCGCTGGTTATCAAAGCTTGCATTGGCGCAAGGGAGGGTCAGTGCCTCCGCGAGTATGTGTAGTGGCATCGGGGGAAGGGAGAGCTCGATCACCGCCTGCCGCGCACGCCACAGGTCAGTAGCCCTACGCATAAGTATCGGCAAAATTCTGAACGTTTTCCACATCGCCTTCGGCATTGGGAGCTGACGGCAGAGGTAGATGGGTAGGAAGGACTTGGCTCCCACGGGGACTGAAGGTCGAAAACCATCTGCACCCCGCAAAGATTCCGTCGAGTAGTACGAGGATTGCTCTCGAGGGAAATGCTGGATTTCTACGAGAGGGCAATCGGTAGGTATTGTTGGTTCGACCCCTTTCCGGGTGTACTTCTGTATCCAATATTCTCGATATGTCGGGAAGGAGGCTTCTCGAGAACCGTGCGCCGGTGGGGACATTGGTGTGAGGTCTCGTCTAATCGACCGCAGCAGGAGTGGCCGGCCGTGAACTTTCCCATTCATGGCGAGTAAATTGTCGTGGTGTTGTTCTCCAATCATACTCCAATCGTGCGAACCAAAGGGGCTGTTCACTACTTCTTGTATGGCAGAGAAATCAGGGAGTAACCTCTCGGTAAGCGGGAACGTGCACGCCGCGATGGGGGCGGATATATTTTTGTGAGTGACACACCACCACAATCCTGCTCGGGTGTAGTCCTGAAGCATCCGGAGCTTGTCCCACTGGGGTTGTTGCATCTCAAAAGGGGTTCCGGCTTCCATGGTGAAGAACGCATCCTGGATGACCATTTCCACCCGCGGCAATGACGATCCCGTGAGTAGTCCGGCGGTTGGCACCCCATCGACGTAGATAACGTGAAGGAAGAGTTTGTGACTTAAGACCCAGGGATCCCGCACCGAGACGTCCAGCATATCCGGTAGGTTCTTCATTGAAGGTACCGGTCTTCCATCCGCATCTTCATATCCCCTACCCCTAGACCCTCCCGATGGAAGCATATAGTCGTCAAAGACGTTGAATTCGTGTAGCCGCTTGACCGCCATGAACGCGACAGCACGCTTGGCTTCCCGTTTGGTCGGCTTTTCGGGCCCGGTAAAATTAAGTAGTTCTTGAGGAAGTGGAAGGGAGGCAGGGAGGGTGAGGGTAGAAACGAAGTCACCCGCGTATTTTGGAACTTGTGGGGGAGTGAAAGTGTCGCGGGGGATAAGGGCACACAGGCGGTTTAGGAGGCTTGTGGCTGTGGCGTAGGATAGAATTGCACCAGTCGTAGGTACGACATATCGTTCACCGAGGGACGTATCATTGTTATCGTCGTCCTCGAAAGACTCGCCCACAGTCGCGGTACCTCGAGTCTGATATATGAGCCTAAGTTCAGGCTCGCTCTCTTTGAAGGCTTGATAGCGGGCTAGCTGATGGGCATTCCCTTCTTCAACCAATATGATAAAAGTCGAGGTCCGATGTCGTGCCCGACCCCTAGATTGAACGTACCCCACCATGTGTTGCACTGGGTCGAAGCGAATGACAAGATCGCAGGCCTGAAGTCCTTAGAACGTGATGATGATAAGGCGAGGAAATTTCTTACGGGAAAATCCAGCCCTTCCTCAGCAACAGATGTGGTCAACACTGTAGAGGAATTGAGATAATGGTCGCAGAGTCCAGCCGTTCGCTTACTTACGCACGTTGACTTCCCGTTTCCGGAACATCTGGACGACGTCCTCCTGAACTCTGGTTGGCATTCCTTTGATGGAAGCAGCCGAGTTATCTGTGGCTCCGTGCCCTAACAGCGCTGCACACCTGAGACGACCGGTTGCGTTTGGAAGGCGATTTACAAGTTCTACTAGGGAGGTTGCAACATGACGTTGTTCCACGAAAACGATACTTTGGAAATTCTCGTGGTAATTGGTGAGCAAGATGTCGACCAGTGCTTTGACTTTCGGGGTACACCAGCTTGGGTCCAGGAGCTTCCCTGTAGGGTCCGCGAAGTGTTCATCATATTGGGCCAACAGTTGTAAAATCTGATTAAGTCTGTTGACTAGATCGGATTTGTCATCGTCCTCCTTGACGCTGAACGGTTGTAATCCCAGGTCCGACAAAACCCCCGCATTTGGAACTGTGGTATCGAGCAAGTACCGTACTTGTTGTTTCAGCTCCGCGTGGAGGAACATCTCTGCACCGCATGGCCCCAAGGATTCATAAGCAACGCGGTAGCGGGTTTGGATCTTCACCCAGGGTATCGTGACGTCCGAAGAATGGGGAATGGAGTCGCACCGATTCCAAAGAGTGGGCGTTGGGTAGGACGGATACTCCATTGGCGGCGAAGAATACTGTATTACGATCTGCGCGGGACGTCTCATCAGCGTGAAGAGTCGTTCAGAAACCAGAGATTACCACCTCTTTCGGGCGCGGGGAATGGTCAGATAACTCCGCTACGTGATCTCGTACAGCAACGACCGTGGCGTTCAGATTCTTTTCGAGCGCAGCCAAAGAATTAACCGCATCCTTTGCGTTCCATATCGGAGAAGCAGTCATGCCGAATATTTTTGGACGTTGGTCAACAGGACACTGATAGTATTCGCGCATTATTCCGTTGTATGCATGGTTTTTACGGGTGTGATGGCATTCGTCGAATATCAGCAAAGATACCTGGAACCAAATATATGTTTGCGGTGAACGCTCGGCTAAAACCACGGACCTTGTTAACGGTCCAATGGGAATGGGTAATGACATTGAGAAATAACTGTGCTAGAGACGAGCAGTTGGTTACTGGGAGCCGCAAGAAGAAATAAGCTTACCGGTGAGCACGATAACGTCGACGTCGCTCAACAGCTCCTCCCACCCAATGCGATCAGACAGGTCCGGAGCGGTCGCTCCAGTTGCCTGCTTTACTCGTAACGGAGAATGTCTCGCAATAAATGCGCCTTGTTGTTGGGCGAGAGCAACCTTTGGAACGAGGAATACGACGAGCTTCTTGTGTGCATGTTCCTGAGTGGACACCCACTTAATTAGAAGGGTGCTGATGAAAGTCTTGCCACTGCCTGTGTCCAATGCGGCTATGACGTTTCCGTGGACGGCCTTCTCGAAGATTTCTTCCTGATATCGACGCGGTATGAGATCGTCATCGCCGAGAACAGACAGTTGTGTGGCCATTAAGGAGCTCTCGAGGGGAGCTTTCGCGTATGGTGGAAGACGAGTGAGAAACGATCGAGATTGTATCCACACGATTGATCTTACCGGACCACTGTTATGGCGGTAAATCCAAACGAGGACACGGAATTGTGAGTGTCCCCCGTCAATGCAGTGGGTTCCAAAAGCTGACAGCCAGATAGCAACGATGCTCTGCGCAAACATGGCATTCTGCCGCCGAAGGAGTCCGAGCCGCCGTCTCCCTCGCCTCCTGCCTCGCCGACTCTGAGTGATCTACTTGATGACATGAGTCCGACAGAGCTCAGGGAGATGGGGGAAGATGCAAACGATGATGAAGTGGAACGGCTGGCGGAGAAATTTAGACAACATCGTCTCAAATATATCAAGAAGGCTGAAAGTGCTCGTTTTGGGCGTGTCTATCCTATCGGTAGGGACGACTACACAAGGGAGGTCACAGAAGCAAGCAAGGTGGCTGTTCCCGGAGACCCAGGGAAGGGAACTGGCGTTGTCTGTCTCCTCTATAAAGACGGGTCTGTTCGTTTCAATCAGGCCTTTTCCCCATCTCACAGAATGTCAGGCTGCTGCGCAGCGACCGAACATTTGAGCACGTCCGGACCCTGGCTCAGCGCCACCCAAAGACAAAGTTTGTCTCCATCGTGGGAGAAAAATGCATACCAGACCTTCCTGAGTCAAGACAACCTATGTTGATTATTTATCGCGATGGCGAGGTACACACCCAAATAGTAGCTTGGGGAGGAGATCGCCAACGGCGTCTGGAGGGTAAGTCTGACCTCGTCAGTCCACCGACAAAACTCGTGTCCCTTACGCGCTGTTGCAGAACTGGAGGCCGTGCTTGTCCTTTCTGGTGCGATTATACCTACGACTCTTCCTGGGAATGACCGGAATGAGCTAGGCGAGGACTCTGGAGATGAGTCGGAGGACGGGCGGCAGAGACCGAGGTATGGGTCAAGAAGTCCCCCACGTCGGACAGTGAAGGCGAAGAAGGACGAAGACTCAGGATCAGAGTTAGATATGTAACATACGACGCTGTTATCACTGTAGATGTACGACCATTGGATCATCTCACTCGCCGAGCGTGACGCGCATAGGGTGTGATGAAATGTGACACCCGCTCTCTATGTCTAGCCAGGATGGACGCGAAGATGAGTTCACCCACCAGCTCGCTATCAAACTCTCCAGAGCCTTGAACATCGTCAATCCCAACGACTTGCTTGCACAGCGCGTGCAGGATATCGCCAAGTCCAACTCAGTCGATCAGTTTGTGCAAGGTCGGTGAACCCCCCCATTGAGGAAGAGTGCTGAACTTGTTTCCCCGCAGCCGCAAGGTCCTTCGGCAAGTTTCCTGATCCATTCCTCGTCGAGATACATGGAGAGATACTCTCCCACGTCAACCAAGAGGCAATGGAGAATCTGTTGCTACCCAGTCATGGGATCGTAGTCCAAGACGTGGATGTGTTGCAACCTGAGCCGATCCGCCAAGGTGGGCTAGTGCGTAGGGATGTTGTACGTCCGGTTCCTATAAACACCCGGTACTTACATGCTGATGCGCTCGAAGCAACACAAGTTCAAACAGCCCGTAAAACCTCTGGAACCACCAACGCCACGCACATCCGTTCTTGGGTTGGACCGCCTAGCGAGAGAAAAGAGGGCAGCATCAATATCAGAAGATGGTGACAAGAAGAGGCAGAAGTTGGACCCAGACAAGCTCTTCAAAGGTGTGAAGCCAAGATATTTCTTTTTTTACCCCCTTCTCTTATGAATCAATTCAACTCCAGTTCCTTCCTTACCTGGGCCTCGCCCTGGACACTCACGGCAACGGGGAGACGAAACTCCTTCACACCCTGGTGGCTTGTCTGAGGCTGGGAGGAAGAAACTTGAGCAGTACCGTCGAAACCGGGATAGGCAGAGAGGTGACTGCTAACTTACACCCACCTCCCTGGCGAGACTAATTCCTCGGGTCACACAGAGGGTATCAATGCAGTTGAAGAACGTCAAGACAGCGGACAGAAGGGGCTTGGTGAATTCCAGCGACGTTCAAATCGTGATCGTGGATACGATCGACGAAATTGGGACGAAACACCTCGTTCAGAGCGAGGTGGGAGTGTCCGTGTCCCGAATGTCGGGTGGGAATCCACGCCACGGAACTCGAGAAGTAACGAAGGGGGGTGGGGTAGGGTTGGAAACAGATCTTGGGACGCTCAGACTCCTCGCGTCGCCCGTGACACCAGCCCAGATGGAGACTATAGAGCATTTGGCCTCGACTCACGAGAATGGGAGGAGGAACAGGTTCGCCTTGATCGGGACTGGTACACAGGAGCAGAAGGTGGTGTTGCTGGGGATGAAGAACATAACCCTTTATCGCAGTACGAGGACCTTACCGCGGCTAAGGAAGCGGAGATCGCATCGAAGCAGATTGTGAGGTCATCTCTCTCTCTTACGAGGATCTTGTGCTAAGATTTTTGTAGAAAAAAGTTTCTGCAAGACAAGCCCAATATGTGAGCCGTTACTTACATTCATTTACATTCTCCCTCAATACCCTTTCTCTGCAGAACGCAGATAACGATCTCTGGGAGTCAAATCGCATGGTAACTTCTGGAGTGGCGACGCGTCAGGCCATAGACCTCGATTTCGAAGACGAATCCGAATCCACTGTCCACGTCATGGTCCACGACCTAAAACCACCATTCCTGGATGGTCGCACTGTTTTCACGAAACAACTTGACCCCGTAAACCCAATTCGAGATCCCACCAGCGACCTCGCTATATTTTCAAGAAAGGGTAGTGCGTTGGTCAAAGAAAAACGGGAACAGGCAGAACGTGCTAAGGCAGCCGCAAAAATGGCCGCGCTTGGTGGCACTGCTCTAGGGAACATTATGGGTGTCAAGGATGAGGAAGGAGAAGGTGCGTACAAGCATAATCACCATTCCTATGTTATCCTGGGTGGACATTCACGAAGTCTCCTATTTCCTATCGGATAGCCGAAGCCCGCGAATCAGAAAATCCTGACGATAAAGAGGATTACAAGGGCGATTCGAAGTTTGCAACACACCTAAAGGCCTCGACCGGGGTCAGTTCTTTTGCGAAAACACGTACGTTGAAAGAACAACGAGAATATCTTCCCGCGTTCGCCTGCCGCGAGGAATTGATGAAGGTTATCCGCGAAAACCAGGGTGGGTCTTCTTCCGTTGTCCGCCTACCGGCGTTTCATATTCTTACCATCTATAGTCATCGTTGTGGTTGGAGAGACCGGGTCGGGAAAGACGACTCAGCTGGCACAATTTCTCTACGAGGACGGCTACTGTGAACATGGGATCGTAGGTTGTACTCAACCGCGTCGCGTCGCCGCAATGTCGGTTGCGAAACGGGTCAGCGAAGAGATGGAGGTTAGTAGACGGCTGTCCAGATTTCTGTCTCGGGGTCTCTCTGACCATCGTCCTAGTGTAAACTCGGATCCACCGTAGGCTATGCTATCCGTTTTGAAGATTGCACATCCCCAGAAACCAAGATCAAATGTTAGTAGCCCCCGCTTGTAACTCAGAGATGACGCTGAAATCCGCCAGATATGACTGACGGTGTGCTCCTTCGAGAGTCTCTCAACGAAGGAGACCTCGACAGGTACAGCATAATCATCCTGGATGAGGCTCACGAACGTTCGCTCAGCACTGACGTACTGATGGGCTTGCTGAGGAAGAGTGAGTTCACCTGGCGCGCAGGGTTCTAAATTAGGGTGCTAACACCACCCCAGTCTTATCTCGGAGGCGAGATCTAAAGCTTATTGTCACATCCGCGACAATGAACGCCGAAAAGGTAAGACAGATTCTCTTTCACCAGTCGAGTTGTTTACCCCATGCAACTAGTTCTCAAAATTCTTCGGCAATGCTCCCTCCTTCACCATCCCCGGTCGTACATTCCCTGTCGAGACGTTTCACTCGAAGTCACCGTGCGAAGACTACGTGGACAGTGCTGTGAAACAGGTTTTACAGATACATCTCTCTCTACCTCCTGGGGACATTCTCGTCTTCATGACTGGACAGGAAGATATCGAGGTCACATGCCAAGTTGTTTCCGGTTTGCAAAATCATATTCCACTACGACCCCCGTTTACGATCTGATCACAGAGCGCCTCTCACAACTCGACGACCCACCCCTTCTGGCGGTACTCCCAATTTATTCTCAAATGCCTGCGGATCTGCAGGCAAAGATCTTCGATGCCACAAGTGACGGCCGAAGGAAGGTCATAGTCGCAACGAACATCGCGGAGACGTCATTAACAGGTACTGGTCCTGGATTTCCTCATAGTTGTCCTTTTGATCAATCGTTATGATAATAGTCGACGGTATTCACTACGTTGTGGATGCCGGTTACTGTAAACTTAAGGTTTACAATCCCAAGGTGGGTATGGACGCGCTGCAGATAACACCTATCAGCCAAGCCAATGCCAACCAACGAACTGGTCGCGCCGGTCGAACGGGAAGCGGGTAAGTTTATTTAAGCAGCCGGCTCGGGCAACTTCTTACCCTCACTTTGAAGTTTTTGTTACCGCTTGTACACCGAGATGGCGTATCGTAACGAAATGTTCCCAAACACGATCCCGGAAATCCAACGAACCAACTTGGCCAACACTGTCCTTCTGTTGAAATCACTTGGGGTAAAGAATTTGCTGGAATTTGACTTCATGGATCCTCCCCCTCAGGTCAGCCCATTTTTGTTCCAATTTTGACCCCTCCTCAATGTTCAGTAGGCAAATATGCTGAACTCCATGTACCAATTGTGGGTTCTCGGCGCCCTAGATAACGTTGGAGACTTGACCCCTGTTGGGCGAAAGATGTCCGAATTCCCGATGGAACCGTCCATGGCCAAGATGTTGATCGCCTCGGTCGAGTACAAGTGTTCAGTGGAGATGTTAACGATCGTATCGATGCTCTCTGTCCCCAGCGTGTTCTATCGACCGAAGGAGCGAATGGAAGAGGCGGATGCTGCGAGGGAGAAGTTCAATGTCCCTGAGAGTGACCATTTAACTCTCCTGAACGTCTTCAATCAGTGGAAGAGTCGCGGGTGAGTCCGACCCGAGCCGCAAGTATGATCGTGGGCAGGGCTAACACTAACTGTGACACAGGTACAGAGACGAGTGGTGTGTCCGCCATTTCTTACACCCTAAGCTCCTGCGAAAAGCGCGAGAAGTTCGTGTGCAGCTTGAGGATATCATGAAGTTCCAGAAGATGGAGCTCATCTCTGCCGGCACTGACTTCGATGTTATCAGGTATGTAACCATCTGATTGGATGGTCTTTTCAATGACTGATTTCTGATACCAGGAAAGCGATCGCTGCTGGCTATTTCCACCAGGCTGCGAGAGTCAAGGGCATTGGGGAATTTGTGAATATCAGGACTGGGCTGCCTACCCACCTTCATCCGACAAGCGCACTTTATGGACTTGGATGTAAGTTCTCGTGACTTCCCCTTTTTTGTCTTCTTAAAGTCGCAACTCAACAGACACCCCAACATATGTCGTCTATCACGAGCTTATCCTGACCTCTAAGGAGTACATGACGCAGGTGACTTCCGTTGACGCATACTGGCTCGGTCAGTCTCCCAACATTCCGTAGGGGTATTTGAAATTTCCTAACGCAGTCCCGTAGCGGAGCTTGGTTCTGTCTTTTACTCGGTGAAGGAGAAGAATTTCGATGAGAGAGGCCTGCGCAAAAAGGCGGATCGAGAGTTTTCACGCAAGGCGGAGTTGGAGTCCGAAATGGCCCGACAACGTGAACAGTAGGTGCACAATCAGCGGTACGCCACTCCAGCCTTAACTGTCTTTCAGGTTCGCGAAGCAGGCGGCCGAGGCCGAGGTGGCGTCCAAGACATCGGCCTCTTCCACGATGTCCAAGATCATTGTACCAGGAACACCTAAATACACAGGCTCCCGTGTTTCGCAAACTCCACGGAGACGCCTTGGTCTGTAAATCGTTCCGCATAGGACCCCGTGTCTGGTTATTCAACAACAATCATAATAGAGCATACACAATTGATTGGACTCGGCCATGGCACATTTACTCCTCCTGGACGTCCTCTTTGTCCTCTTTCTCTTCCTCGTCCT
>Ga0307513_10002940_pt1 | contig 23307 bp, 26 predicted proteins | sample 15_EM_MG_FD_202174 | JGI IMG/M metagenome (GOLD analysis project Ga0307513, IMG submission 202174) | Populus trichocarpa ectomycorrhiza microbial communities from riparian zone in the Pacific Northwest, United States - 15_EM | ecosystem: Host-associated > Plants > Roots > Unclassified | place...
GCCCCTGGGACGATCCCCGTCGTCGTCAACCGCGGGCATCGCGGCCAGTTCGGCGACCTGCTCACGGAGCCACGACAGCTCGCCTTCCCGGATATCACCGCCGTAGAACAGATACAGCGTCCAGTTGAACGGCGCTGATGGGAACGCCCATCCACCGGAGTAAAGGTCGTGACGGTGCCGCTCAATGATCCGCTCGGCCGTGATTCGCTGCACGAAAGCAATCTCAAGCCATCCGCGAACCGACGCGTACATTCCCACGATCCGCACTATAGGGCTGGTTGCCGCGTCCGCTCATGCCGCGAGTAGCTCGCTGCGGAGTGTGACGGCCGGGCTTGCCCGCGGGCACACGACCATGCTGATGACGCACCGGGTCGGCTGACGCGCGCTATTGCCCAGGTGAGCGCCGCAGGGGCAAGTCCCTCGCAGTCCAACCGGCTACCGGCGTCTACCCGTACGGGCAGGGTTGAAGTCTCGGAGACGGGGGACGGTAACCGTATGAGCGTGCGGGTTCTCGGGCAGGTTGCCCTCGGTGCCATGTTGCTGACGGCCGGGGCAGGTCATCTCACGACCAAACGAGGCGAATTCCAGGCGCAGGTGCCGTCCTGGTTCCCGGTCGATCCGGACAAGGTCGTCGTCGCATCCGGCATCGCCGAGCTGACGCTCGGGTCGGCGCTGCTTGCGACCTGGCGCCAACCCGCGCGACGGCTGCTCGGGATGGCGGTCGCCGGATTCTTCGTCGGAGTCTTCCCCGGCAACATCGCCCAGTTCGTGGAACGCAAGGACGGCTTCGGCCTGGACACCGACAGGAAGCGGGCGCTGCGCCTGCTCGGGCAGCCCGCGCTGGTCGCCTGGGCGCTGGCCACGACCCGCTAAACCACGCCGCCGAGCAGCCCGGCCAGCGCGCGGTGAATCTGACAAAAGAACCGCTTGACTGGGGCGAAGGGCACCAGAAGAACATTGGTCCGATGTCTGCGAGACCGAACTGGGCACCCTGGTTCTGCGCTGCGGTGAACGCTCGGAACAGGAAAGGGTGACGCTCATAGCTGTTCTTTCGAGAAGGCAGCCAGGCCACGGGAAGGCGACACGATGTGCCTAAGGGCCGCCGCACGGGAGTCGTCACGCGCCGCGGCCGACCTCCTGTACCGGTCGGCGCCCGGAACTCCCGATGACCCCAACGCTGGGCTCCCCCGGGTTTCCGATCTCGTGCCGTGGCGCAACGCCTGGATGAACTCGATCTCCGTGGCACGCCTCGGCTCGGCAGGTGTAGCACACGACGGGCCGGGGCCGCTGAATGGCGCCGGCCCGTCGTGGTGGGTCAGCTGCAGGTGGTGCCGTTGAGCTTGAAACCGGTCGGGGCGGCGGCGTTGCCGGTGTGGTTGGCCTGATATCCGATGGTGGCCGAGCCGCCCGCCGGCAGGGCGCCGTTGTAGCTGGCGTTGGTCGCGGTCACCGTGCCGCTGGCCGGGGAGTAGGTGGCGCTCCAACCGGAGACGATTGTCTGTCCGGCGGCCAGGGTGAAGGTCAGGGTCCAGCCGTTGATGGCGGCGGTCCCGGTGTTGGTAATGGTGATGTTGTTGGTCAGTCCGGTGTTCCACGCGTTGACCGCGTTGCTGACCCGGCAGTTGCTGGTGCCGCCGGGGCTCGTCGTCGGTGCCGTGGTGGGTGCGGTGGTCGGTGCCGTGGTGGGTGCGGTGGTCGGCTGGCTGCCGCCGACGGCGTTGATGATGGCGTTGATGATGCTCTGCTGGGTCACCGTGGCGGAGCTGCGGTTGAACAGGCCGAAGCCGTACTGGCCGTTGTAGCCGTTGTCCCAGTAGGCGGTGGCTGCTCCGTATTTCTTGGCGGTGGCCACCAGGGCGCTCGCGAAGTTCGCCCGATACGTGTTGTTGGCCGAGTCGTAGGACGTCTTGTCGATCGAGCCGTACTCACCGACGAATACCGGATATCCGCGCACGACGAAGGTGTCGTACATCTTCTTCAGCATGGTGTCCATGTAGTCTTCCTGTCCCCAGGTCGACTTCTTTGCCGAATTGGTCGCGGCCGATCCCCACTGCGTGATGTTGCCGTCCTCCTGGCCCGTGAAGTCCCACGGGTCGTAGTAGTGAACGGAGATCATGATCCGCTGCTCGCTACTGGGGACGGAGCTGGACCGATACTGGTCGGTGGGCAGCACGAAGCCGTAGTTGCCCGCCGTGTACTCGATGTTGGTGTTCCAGCCCGGGACGAGCAGCCAGCGCGAAGCGTTGGTGCCGCCGGTTCTTCTGACGGTGTCCACGAAGATCTGGTTGTAGGCGTTGATGTTCGAGTAGCACGCCGAGGTCGGGTTGCCGTACTGCCCGTCGAACTCCTCGTTCATGGATTCGAAGATCAGGTGCTCGTTGTAGCTCTGGAACTTGGTCGCGACCTGTTGCCAGACCTTCTGATACTTGTCCTTGATCGTCGTCTGGTCGGATGAATCGCAGATCAGCCAGGAGCCGGTGACGGACTTGTAACCGTCGCCATGCATGTTGATCAGCACGTATAGGCCCTGGCTGTAGGCGTAGTTGACGACTTCGGCGACTCGGTTCAGCCAGGCTGAACTGATCGTGTAGTTCGGGCCGGCCCCGATGTTCCCCAAATAGGAGACCGGGATGCGGATCGTCTTGAACCCCGACGCCTTCACCCGGTTGATGAGGGCCTGCGTGACGACCGGGTTGCCCCACGCCGTTTCGCTGGGGACTCCGTTGGCGTTGGCCTCCAGCTGGTTTCCCAGATTCCAGCCGGCGCCCATGTCGGCGACCAGCTGAGGAGCGGTCAGCTGGGCCACGACGTCGGCCGATGCCGGCCTCGTCACGCCGTACACAGCTCCGGCGAAGGCCAGGGCGGCGGCAACGAACGCGAGCCCAGCCTTCCTTGCTGTCGAACTCATGGATCTTCCTCTCGTACGGTCTCGAGCGCTGGAACCGGCGGTGTCTCCGGTCCGCGCCCGGCGAAGAGTGTCGCCACGGGCGCGCCAGCATGGCCATCGAAGCGCTTCGATGGCTACTCGGTCAAGGGGTGGCGGATCCGGGATCTCACTGACCGCAGTGAGCGTTGCGATCTCAGCTCCGGCCGCAGTGTCGGCCAGCAGTGCGTCAAAGACAAACGCGTCCCCGGGCGCTGCTGACCGGACACGGGTGCGCCGCTGGACAGGTGGGGGTGAGGGACGTCGAGCAGGCCCGCAGCTCGCGGAGCTCACCGGCCGCAATGGCTGGGTGAACGCGACAGCCGCGCCAACTCCGGGCGGCCCGCGAGCCAGTTCGCCGGCGGCCGCAGGCGGATGGGTCAGTCTGCGCTCGGTCGCAACCATGGCGACTTGACGCCACCGCTAGTCTCATGCCAGGTTGCTTTACAACAAGGGTAATCAAGGTAAGACGCACAGGGGACGACAGGTCAGACTGCGGGTGCGGCCGCGCCGATTGCTGTCGCACGATTCAGTGGAACTGCACTTTGAGAGGCTGGCCGGCGATCACTACATTCCGGCCGCGATCGCGAGTCCCGGCCAGGCGCTCGCTTCGGAGGAGCCGTTTCCGTTCGAGCTAGAGGTTGCGTCCCTGCTACATCGCCGTCGCCGCGATTGACAACCGGCGGGATGGGGACGCTGCGCTGACTCAGTGCTGCGCTAGCGGCCCTGCAACACCAGCGGGAGCGCATAAAGCAGCGCCACCGCGAGGCTGGGCAGGCCACCGAGCAGCAGCCCGCGGCCGAACGCCCGGGAGCCGTAGCCGAAAAGGCAGAGCACGCCGATCGCCAGCGCGGCCGGACCGACCACGAGGCAGCCCACGATCAGCGGGTACAGGGCGGAGCCCAACGGATTCCGCTCGTCCCCGAGATAACGGGCCAGCCCGAACGCGAAGAGGGCTGCCGTCGGGAGGCCGCCGGCCAGGGCGCCGAGCAGGTAGCCGCGCTCGCGGGCCGGCGGCGAGGCCACCTGTAGGACGGCTTCGCCGTATGGGCCGGGCTCGACCAGGAACTCGTAGCCCTCCGCGTCGTAGGCCAGCACGGCCGGCGGGTCGGGGCACTCCTGCACGTTCAGGCCGGCGCGCTGCCACATCGCGCGGAACATGCCGAGCAGGTCGCGATAGGGCATGGGCAGGTCGCGCAGGTCGAGGCTGCGTTCCAGGCGGACCTGACCGGTTTCGGTACGCACCCGTTCCGTGCGGCGGGCCATCGGCGTCAGCAGCACGCCGGAGCCGACCAGTGCGCGGTCGAGCCGGTCGGTGACGGCGGAGGCGGCCGGGTCGGCGGGCACGATCCGGCGCAGCCAGCGCAGCACGACGACGTTGACGATCGCCAGGGTGCCGATCAACACCACGTTGACCGCGTACGGGGAGAACGGCACCAGGTCGACAACAAGACTCAGCGGTCCGTAGGCGAACCCGGCGGGCAGGGTGAGCACCAGCGCGAGCGTGGTCACGCCGGGGTGCGCGTCCCCGATGCCGATCGCGGCGCAGACCACGACAAGGCCGGCGTACAGCACCACCGCCGCGCGAAATCGCCCGCTATCGCCCATCCGGCCAGTGTGCCGACCCCAGCCCCCGGCGCGGCGCGGTTTCGTCACAATGCCCGCCCCGGGCGGTTGGCGGGCGCGCGGCCGCATGACACCATTCGCGCATGACGGCGTGGCTTCCCGAGGCCCTGGTGGGCCCGCGCCTCGTCGTCCGCGCCACCGGGCCGGGCGACCTGCCGGTCCTCGCCGCGCTCGCCCTCGATCCCGAAGTCCGCGCTCACCTCGGCGGCTCCCGCACGCCGGCCGCCCTCGGCCAGGGGAAGCTCGCCGTCGTGCCGGGCTCCGCCATGATCGGCAGCGGTGACCCGGCCCGCAGGCGGGGCCCCAGCTGCGCCGCTAGTCCTGGAGACAAGAAGGCAGCCCATCCCGGCGAGCCGCTGATCGCGACGCGCGAAGCCAAAATCCGGCTGTTGGAGCGGGCCGGCACACAACACACGTCCACGTTCGAGCAATACGGGCTGCCGCAGCGGCAGTACGAGTTCCGGCTCTAAGGGGCACATCGGTGGATGCCAGCCACGTGGCGGACGACCTGGAGACGGTCCTGCTCTCCGAGGACCAGATCCGCACCCGCGTGGCGGAACTCGCCACCGAACTCGCCCGCGACTACGCCGGGCGGGACCTGGTGCTGATCGGGGTGCTCGGGGCGGCGGCGACGTTCACGGTCGATCTCGGGCGGGCGCTCGACGTACCCATCGAGGTCGGCTGGATGGCCGTGCGCTCGTACACGACCGGGGTGCGCTCGTCGGGGTCCGTACGCCTGCTCAAAGATCTTGATATGGACATCGAGGGCCGCGACGTGCTGATCGTGGACGCGGTGATCGACACCGGCCTGACACTGTCCTGGCTGATCTCCAGCCTGCAACAACGCCGGCCGGCCTCGATCGCGGTGTGCGCGCTGATGCGCAAGCCCGAGGCGAAACAGTTCGACGGCACGGCGACCTATGTCGGCTTCGACGTCCCGGCCGGGCTGGTGGTCGGCTACGGGCTGGACTACCGCGGGAAATACCGCAACCTGCGCTGCGCCGCGGTGCTGGCGCCGCACGTCTACCGCGCGGTCAAGGTGCGATGACGGTCCTGCTGTTCGACTTCTTCGGCACGCTGGTCGACTATTCCCCCAGCCGCACCAGGCAAGATTTCCGCCGTTCGCACGCCCTGCTGCCCGAGCTGACCTACGAGGAGTTCCTGGCCTCGGTGGACGCCACGTTCGCCGAGTTCGACCGCCGCAGCGACTTCGACGACAGCGAGTTCTCGATGCATGCGGTCGCCACGGCTCTGCTCTCCGCGGCCGGCGCGGCCGTCGACCCCGGGGTATTCGAGCGCGTCTACATCGCCGAGTGGCAGGCCGCGGTGACCGTCCCGGCCGGGCTCCAGGGCCTGATCAAGGACCTGCGGACCCGGCACCGCCTCGCCATCGTGTCGAACACCCACAGCCCGACGATGGTGCCCGGCTACCTGGCTGCCTGGGGCGTGACCGACCTGTTCGACACGGTCGTGCTCTCGGTCGACGTGGGCCGGCGCAAACCCCACCCACTGATCTACCGTACGGCGCTGGACCGGCTCGGCATCGCCGCCGCGGACGCGGTCTTCGTCGGCGACTCCTATCCGGCCGACTATCTCGGGCCGTCCGCGCTGGGCATCGCGTCGTTCCTGATCGATCCGGGTGCGCGCGCCGACGTTCCGGCCGACCGACGGCTCGGCTCGGTGTTCGACCTACCGGCCCGGCTGGCGTGATGCGCGCGATCGTCTTCGACTTCTTCGGTACGCTCACCGACCCGGCGGCCGAGGCCTTGCGCGGCCCCTCGTTCGGCGCGACCGCCGTGGCCCTGGGCGTGCCGACCGAGGATTTCCGTGCGGCCATGTCCGGCACTTTCCCGCAACGCATCGTGGGGGCGTTCGGCGACACCCGGGCGACGTTGCGGGCGGTGGCCGCGAGCTGCGGGGCGTCACCCTCCCCCGGCGAGCTCGACCATGCCGTCGCGGCCCACCACGCGGGCGCCGTCGCGCTGCGCCGGCCGCGCCCCGGCGTGCTGGCCGTCCTGGACCGGCTCCGGGCCTCGGGCCTGCGACTCGGCTTGATCAGCGACTGCAGCAGCGAACTCGTCGAGGCCTGGCCCAGCACGGACTTCGCCGCCCGCATCGACGCGCCGGTGTTCTCCTGGCAGGAGGGCCACCGCAAACCGGATCCCCGGCTCTACGCGACGGTGGGCGAACGGCTGGACGTCGCACCGGCCGACTGCTGGTACGTCGGCGACGGCGGGAGCCGGGAATTCCAGGGCGCCCTGGCCGCCGGGATGCGCCCGATCCTGGTCACGAACGAGGCATATCCCACGGCCGCCGCGCACCGCGCCGATCCGGATCCCGTAATTCCCGACCTGTCCGTCAAAGACCTCATAGAACTACCAGCCCTGCTGGCCATATCACCGCAGATCGGTGGGAAACACTGGTAACCGGTTCTCGGGAGCGACCCCAAGTTGTCATCCCGTTACGGGTAAGGCACGGCCGCCGGGTGGGATGGTAAGCGGGCACGTAGGCTTTGGCGTACGTGCGGGACGAAAGGTTGGCACCGTGACAGAGTTCGACGGGCTCCCCCTGCTGCGCTCGCCCGTGGCGATCGCCGCCTTCGAAGGGTGGAATGACGCGGCCGACGCGTCGACCGCGGCGGTGGAGCACCTGGAGCAGGTGTGGCAGGCGCGCGAGATCACCGCGATCGACCCGGAGGACTTCTACGACTTCCAGGTCAGCCGGCCGACGATCACCATGACCGAGGGCGAGACCCGCAAGATCGAGTGGCCGACCACCAAGTTCATGGTGGCCAGCCCGCCCGGGACCGACCGCGACGTGGTGCTGATCCGCGGCATCGAGCCGAGCATGCGCTGGCGCACGTTCTGCGAGCAGGTCCTGGAGGTGTGCCACAGCCTCGAGGTCACCCGGATCGTGCTGCTCGGCGCGCTGCTCGCCGACGTGCCGTACACCCGGCCCCTGCCGATCAGCGGCAGCGCGTCGGAGCGGGACGTCGCCGAGAAGTACAAGGTTGTGCCGACCCGCTACGACGGGCCGACCGGGATCGTCGGCGTGCTGCAGGAGGCGGCCGGGCGGGCCGAGCTGAACGCGCTGTCGTTCTGGGTGCACGTGCCCCACTACGCGAACAACCCGCCGTGTCCGAAGGCGACGCTCGCGCTGCTGAACCGCATGGAGGACGTGCTGGACCTGCCCGTACCGATGGCGGATCTGGCCGAAGAGGCCGACGAGTGGGAGAAGCGCGTCCGCGCGGCCGCCGAGCAGGACGCGGAGCTGGGCGAATACGTCCGCGAGCTGGAGGAGCGGGTCGGCGACGAGGGCATCCAGCCGCTGACCGGCGACGAGATCGCGAGCGAATTCGAAAAGTACCTGCGCCGCCGGGGCGGTTCCGCGGGCCCGACCGCCGGCTCCTGGTAGCGCCCCGGCGACGGCAGGATCAGCCGGCCCGGCTCCCGATCGCCATCAGGTGGCTGCTGGCGCCGAAGATGCTCGGCTCGTGCTCGACCCGGCGGAGCATGTCCAGCATGACCGCGGTGAGTTCCGGGCTGGCCAGAAACTCGGCAAGTCGCGGGCCGGTCATCCACAACGGACCTTCCACCGCGACCGTACGCACATCGGCCAGACCTGCCTCGGCCGCCTCCACCGCGACCTCCTCAGGCCGGTGGAAGTAGGCGCGGGTGAACCAGGGCAGCCGATTGCCGTCGTTGCGGTGCACGCCGTCGGCGAGCGCGCCCTCGACGACACCGGTGAACCCGGGCTCGGCGAAGTAGCCCTTGGCCACCCCGTCGAACAACGACGCGAACCGGCTGATCACGGCCCCGGCGACCACCCCTCCGGGGCGGACCACTCGCACCGCCTCCCGCCACGCGGTCAACCGGTCGGCGCGGTCCGGCAAGTGATAGAGCGGTCCGAGCAACAGCACGGCGTCGGCGCTGGCGTCGGCCTCGGCCAGCTCGCGGGCGTCGCCCCGGACCGCGGTCACGCCGGGAAGCCCGTCGGCGACCGCCACATGATCGGGCACCGGATCGACGACCCGGACGTCATAGCCGGCCGCGGCGAGCGGAGCCGCATAAACTCCGGTGGCGCCACCGACATCGAGTATCCGAGCGGGCGGCGGCGGCAGCACGCGCACGAGAATGTCCCAGGTACGCAGGAATTCGAGGCGGCCGGTGCCCTTGGTGAGGCGATCAAGCTCACCGCCGCGCGAGTAGTAGTCGAGAATGTCGGGTCGCAGCATGCCCAGAGCTTGGTTGCGAGATCGTCCGCCAGCAACCGATTAGTCGCGTCTCGGCGTTTCGTCGTGACGTGGCACAGCCGGTGGCGCATCCTAGGAACCTAGCGTTATTTCGTCAGGAGGATCGGCCATGACGATCAACCCCGGCGCCGCCGAGTTCCCCCATCGGCAGATCGCCACCCAGCTGCGCGAGCGCATCCGGCGCGGCGACTGGCAGCCCGGCGAGCGGCTGCCCTCGATCCCCGCGATGGCGGAGATGTTCGGCGTGGCCAAACAGACCGTTCAGCGTACGGTCGACCAGCTCCGCGTCGAGGGCATCCTGATCACGAAGCCCGGCTCGGGCACCTACGTCCGGGGCACCCGCCGGCGTCTGAACCGCCTCTCCCGCGGCCGGTACGGCGCCCACCGCGGCTACCACGCCGATCTCGCGGCCCGGTACCGCCAGCAACTCGCCAGTGTCGGCCGCGAGCCCGCGCCGCCCGAGGTGGCCGACGCGTTCGGCGTCCGCGACGGCACCGAGATGCTGGTCCGCCGGCACCTCGTCCGGGCCGACGACGCGACCGTCGAGGTAGGTGCCTCATGGTTCCGGGTCACCGAGGCCACCGGCACGTCGCTGGAACGGGCCGAGGCCTTCGGGCGGCCGCTTTACCAGGAGGCCGAAGAGGTGCTGGGCAAACGCTACGCCTCGGCGACCGACACGATCAGCGCCCGGCAGCCGAGCCGCGAGGAGGCGGAGATCTTGCAGATCCGCCCGGACACGCCGGTGCTGCACCTGCTGCACGTGGCGTTCGACGAGAACCGCAAGCCGATCGAAGTGGCCCAGGCAACCTGGCCGGGACCGATGACGACGCTGACCGAGGAATACCGCATCCCGGCGCCGACCCCGGACCCGGACCCGGACCCGGGGATGGCGTTGGCCTAGCGGCCGGTCCTGCCAACTGGCGAGTTCCGCCGACCGAGGCGCCATGTCGGTGGCAGCCGCAGCGCACGGCGGCCACCGTCCGCACCCGTGGGGTCCTGCCAACTGGCGAGTTCCGCCAACCGAGGCGCTAGGCCGTCAGCAGCCGCAGCGCACGGGAGGCTGCCGTCCGCACCCGTGGGGTCTCGTCGGCAAGCAGCCCCGCTATCGCCGGCTGGGCCTCGTCGACGCGGTAGCGGGCCACCACCTTGATCGCCATCTCGCGAACCCGCCAGTGCTCGTCACCGAGCGCGCCGACGAGCGGCCCGCCGATCCACGGTTCGGTGGCCGGCGGGGCGTCCGGCATCGACAGCGCCCAGAGCAGGCCGCGCGCTCCCCAGACCCGCAGCCAGTAGCGGTGCTGGTCCGGGGCGTCGAGGTAGCGGGGCGCGGTCGGACCGGCGAGCGCCGCCACCATTGCCGGATCGGCTTCGGCGCCGTCGAGCAGGGTCACGCAGGCCCGCAGGACGGCGGCGGTGCCGAGGCGCCCGCACGCGGACTCGATGCTCTGCCGCGGCGTCGTCCCCCACAGCGAGCCGGACATCAGCTGCCCGCCACCCGGGTCAGCAGGTCCCGCAGCGCGATCTGCTCGGGCTCGCTCAGCTGTTGAAAGATCCCGTCCGCGGTCCGGGCCGCCACCTGCTTGGCCTCGGCCACGAGCCGCTCGCCGTCGGCGGTGAGCGACACCTGACGGGCGCGGCGGTCCGCGGGATCGGCGCGCCGCACGGCGGCACCGAGCCTTTCAAGATCATCTATCGTACGCCCCATTGCCGACTTGTCGGCACCTAGGCGTTCGCCGATCTGGGTCTGGCTGAGCGGGCCCTGCCGATCGAGCACGAGCAGAACGCCGAGGTGCCGCCCCTCCAGCCCGAGCGGCCGAAGTGCCTCGTTGGCGGTCCGGGCGGCCCGAGCGTGCGCCACCCGGAGCAGCATGCCGAGTTGGGTGGGCAGGCTGAGGTGGTCCGGTTTCACCATCGCACTATAAAGGCCCGACATGTACTCTCACTCGAGAAGTTCTCACTTGAGAGGAATTGTCATGGCGAGATGGCCCTGGGTCGTCTTCCGGATCTGCTGCACGGTGACCGCCGTGCTGATCTTCGACCAGGCGGTCTTCGCGGGGCAGTTCCTCGCGGGCAGCTTCGGCGCACTGCACATCCACCGGGAGAACGCGACCGCGACCGGCATCGCCGTGCTGGTGACCGGCATCGCGGCGATCCCGGTGCGGTTGCGGGGCGGCGGCCCGCGCTGGCCGGCGTACGCATGCCTCGGGCTTTTTGCTTTGACAGCGGCCCAGATCGGGCTGGGTTTCGCGCGGCTGCTCGCGATCCACGTGCCGCTCGGCGTGGCGATCATCGTCCTGACGCTGCTGCTCACGAGCTGGTCCTGGCGCGCCGCACCGGGCGACAGGCGGCGGGCGGGCGGCGCGGTTATGCCGGAAAGCCACGGCGGGTCGGCGCAGCACGCCGAGGCATGCGCCGGCGAAACGTGGACCGAGGCTGCCAAATCATGACGCGGATCAGCCGACGCGACCTGCTGCGCGTGCTAGGTGGCGCGGCAGCCGCCACCGGAGTCGGGCTGCCCCTGATCAGCGGCATCGCCGGGGCCAGTTCCACGGGAACCCTGGTGCCGAGCCGGCTGCCGCTCCCCCGGCCGTTCCAGCGCCCGCTACCGATCCCGCCCACCCCACTCCCGGTCTCCACCGCCGGCGGGGTCGATCGCTACGAGATCGTGCAGCGGCCCGGAACCGCCGAGATGCTGCCCGGCGTCGGCACGCCGATCTGGGGCTACGACGGGCGGTTCCCCGGACCGACGCTGCGCACCCGCAGTGGCCGGCCGGTCGTCGTGCACCACCGCAACGAACTGCCGATCCCGACCGTCGTGCACCTGCACGGCGGGCACACCCCGGCGGAAAGCGACGGCTTTCCCACCGACCTGCTGTATCCGGCGGGCACCGATGCGGCCACCGCGCACGCGGATCACCGGATGGACCCGCTCGCCCGGATCACGATCGGCGCCCGGGACTACCGCTATCCGATGCGGCAACGGGCGGCGACCCTCTGGTACCACGATCACCGGATGGACTTCACCGGGCCGGACGTGTGGCGCGGGCTGGCCGGCTTCCACATAATCAGCGACGACGAGGACGACCGGCTGCCGTTGCCGCGCGGCGATCGGGACCTGCCGTTGCTGATCGCGGACCGGTCGTTCGCGGCGGACGGGACGCTCGCCTACCCCGGCGCGGCCGAGCGCATGGCCGGCGTACTGGGCGATGTCGTCCTGGTCAACGGCGTGGCCTGGCCGTTCCACGAAGTCGACGGCGCCCGCTACCGGTTGCGGCTGCTCAACGCCGCCAACGCTCGCCGCTACCGGCTCGTGCTCGACCCGCCGGCGCCGTTCGTCCAGATCGGCACGGACGGCGGCCTGCTGGAGACGCCGCGCGAGCACGACGCGATCGAGATGGCCCCGGCCCAGCGGTTCGACGTCGTGGTCGACTTCGGACGCTACCCGCCCGGCACGCGGGTCAGGATGATCAACACCTTTGGCTCGGGTACGACAAAGGACGTGCTGCAGTTCCGCGTCGGCGGCCGGGTTGTGGACGACACCACGGTGCCGGCCGTGCTCTCAACAGCGCACACGGAGAAGCCGGTCCGAACCAGAACCTTCCGTCTCCGGCACGACGACGTGCACGGCATGCCGGGCTGGACGATCAACGGCGCGCCGTTCGACCCGATGGTCAGCATCGCCCGGCCACGCCTCGGCGAGACTGAGGTCTGGCGCCTGACCTCGGACTTCCACCATCCGGTGCACCTGCATCTAGCGCCCTTCCGGGTGCTGTCCCGGGGCATCGGCGGCCCGGGCCCCTACGACCACGGCTGGAAGGACACGATCGACCTGCGCCCCGCCGAACAGGCAAGTCTGCTGGTGCGATTCGACGACTACGCGGGCCGCTTCGTGCTGCACTGCCACAACCTCGAACACGAGGACATGTCGATGATGGCGACCTTCACGACCGGCTAGCGCCCGCCAGGTGCTGAGCGACACGGCCGACGAGGTCGGCGGGCTGGCGCAGGTCTTGCGCCGGCTCTCCACATCCGAGACCAAGCCCGCCGGCCGCACCCGAACGGCCGTCGTCAGGGGCGTCAATCCCTGACTGCCGCTGGCCCCAACTCCGCCCGACATGCAGGTTCGCTCGGCCGATCCGCCGCGCTCGGTCACCACAACCGCAGCGCCGACAGAACGGACCGCGCACCGCCACCCCGACCAACAGCCCGTGGCGCCACCCCGACCAACAGCCCGTGGCGCCACCCCGACCAACAGCCCGTGGCCAATCCGGCCAACGACCCGTGGCGCCGCCCCAGCCAGCGGCCGCGCCCCCCGCCAAGGCCTCAAAGCCGGCAGCCACGCTTTCCTACAGGCGCACCCCGAGCAGAGCGTCCACCGTCTTGGCCAGCAACGCCGGCCCGTCGGCGTCGTCGCCCACGCCGGCCAGCGCCGCCTCCGCCCAAGCGTCGACAACCGCCAGCGCCGCAGGCGTGTCGAGGTCGTTGGCGATCGCCTCGCGCACCGCCGCCAGCAGGCCCTCGCCCGACGGGCCGGTGGGCGCCGCCGCGGCCGAGCGCCACCGGGCCAGCCGCTCCTGGCCCGTCTTGAGCACGTCGTCGGTCCACTCGCGGTCGGTGCGGTAGTGGTCGGCCAGCAGGCTCAGCCGCACCGCCATCGGATCGACGCCGTCGCCGCGCAGGCGGGACACGAAGACCAGGTTGCCCTTGGACTTGGACATTTTCTCGCCGGCCAGGCCGATCATGCCGGCGTGCACGTAGTGGCGGGCGAACGGTGTCACGCCGGTGAGCCGCTCGGCGTGCGCGGCCGAGCACTCGTGATGCGGGTAGAGCAGGTCGTTGCCGCCGCCCTGCACGTCGATCGTGGTGCCGAGCAGGCCCAGGGCGATCGTGGCGCACTCGATGTGCCAGCCGGGGCGGCCGGGGCCGAGGTCGCCGCCGTCCCAGGCCGGCTCGCCGTCGCGGGCGCCGCGCCAGAGCAGCGGGTCGAGCGGGTCGCGCTTGCCGGGGCGCTCCGGGTCCCCGCCCCGCTCGGCGGAGAGCACCAGCATCTCGTCGCGGGACAGGTGCGACTCGTAGCCGAACGCCGGGGCCGACGACACCGAGAAGTAGATGTCGCCGGTGCCGTCGTCGATGCCGTAGGCCGCGCCGTCGGCCAGCAGCTCGCGGACGTGGGCGGCGATCGCCGGGATGGACTCGACCGCGCCGATGTAGTGCGCCGGCGGGATCAGCCGCAGCGCCTCCATGTCCTCGCGGAACAGGGCCGTCTCGCGCATGGCCAGCACGAGCCAGTCCTCGCCGTCGCGGTTGGCGCGCTCGAGCAGCGGGTCGTCGATATCAGTCACATTTTGCACGTAGCGGACCTCGACGCCCGCGTCCCGCCAGGCGCGCTGGACCAGATCGAACGTGATCATGGTGGCCGCGTGGCCCAGGTGGGTCGCGTCGTAGGGTGTGATACCGCACACGTACATCGTGGCGATCTCACCCGGCGTGGTCGGCTGCACCGACCGCCGCGCCGAGTCGTAGAGCCTCGGCTGGTCGGCGTTGCCCGGCAGGGTCGGCACGTCGTGCCCGGTCCAAGCGTCCATGCCGATCACAATATCCAGAGGTTGTGACAACTCCTCCAGAGGATGTAACAAGTCTCAGACCGCTGGCCAGCCCGGCAGCCGTCTGCCGAACAAAGCCCAACCCGATCGACTCTCAAACCGCCCGCCAGGCCGACAGCTATCCGCCAAATCAGCCCAAACCGACCAGCTCGGTCACGTCCACGACGTGGTGCGCAAATCGCTCGCATCGGGTTATATGGGATGCAAACGATCCCGGAACCGAACCGACCAGTCAGACCGGCGGCCAGGGCACCGCCGGCCAGTCCTGCGGCGGCTTGGGATATCGGGCCGAGCGGATCAGCCGGCGCACCCGCAGCCGGATGTGCTGCACCTCGGAGACGGTGAGATGGGTCTCGAGCGCCTCGCCCAGCGCACCGTCCAGCCGGCTGCCCAGCTCGGTGAGCGTCTCCAGGGACGCGGCCGGAATCGGCTTGCCGGTCCAGCCCCAGAGCACCGTACGCAGCTTGTTCTCCACGTGGAAACTCACCCCGTGGTCGCACCCGTGGATCCGGCCGTCCCGGGCGTAGAGCACGTGGGCGCCCTTGCGGTCGGCGTTGTTGATCACCGCGTCCAGCACCGCCAGCCGGGCCAGTCTCGGGTCGTCCGCGTGGGCCAGCGCGTACGCGTCGCCGTCGTCGTCGCGGGCCGAGGCGACCGCGAACCAGCCCGGCGGCACGTCGTACGCCGGGACGAAGCCGATCAGCGACTCGGCGTCCTCCGCCTCCTCGATCCAGAGCTGGCAGGCGCCGGGGCCGAGCGGCCCGTCCCGCAGGATCGTGGGCGGGACCAGGCCCCAGCCGGTCGCCTGGGAGACCAGGAACGCCGAGACCTCCCGCCCGGCCAGCGTGCCGTCCGGAAAGTCCCAGAGCGGCCGCTCACCGCGGACCGGCTTGTAGACGCACTTGGCGCTCAGCCCGTTCAGGGTGACGTCGGCACGCAGCGTGGTGTTCGAGGCGTCCACGAGCCGGCCCTCGAGCTCCAGCTCGCCACGGGTGAGCAGCTCCAGTGCGTCCCCCTCGGCCAGCACCGATGTCTGCTCCGTGGTCACCGGTGGTAGCCGTTGTGCCGGGGACAGAGGTGGCCCGCCGGGTCGAGCGGCTGGCCGCAGAGCGGGCACGGCGGCCGGCCCGCGGCCACCACCCGCTTGGCGCGGTCGATGAAGGCGCGGGTCGCCTCGGGGGTCAGCCGGACCCGCAGCCGGTCCAGGTCGTCGTCAGGCTCGTCGTCATCGTCGTCATCGTCGACCGGCACGTCGTCATCGTCGACGTCCGCGCCCAGCTCGACCTCGGCGTCGCCCTCGCCGGCCTCGATCGCCTCGATCACCACCGTGGTGGTGTCGACATCGAAGGCCAGCCCCAGCGTGCCGACCCGGAACTCCTCGTCGACCGGAGTGTCCAGCGGGTCGTTGTCATTGATCGCCAGCGTCGGCGCCTCGGGCAGATCGACGCCGAACCGGCGGCTGGCCTCGGTGAGCAGTTCCTCCAGCTTCTCGGCGAGCAGCGACACCTGGACCTTCTCCAGCGCCACGCTGATCACCCGCCCGCCACCGCGGGCCTGGAGGAAGAACGTCCGGTCGCCCGGCTCGCCCACCGTCCCGGCCACGAACCGCTCCGGCGGCTCGAACGCATGCACCTGATGGGTCATACCGCGCCCACCTCTGGCATACCCCTCTTGCCCTCGCCCACAAGGCCATGGCCCAGCGCCAGCATGTGCCGTATGCCCTTCTGGCTCTCGCCCGCGACGCCACAGCCCGACGCCAGCGTGTGCCGCTCGGTGCAGTCGGTCATACAGCGCCCACCTCTGGTATGCCCTTCTGGCCCTCGCCCGCGACGCCACAGCCCGACGCCAGCGTGTGCCGCTCGGTGCAGTCGGTCATACAGCGCCCACCTCTGGTATGCCCTTCTGGCCCTCGCCCGCGACGCCACAGCCCGACGCCAGCGTGTGCCGCTCGGTGCAGTCGGTCATACCTCCGACCCTATCCGCCCGCGCGCGCGACTGCGCAGCGCACCGGGGCGGTTCGCCGACGGCGCAAACCGCATGCACGCTGCGGTAACACGCCGGTCACTCGGCGTGCTCACACGCCGCCGCCCGCACCACCGCCCACGGCGGCGTCGGAGGCGGCGGCCGGGCGCGCGGAGCGCCGCCGACGTGCCGGTTTGGGCGGCACGAGCGTCGACAGGTCGCTCGTGTCGTTGAGCCGGACCAGGAACGGCCGGGTCGGCGTGTACCGGATCACGCTGACCGAGGCCGGGTCGGCGACGATGCGCTGGAACTGGTCCAGGTGCAGGCCCATCGCGTCGGCGATGATGGCCTTGATCACGTCGCCGTGGCTGCAGGCCAGCCAGAGCGCCTCGGGGCCGTGTTCGGCCGTCACCTTGCGGTCCCAGTGCCGGATCGCGGCGACCGCCCGGGCCGACATGGCCGCCATCGCCTCGCCGTTCGGAAAGACGGCCGCGCTCGGGTGCTGCTGGACCACCGGCCAGAGCGGGTCCTTGGCCAGCTTCTTCAGCGGCTGGCCCTCCCAGTCGCCGTAGCCGCACTCGATCAGGCCCTCGTCGACGACCGGCTCGGCGCCCGGCCGGGCCAGCTCGAGGGTCTGCCGGCAGCGGATCAGCGGGCTGGTCACGACGGCGACCAGGGGCAGCGCGGCGAGCCGCTCGCCGACCTTTACCGCCTGGGCCCGCCCGGTGTCGTCGAGCTCGACCGGCTGCCGGCCGGCCAGTCCACCGGCGGCGTTGGCGGTGGTGCGGCCGTGCCGGAGAAGTAGAACGGTGGCCACGACTACTCGGCCACCCCGGATTCCGCGTACGCGTCCGCGAGCGCTCGCAGATTGGCGATGCCGCTCTCCAGGTCGCCGACGTACGGGCTCACCGAGAGGGTGCCGACCCCGGCCGCGGCGTACTGCCGGAGGCGCTCGGTGATCTGGATCTTGTTGCCGAGGATCGAGGTGCGCTCGATGAACTCCTGTGGCACCGCCGCCGCGGCGTCCCGCAGCTTCTTGTCCAGGTAGAGGTCCTGGATCGTCTTGGCCGCGTCGGCGTAACCCATCCGCACGGCGAGCTGGTTGTAGAAGTTCTGCTCGCGGCTGCCCATCCCGCCGACGTACAGGGCCGCGTACGGCCGGATCGCGTCGGCGCAGGCGGCCAGGTCGTCGCCGACCACCAGCGGGACGCTGGGCGCCACGTCGAAGCCGGTCAGGCCGGCCCCGGACTTGGCCCGCCCGCGCTCGATGTGCTGCAGATACTCCCCCGCGGCGTCCGGGGCGAAGAAGATCGCCAGCCAGCCGTCGGCGATCTCGCCGGCCAGCTCCAGATTCTTCGGGCCGACCGCGGCCAGGTAGATCGGGATCGACGCGCGGGGCGGGTGGAAGCCGAGTCGCAGCGCCTTGCCGGGGCCGCCGGGCAGCGGCAGCGTGTAGTGCTCGCCGTCGTAGGCCACCGGCTTGCGGGCCAGGGCGAGCTTGACGATGTCGACGTACTCGCGGGTGCGGGCCAGCGGCTTGCCGAAGCGGACGCCGTGCCAGCCCTCGGAGACCTGCGGTCCCGAGACACCCAGGCCGAGCCGGAACCGCCCGCCCGAGATCGTGTCGATGGTGGCCGCGGTCATCGCCGTCATCGCCGGGGTGCGCGCCGGGATCTGCATCACGGCCGCGCCGACGTCGATCCGGGACGTCTGCCCGGCGATCCAGGCGAGCATGCTCGGCGAGTCCGAGCCGTACGCCTCCGCCGCCCACACCACCGAGAACCCGAGCCGGTCCGCCTCCTGGGCCAGCGCGAGGTGATCGGCGGGCGTGGTCCACGAGGCCTGGTAGCCGAGGTTCAGTCCGAGCCGCACGTGCCCTCCCGATGGCGCTTGATCCGGAAACCAAAGCCTACGCACTCACGGAGAGTTATTTCCGTCTGGTAACCGACGCTGTTGAGCTGCGATGAGGATTTCGCAGCCGACGTTGTCTGAATATGGTTCACCCATGCTGCAACGACCGCTCGGCCGTAGCGGGCTGGCGGTTTCCCGGCTCGCGCTCGGCACCATGACCTGGGGCCGGGACACCGACCCCGACGACGCGGCCGCGCAGCTGAAGTTCTACCTCGAGGCCGGCGGCACCTTGATCGACACCGCCGACGTGTACGGCGACGGCGACGCCGAGGCCGTGATCGGTTCGCTGATCGACCACCTGGTCCCCCGCGACGAGGTGCTGATCGCCACCAAGGCCGGGCTGGGCAGCACCGCGTTCCGCCGCCGGGACGCCTCGCGCGGGCACCTGCTGCGCGCCCTCGACGCGTCGCTGCGCCGGCTGGGCACCGACTACGTCGACCTGTGGCAGGTGCACGGCTACGACACCCTGACCCCGCTGGAGGAGACTCTGGCGGCCCTGGACCAGGCCGTGACCAGCGGCCGGGTGCGCTACGTCGGCGTTTCAAACTTCGCCGGCTGGCAGACCGCGCGGGCCGCGGCCTGGCAGTCGGCGTTCCCGGGCCGGGCCCCGATCGTCGCCGCCCAGATGGAGTATTCGCTGCTCGAACGCGGCATCGAACGCGAGTTGCTGCCGGCCGCCGCGGCCATGGGCATCGGCGTGCTGCCCTGGTCGCCGCTCGGCCGCGGGGTGCTGACGGGCAAATACCGCAACGGCCGGCCGCTGGACTCGCGGGCGGCGTCGGAGCATCTGGGCCCGTTCGTCCGGACGTATCTGGAGCCGCGCAGCTCGAGCATCGTCGAGGCGGTCGTCACCGCGGCGGGCGGGCTGGGGGTGTCGCCGCTCGAGGTGGCGCTGGCCTGGATCCGCGACCGGCCCGGCGTGGCCGCGCCCGTTCTCGGCGCTCGCACGGCAGGTCAGCTGCAGGGCGCCCTGCAGAGCGAGGAGCTCACGCTGCCCGCCGAGATCGCCCTGGCGCTCGACGACGTCTCGGCGATCGAGGTCGGCTATCCCGAGCGCGAGGGGACTGGTGAAGGTCCGCGGGCTGGCGCATATTAGGTCACATGGACTACGAATACGCGCCGCTGCGGTTGCCGTCGAATGTCGATAGATTGGCCGCTGCGGCGCAGCTGGCCATCCAGGCCGAGTTCTCGGGATGGGAACTGGCCAGGGTGAAGCTCTTCCGCGATGGGACCCGGCAGGTCATGCTCCGCCGCAAGGTGCGAGACACACCCCAGCCGGGTCTCTCCCTTTAAGCCACCCGGACCGCGATCACGGATGGTTGTGGCCGGTGTGGTCTTCCTCGTCCTCATCGGGTAGGAACGGGTGCTCGTCGAGGCGGCCGACCAGCAGGTCGTCCTCCCCCGGCGTGAACGGCCCGGTGCCGTCCGACTCGTCGTAGGCCTCGAGGTCGAGCGGCTTGGGCACCTCGCTGACGGTGAGCAGCCCGTCGAACGGCTCCAGCTCCGGCACGTCGAGCGAGGACAGCGACCCGTCCCCCGCCTGCAGCAGCTCGAGCACGGCCTCGCCGACCGACTCGACCTGGCCGGCCTCCTCGTCGGCGGGCACCGAGTTGCGCCGGGCGGCGTCGGCGATCCGGAGCAGGGCGGCCACGCTGGGCACCCGGTAGTCGCGGCGCTGGCGCACCGAGATCACCTGCGGATACGGATCCTCCGCCTCGCTGCCGTCGATCCCGCCGAGCCCGAGACCGAACCGCTGGTCCGCCTCGTCCGGGTCGATCGAGTCGACATCCCAGGGCGTGACCTCGCCGAACGTCTCGAGCAGCTGCTCGTCGTACGCGAACGAGGTGTTGTTCAGCGTGACGTAGGCCTGCCAGACCTCGTCGTCGTCGACGCGTCCCTGGGCGGCCTTCACTGCCGCCAGGTGCGCGCGGGCGGCGTCGAAGACCTGCTCGAGGGCCGCGTCCAGCTCCGCGTACTGGTCGGTCATGGTATGTGGGGTCCCTTCACGAGGATCGAAGAAGTCGGTCGAGAACGCGCACGCCGAACCTTAGTCCTTCGACGGGTACCCGTTCGTCGACGCCGTGGAAGAGCGCCGAGAAGTTCAGATCCGCGGGCAGTTTGAGCGGTGCGAAGCCGAAACAGCGGATGCCGAGCGTGCTCCAGGCCTTGGCGTCGGTGCCGCCCGAGAGCATGTACGGCACCGCGCGGGCGGCCGGGTCCTCGGCGCGCAGCGCGCGGGCCATCGCGTCGACCAGCGGGCCGTCGAAGTCGGTCTCCACGGCCGCCTGCTGCGAGATGTGCTCGATCTCGATGTCCGGGCCGATCACGGCGCGCAGCTGCTCGAGGAAGTTCTCGGCCTGCCCGGGCAGGGTCCGGCAGTCGATCGTGGCGGACGCCTTGCCGGGGATCACGTTGTCCTTGTAGCCCGCCTCGAGCCGGGTCGGGTTGGCCGTGTTGCGCACGGTCGCGCCGATCAGGTTGGCGATCGGGCCGAGCTTGGCGATGGCCAGCTCGGGCTCGGCCGGGTCCAGCTCGACGCCGAGCGCCGCGGAGACCTCCTCGAGGAACCGGGCGACGGTCGGGGTGATCACCATCGGGAACCGGTGCCGGCCGACCGCGGCGACCGCCTCGGCGAGCGCGGTGACGGCGTTGTCGTCGTGCACGAACGAGCCGTGCCCCGGCCGGCCCCGGGCGTGCAGGCGCAGCCAGTCGATGCCCTTCTCGGCGGTCTCGATCAGATAGAGGCGCAGGTCGTCGTTGATCGTGTACGAGAAGCCGCCGACCTCACCGATCGCCTCGGTGCAGCCCGCCAGCAGGTCGGGGTGCTCGCGGGCGAGGAACGCCGAGCCGTACTCCATGCCCGCCTCCTCGTCCGCGGTGAACGCGAGCACGATGTCCCGCGGCGGCACGTAGCCGGTGCGCTTCCAGTCCCGGACCACGGCGAGCATCATCGCGTCGAAGTCCTTCATGTCGATCGCGCCGCGGCCCCAGAGGTAGTCGTCCTTCTCATCGCCGGAGAACGGGTGCACCGACCATTCGCTGGCGTCGGCCGGGACCACGTCGAGGTGGCCGTGCACGAGCAGCGCGCCGCGGGCCGGGTCAGTGCCGGGGATCCGGGCGATCACGTTGGTCCGGCGCGGCGCCGACTCGTGCAGCGTGCTCTCGATGCCGACCTCGTCGAGCTGGGCCGCCACGTATTCGGCGGCGACTCGCTCGCCGACCGTCGTGCGCGGGTCCCCGGTGTTGGTGGTGTCGATCCGGAGCAGGTCGCGGCAAATGCCGACGACCTCGTCGGTGGCGGTGGCATCCATCCGCCCTTCTTACCAGCAGACTATTGCGTACGTCCGGGCGAGGACCCCGCGGCGCGGGCGTTTGGCGGGAGATCAACCCGGGTACCGCCGGGCCGTGACCTCATCCGTGCCCCTGCCCAAGCTTCCCCCGGTCGGCGGCGAGACCACCGGCCGCAACGCGCTGGACGTGCTCGCCGAGCAGCACCGCGAGCTGCTGGAGCTGTGCGCCCGGCTGACCGCCGACGAGCCGGACCCGAAGCGGCACCGGCGGATCGCCGACGTCGTCGTGGCGACCCTGTCCCGGCACCTGTCGGCCGAGGAGCAGTATCTCTATCCCGCTGTCCGCGCGGTCGTGCCCGGCGGCGAACTGCTCGCCGACCGGGAACTGGCCGAGGATCACGAGCTGCTGGTCATGCTCAAGCGCTTCGAGGCGACCCGTCGCGACGAGTCGACCTGGGCGGCCCTGGCCGTCGACATCGCCGCGGCCGTGCATCGGCACGTCGAGGCGGACGAGCGGGAGCTGTTTCCGGTACTGCGGCAGATGGCGCCGATCGAGGACCTGATCCGGATCGGCAACCGGATCGAGACCGCCGAGGAGGCGGCGCCGACCCGGCCGCATCCGTCGACGCCGGCCCGGCCGCCGTGGAACAAGGTCGTCGATCCGGCGGTTGCGGTCGTCGACAAGATCCGCGACGTGGCCGGCGGCCGCACCACGTACGCTCAAGATCTTTAAGTAATGCGCAAAGTGGACAAAACGTACATCCAAAGCCGATCGCTGCACGTACGGCTTAGCAGGATCTGTCCTTTTGTTTAACCCGTTTGTCACAAGTGGGGGATCTTTGGCCAGCCGAAGGGCTAGCCGGGATCACACAAAGGTCCTACCGTCACGCTATGAACCTGGAGCTGCGGCATCTCAAGGTGGTCTGCGCCATCGCGGAGACGGGCAGCGTGACCAAGGCTGCATCACTGCTCGGGCTGGCCCAGCCCGCCCTGACCGCGCAACTGCAACGGATCGAGCGGACCCTCGGCGGCCCGCTCTTCGAACGCGACCGGCGCGGCGCGCGCCCGACCGCCCTGGGTGAGCTGGTGCTCTCCCGCGCCCGGGTGCTGCTGCCGGCGATGAAGGGCCTGCAGGACGAGGCCGCCCGGCTCGCCGGATCGGGCGCCGACGAGGCGGGGATGAGCCGCTACCGGCTCGGTGCCAGCGGCGGGCCGGTGATCGGCGGCCTGGTGTCGCGGCTGTCCGAGGCCCAGCCCGAGGCCCAGATCACGACGCACGCGTCGTACTACGTGGACGAGTTGGCCAACATGGTGCTCGCCGGCAAGCTGGACTTCGCCCAGGTCGGCGTGTGCGGCGACGCCATCCCGTCGGCCGACTACGGCATGGTCTGGCAGACGATCGCGGTGGACGGCGTGTGCGTGCTGATGCCCGAGGACCACCCGCAGGCCAAGGGCGTCGAGGTGGACCTGGCCGAGCTGGCCGAGGATCAGTGGGTGGCCGGCGCCGGCGACGGGTGCTTCCCGGATTGTTTCGCGGCGGCCTGCGCGCGGGCCGGCTTCACCCCGAAGCGGATGCTGGACAGCGACATCCGCGGCGTCGTCGACATGGTCGAGTCGGGCCTGGCGATCGGGATCTGCCAGCCGACCTTCCGCCCGCCGCCCGGGCTGACCCACCGGCCCATCGCGGGCGCGCCGCTGCGCTGGCGGCAGGTGCTGGGCTGGCACCCGGACAGCCCCGCC
>Ga0307513_10002941_pt1 | contig 23304 bp, 19 predicted proteins | sample 15_EM_MG_FD_202174 | JGI IMG/M metagenome (GOLD analysis project Ga0307513, IMG submission 202174) | Populus trichocarpa ectomycorrhiza microbial communities from riparian zone in the Pacific Northwest, United States - 15_EM | ecosystem: Host-associated > Plants > Roots > Unclassified | place...
GATCCGTTCGTTGTACCAGAGCCGCGCGAGCAGGGCACCGATGATCGGGTAGAGCAGCGCCGCGACCGCGGCGAACGCGGCCCCGACGTAGGCGATCGCGAGGATCGACCCGAAGATCGCGAGCATGCCGGCCAGCCCCGCGGGGGCGTACCAGCGGGAGATCCGCACCTGTTTCATGGTGCGGACGTACTCGCCGGTCTTCCCGAGCACCGCGATCCACAGGAACATCGCCAGTAGCACCGCGATCGCGTTCAGCGTGGTGATGACCACGGCGGCCAGCAGGTAGTCGTCGGCCATGTCGACGAACGGGGCCTCGGAGTAGATCACCGTGCCCGGGACGTACCAGGCGCCCCAGAGCACCGCGCACCAGATGGCCCAGATGAAGCCCCAGCGCACCTGTCGGTTGCGGTAGTCGTCGCGCAGCCGTTGCACCTTCTCGACATCGAGCATTGCTTCTCCTCACCGGAGGTCGACCGCTTCAGGTGTGACCCAGATCATGCCGCCGAGTCGGCGTCTCGCATACCCCCAATGGAGATACCATTTCATTGCATTGCGGTTTCGAATGTCCGATTAGGGTTCGAGGTATTGCCCTATGGGCTATTCGGTCAGGACAGCCCCACGATCTCGCCGTTCTCGTCGATGTCGATGTGCTGCGCGGCCGGGGTGGCGGAGAGGCCCGGCATCGTGCGCATGTCGCCGCAGATGGGGTAGATGAACCCGGCGCCGACCGATGCCCGCACCTCCCGCACCGGCAGCCGCCAACCCGTCGGTGCGCCCTTGAGCGACGCGTCGGAGGAGATCGACAGGTGCGTCTTGGCGATGCACACCGGCAGGGTGCCGAACCCGTTGCGCTCGTAGCGGTCGAGCTGGCGGGCGGCCTCGAGGTCGTAGTCGACGCCGTCGGCGCCGTAGACCTTCGTGGCCACCGTCTCGATCTTCGTGCGCAGGCTCGCATCGTCGGGATAGAGGAACGCGAATTTCGACGGCTCGTCGGCCGCCTCCGCAACCGCCTCGGCGAGCTCGGTGGCACCGCGTCCGCCGTCGGCGAAGTGGGTGCACACCGCGGCCCTGGCACCCATTTCCGCGGCAATCTGTCGGATGGCCTCGTGCTCGCTGGGATGGTCGCCGGGGAACGCGTTGATCGCCACCACCGGCGACACGCCGTGCAGCCGGATGTTCTCGATCTGCTTGCGCAGGTTGGGCCCGCCGGCGTGCACCTCGTCCGGGTTCTCCTCGAACAACGCGTCGGGCAGCGGCCGGCCGGCCACGATGCTGTGCTGGCCCGAGTGCGCCTTGAGGGCCCGGACGGTGGCGACGACGACCGCGGCGTCGGGGGTCAGGCCCGATGCCCGGCACTTGATGTTGAAGAACCGTTCGGCGCCCATGTCGGCGCCGAACCCGGCCTCGGTGATCAGGAAGTCGCCGCCGTGGATCCCGATCAGGTCGGCCACCACCGACGAGTTACCGTGCGCGATGTTGCCGAACGGGCCGGCGTGCACCAGCACCGGCGTGTTCTCCAGCGTCTGCAGCAGGTTCGGCTTGAGTGCCTCCCGCATGATCACGGTCATGGCCCCGGCGCCGCCGATGTCCTCCGCGGTGACCGGCTCGCCCGTCCCCGTGTAGCCGACGACGATCCGGCCGAACCGCTCGCGCATCTCCCGGATCGACCGGGCGAGCGCGAAGATCGCCATCACCTCCGACGCCGCGGTGATGTCGAACCCGGTCTGGCGCGGGATCCCGTCGGTGTGCGCGCCGAGGCCGACGACGATGTTGCGCAGCACCCGGTCGTTGACGTCGAGCACCCGGCGCCAGCTGATGTTGTGCGGATCCAGGCCGATCGCGTTGCCCTGGTACAGGTGGTTGTCCAGCATCGCCGAGAGCATGTTGTGCGCCTCGGTGACGGCGTGGAAATCGCCGGTCAGGTGCAGGTTGAGGATCTCCATCGGCACGACCTGGCTGTAACCGCCGCCCGCAGCGCCACCCTTGATCCCGAACGTCGGACCCATCGACGGCTGCCGGATCGCCACCGTGGCGGTACGGCCGATGTGGCGCATCGCCTGGCCCAGCCCGACCGTCGTGGTGGTCTTGCCCTCGCCGAGCGGTGTCGGGGTGATCGCGGAGACCACGACGTACTTGGCCTTGGGCCGGTCGGCCAGCTCCTCGACGGCCTCGAGGCGGATCTTCACCACGTCGCGCCCGTAGGGCTCCAGCAGGTGCGCGCCGATGCCCATGTCGCCCGCGACGTCGTCGATCGGCTTCAGGGTCGCGTCGCGGGCGATCTGCAGGTCGGAGGGGAAGGGCATGGCTCGCTCCCTAGTCGTCCATCGTCGTCGGCTCGAGCCCGAACTCGGCGCCCGCGTCGAGCAGGGCGTCGGCGAGGTAGCGCCCCGACGAGCGCTCGCAGTGCAGGAGGTAGCTCGGCACGCCGTCCACGTCGTCGCGCACGATGTCGGTGACGAGCTTCGCCACGGAGGTCCGCAGCGCCGCCCCGTCGGGGGTGACGTCATCGGCGAGGTCGATGGCGCAGAGCTTGGCGAGCACCTGCTTGCTCTGCGCCCCGCGCAGCCGCATCAGCGCCCGCCCGTGGGTGAGGTCGACGACCGAGACGAACTCGTCGGAGCCGGCGATCCGCTCGCGCAGTGCGGCGCCGGGGGCACCGACGACCAACCACTCCCCCGGCCCTGATCCGACGACGAGCGCGCCGTCGCCGTCGCGGACGGCGCGACTGAACCCGGTGCCGAGCGCGGTGGCCACCTTCCCGTCGTGCGGCGCCCGGACGTGCACCTTCTCGATCAGGCTCAGGTCGGCCAGCACGAGCGGGCCGTCCGCCTGCCGCCCGGTGGGCCCGAGCGGGCTGCGCGCGACCGGTGTCCCGGTGTCGCGGACCGGCCCCACCTGCCCGGCGTCCGCTGGCCGCAGCCGGGTGCCCTCCGGGTCGACGTGGGCGTGCGCGGTGACCGTGGCCGGGATCCGCCTGCCGTCGGGCAGCACCACCGTGACCACCGTGTCGATGGCCGCGTGCGCCGCGTCGAGCTGGGCGAGACACACCGCGCGCCCGAGCGTCGGCGACATCCGGCTGGACGTGACCCTGCCCAGGATCGTGCGCTCCCCCGCCACGATCTGGCTCGCCTCCGGCGGCACCACCGTCGGGTCCACCGGCTGCAGGCCGACCAGCCGCGGCCCGCTGCCGGACTCGCGCTGCCAGACCAGCTCCGGCTTACCGACGAAGTCGTCCTTGTCCAGCTTCACCAGCCGCTCGAGCCCGGCGCTGCCGGCCCTGGTCAGCCCGTCGGTGTCCTGGCCGACGATGAAGTGCCCCTTCTCCAGGCGCAGGATCCGCTGCGCCTCCATGCCGAACGGGGTGACGCCGAGATCGCGGCCGTGCTCGAGCAGCGCCTCCCACACGTGCAACCCGTACGCGGCCGGCACGTGCAGCTCGTAGGAGAGCTCACCGGTGAACCCGATCCGCCACAGCACGCAGCTGTCCACGCCGGCCAGGCGCCCGGTCCGCACGTTCATGTAGCCGAAGGCCGACTCGGTGAGATCGACGTCCTCGACGAGCCGCCCGACGAGCTCGCGCGAGCGCGGTCCGGCCACGTTGATGCTGGCGTACGCCGTGGTCAGCGGCGTGACGTGCACCTGCCACTCGGGCCGCTCGGTCTGCAGCCAGCTCTCCACCCATTCCCAGATCGCGCCCGCACCGGACGACGTCGTGGACATCAGGTAGTGATCGTCGGCGAGCCGCCCGGTGACCCCGTCGTCGAGGACGACACCGTCCTCGGCGCACATCACGCCGTAGCGCACGCGGCCGACGTCGAGCGTGGCCCACTGGTTGACGTAGAGCAGGTTGAGCAGCTGCACCACGTCGGGTCCGCGCAGGTCCAGCTTGCCGATCGGCGTCACGTCGATGATGCCGACGCCCTCGCGGACGGCCCGCACCTCCGCGACCGGGTCGCCGTAGTGGTCGGGCCGGATCCACTGCCCCGCCACCAGCGGGCGCGCCCCGAGACGCTCGTGCGCGGGCTGCATCGGCGAGTGCCGCACCGGCTCGAAGCTGCGCCCGGCGAGCGCGCCGAGGGTGACCGGGACGTGCATGGGCCGCCAGGTGGTGGTGCCGGTCTCGGCGATCGTCGAGCCGGTCGCCTCGGCGAGCACGGCCACGGCGTTGACCGTCTCCAGCTTGCCCTGGGCAGGCCCCATGGTCACCGTGGTGTAGCGCTTGACCAGCTCGACGGAGTCGTAGCCCTCGCGGGCGGCGGAGTGGATGTCGGCCGACGACACGTCCTCGGAGAAGTCGACCATGCCGTGGGTGCGGCCCCGGAACAGCTCGGGATGCTCGGCGAGCGGCAGCGCCGGGATCGGCAGCGGCGCCGCCTCGGTCCTGTCGACGGCTCGAGTGCTGGTGGGGACGGCGGCCACCTTCGCCCGCCGCACCGCCAGCGCGCGCCGGGCTGCCTCCGCACCGACGGCCTCGGCGTGGGACCGCAGCTCGTCGAGACTGCCGTCGCCGGCGATCCCGCCGGTCGCGAGGACGCTGTCGGGCAGCCCGTCGCCGGGTACGAAGCGGGCGGCCCGCGGCACGTACACCGGACGGTCGCCGGACTGGTTGAGCAGCCCGGCGGGTGCGGTCCAGCCGGTCGCGGTGACGAGCAGGTCGGCGTCGATCTTGCGGCCGTCGCCCAGCTCCACGGCGCGCACGCCGGAGCGCCCGTGTACGCGCACGACGTCCTCGCCGCGGCGGGCGTCGGCGATGTGGGCCACCTCGACCCCGACCCGGCGCAGGTCGGCGGCGGCGGCGTCGCCCTCGGCGTTGGCGCTGAGCACGACGGCCCGCTCGCCCGGCCGGACCCCGTACAGGTTGATCAGCCGCCGCACCGCGGTCGAGAGCATCACGCCGGGCACGTCGTTGCCGGCGAAGACGTACGGGCGCTCGATCAGGCCTGCCGCGACGACGAGAGTGCCGGCCCTGGCCTTGACCAGCTGCTCGGGGACACCGCGCTGCACGACCGCGATCCAGTTCTCGTCGTAGCGGGCCAGCACCGCCGCGTCGAGCAGCACCTCGATGCCCGATTCGGCGGCCACGGCCGCGCGCAGCTCCGCGAGCGCCGCCAGCTCCGCAGGCCCACCCCAGCGCAGGTACCCGCCGAGCTGGTGGCCCTCCTCCACGAGCATGACCTGCGCTCCGCCCTGCGCGGCCGCGAGCGCGGCGGCCATACCGGCCGGGCCACCGCCCGCCACCAGCACGTCGGGATGGGCATAGCGCTTGTCGGCGTGCACGTGCGGGGTGTCGGCGGAGATCCGGCCGGCGTGCGCGAAGCGGGCCAGCACCTTCTCGTAGGCGGGCCAGAGCCGCTCGGGCTTGATGAAGGTCTTGTAGTAGAAGCCGGGCGGCAGGAACCGGCCTACGAGCTGGTTGGCGGACTTCGCATCGAACCGCAGCGACGGCCAGGTGTTCTGCGACGACACCGCCATGCCGTGGGTGACCAGCCGGTGCGCGGCCCGAACGTTCGGCTCGTCGTCGACCTGCAGGATGGTGCCGGGATCGTGGTAGTCGGCGGTCAGCAGCCCGCGCGGGCGGTGGTACTTGAAGCTGCGGGAGAACACCCGCTCGCCGGCCGCGGCCAGCGCCGAGACGATCGAATCGCCGGGGTGGGCGGTGAACGGGCGCCCGTTCCACGTGAAGTGGAGCGTGGAGCTGCGGTCGATGACCTCGCCGGGCTGCCGCTCCAGGCGGCGCGTCGTGGCCTGCACTTTCTGAACCGGGGCGCTCATCGCGTCTCGTTGCTCTCGGTGTGGCGCTCGATGCGGAAGAACCGCCGGCAGCCCGCGCTGTGGTACCAGCTCTCGTCCACCCAGCCGCGCTCGTTGCGGCGCAGGTAGAGGTAGTCGCGCCACTGCTGCGTGGTGGTGGTCGCGGTCTCGGGACGCGGGTTCACCTCCCCTGCGTAGCGGAACTCGGCGACGTTGCGCGGCCCGCACCACGGGCACGGGAGCTGGATCATCGAGCGGTCCTCTCGTGTCGGGGGTGGCCTAGTGACCGACTGCGGCCGCGCCCTTCTCCCCGACGAGCGCACCGTCGGAGAAGCGGTCGAGCCCGAACGCCGCGATGATCTCGGGTGTGGCGCTCGTGGCGACGGCCTGCGCCATCGCCTCGCCGGAGACCGGTCCGGCCTTGAAGCCGTAGGTGCCCCAGCCGACGTCGAGGTAGAAGCCCTCGACCGGGGTTCTGCCCATGATCGGCGAGTAGTCCGGGGTCATGTCGCACAGTCCCGCCCATTGCCGCAGCAGGCGCATCTTCGACAGCGCTGGCATGAGCTCCAGCACGTGCGAGGCGAGACCTTCGACGAACTCCAGCGAGCCCCGCATCGAGTAGGACGTGAACGGGTCGACGCTGGCGCCGAAGACCAGCTCGCCGCGGTCGGTCTGGCTGACGTAGACGTGCAGCGTCCCGGAGACGACGACGGCGTGCAGGAACGGCCGGACGGGTTCGGTGACGGCGGCCTGCAGGGGGAAGGTCTGCACCGGGGTGCGCACCCCGGCCATGTCGGAGATCAGCGTGGACCAGCCCGCGGTGGCGTTGACGACGATCGGGGCGGAGACCGGCCCCCGGTTCGTCTGCACGCCGGTGACCCGGCCCGCGCTGACGTCGATGCCGGTGACCTCGGTCTTCTGGTGCAGGTGCACCCCGCGGGCGTCGGCCGCGCGGGCGTAGCCCCACACCACGGCGTCGTGGCGGATGATCCCGCCGGGCGGGTGGTAGAGCGCGCCCAGGATCGGGTAGCGGGTGGTGTCCGAGGTGTCGAGGTGGGGCACCAGCTCACGGATCTGGGCGGGGTCGATGACCTCGGAGTCGATCCCGGAGAGCTTGTTGACCTCCGCGCGCCAGCGCATGGTGCGCAGCGACGCGTCGTTGTGGGCCAGCGTGAGGTGCCCGCGCCGGGAGAACATCACGTTGAAGTTCAGGTCAGCGGCGAGGTGCCGGTAGAGCTCGAGGGAGCGGTCGTAGAACCGCACGCCCTCAGGCGTCAGGTAGTTCGACCGCAGGATCGCGGTGTTGCGGCCCGATCCACCGCCGCCCAGGTAGCCCTTGTCGAGCACGGCGACGTTGGTGATCCCGTGGTTCTCCGCGAGGTAGTACGCGGTGGCCAGGCCGTGCACCCCGCCGCCGATGATGATCACGTCGTAGCTGCTGCGGAGATCGTGGCTGCGCCACGCGCGCGGCCAGTCGTCGGCGAACAGACCGTGCTTCACCAGGCTGAACGCGGAGTACCGCGAACCGTTCAACAACGAGCGCCGATGGCCGTTCGACGAGCCGTTCCGGCCAATTCGCGAGACCACGTCGGACGCCTCCTGATCGGTGGCCACGGCGGGACGCGCCGGCGCCGTGTCGAGTCAGTGACGCAGACCATACGCAGCTCCAGTGGACGATGTCCACTGCCGATCAACGGTCGCGGCTCACCCGCGCGTACCGAGCGACTTGATCGCGAGGAACTGGATCGGCAGCGCGATGAGCTCGCTGGGCCCGTGCGCCACCTCGCCGACGAACTGCAGCGTGTCGCCGGCCTCGAGCACGAAGCGCGAGCCGCCGTAGCTGTACTCCATCTTCCCGCTGATCATGAAGAGCAGTTCGGTACCGGCGTGCTGGTAGAGCGGGAACTCGTCGATGCGCTCGGTGAGCGTCACGAGCATCGGTTCCAGACTGTCGTGCGGGGCCCGCATCGTGCCCAGCGTCTGGTAGCGCTGGCCGTGCTCGGAGTTGCGGTGCTGGATGACCAGCCCGCCGCCCGCCTTGACGAAGATGACGTCCTGCTCCTCGGACAGACCGCGGAAGAACGCCGTGACCGGCACCGACAGGGCCGCGGACAGCCGTGCAAGGGTGGCGAGGCTGGGCGAGGTCTGCGCGTTCTCGATCTTCGAGAGCATGCTCTTGGACAGCCCGCAGAGCTCGGCGAGCTTGCCGACCGTCCAGCCGTGCCGGAGCCGGAACTCCCGCACCCGCTCGGCGATGACCGCGGTGAGTGAGTCCTCGACGGCGCCCGCGCCGAGCTCGTCGTCGGTCGGCCACTCCATGTCGCTCGACTGCCCGATGGTCACGATCTGCTCCAGCCCGGATAGCAGGCCGCCGCCCGACGGACGTCGGCTGGACTACCCACCTGCGAGAACGGTAGTCGACGGCGACTGCCGCTCGGGCTGCGGCCTGGTCTCACTGTTGTCTCATGTGACGGGACAGGGTTTACTGCACGTGGATGGTACGACCCCCAGGCAGCATTCGGCGCTCGTCGAGGAGGGGCTCCATGGAATCCGATCTACAGCAGTTCTTGGCGCGCGCAGGACGGTCCGACGAGATCGACGAGGTCCGGGCCAAGATCGACGAGAGCGGCGTCCAGTACATCTACTACCAATTCGTCTCGGTCACCGGCCGCATCATGGGCAAGGGTGCCCCGGCCGCGCACTGGGAACGGTTCGCCAACAAGGGCTTCCAGCTCGTCTACGGGTCGACGGCGAACCTGTTCATCGACCGCCACGGCGACTACATCGGCTACGGCGCGGAGTCGCGCGAGCTCGTCGGCCTGCCGGACGTGGACACCTTCTGCGTCCTGCCGTGGGACCCGAAGACCGCGCGGGTGTTCTGCACCCTGTTCCGGTGCGAGGAGGAGGAGACCGACCCCGGCGCGTTCCTCACCTCCGACTGCCGGGGCAACCTCCGGCGGATCCACGAGGAGTTCGAGAGCCGGACCGGGCTGCAGATGCGGGTCGGTACCGAGCCCGAGATGATGTGGCTCAAGCTCAACCCGGACGGCACCCCGTCGGTCGAGGGCAAGACCAAGCCCTACTGCTACCACATCGACCAGTTCTCCGAGCTGCAGCCGGTGATCCACCGCGTCATGGAGTACGCGGCCGCGATGGACCTGGACATGATCCAGGGCGACCACGAGGACGCGCCGGGGCAGCTGGAGCTGAACTGGCAGTTCGACCGGGCCGAGCTGACCGCGGACCGGCTCACCACCTACCGGCAGATCTGCCGGCAGGTCGGCCGCGAGTTCGACCTGTTCCCGTGCTTCATGCCCAAGCCGTTCATGGGTGTCTCGGCCAACGGGTGCCACCACAACATCTCCTTGTGGCGCGACGACGAGAACGTGTTCCTGCCCGAGGGCGACAACCCGCGGATGCCCAGCAAGCTCGGGCTGGCCGCGATCGGCGGCGTGCTCGAGCACCTCGACGCGCTGACCTGCCTCACGTCGCCGACGGTCAACTCGTACCGCCGGATGTGGGACACCGGGTTCTGGGCGCCGGTCTACGCCGACTGGGGCTACCAGAACCGCACGACCGCGCTGCGGGTCAGTGCCCCGGACCGCTTCGAATACCGCTCCGTCGACTCGTCGGTCAACCCGTACCTGTCCATGGCCGGGCTGATCAAGGCCATGGACGACGGGATCGAGCGCAACCTCGACCCCGGCCCGCCGGAGGAGCGCAACATCTACGAGGCGATGGCCGAGGGCAAGAAGGCCCGCAAGATCCCGATGACGCTCGGTGCGGCGCTCGACGCCCTCGACGCCGATCCCGTCGTCCGCGATGCACTGCCGGCCGAGATGTACCGGGTCTTCCGGCACTACAAGCGCGACGAGTGGGAGCGCTTCTGCGCGACCGTCACCGACTGGGACGTCAAGGAATACCTCGACATCCTGCCGTAGGAAGGATTGCCGATGTGCGGCATCGCCGGGATCTTGCACAAGGACGGCCGACACGGTGACATCGGCCGGGAGCTGACGAACATGCTCCAGTCGATGCGCCACCGCGGGCCGGACTCGTCCGGCTGCGCGCTCTACGGCGAGCACACCGACGGGCTGGTCGTCCGGCTCAAGCTGGCCGACCCCCACGAGACCCGCGACTTCGACTTCGCCGAGCGCATGGCGCGCAGCAGGCGGCTGGTCGAGAAGCGGCTCACCGCCCTGGGCGCGACCATCGACACGATGGAGGGCGAGGCCGCCTACTCCTACCGGGCGACCTTCCACTACGAGGGCGACCTGAAGGCCCTCACCGACTACCTCGAGGACATCCCGGGCTGCGAGGTGCTCTCCCTCGGGCACTCCCTGGAGATCATCAAGGACCTCGGCGACGCCCGGACGGTGTCGGACCTCTACAAGCTCGACACCTTCACCGGCACCCACGCCATCGGCCACGTCCGGATGGCCACCGAGTCCGACGTCGACATCTCGGGCGCTCACCCGTACTGGGCCTACCCGTTCTCCGACGTCGCCGTGGTGCACAACGGGCAGCTGACGAACTACCACCAGTGGCGCCGGAGGTTGGAGCGCAGCGGACACCGGTTCCAGTCCGAGTGCGATTCCGAGATCATCGCCGTCTACCTCGCGGAGCGGATGGCCGACGGCGACTCGCTGGAGACCGCGATGAAGCAGAGCCTCGACGATCTCGACGGGGTGTTCACCTACCTCGCCGTCACCGAGAACAGCCTCGGCATGGCCAAGGACGAGATGGCGGCCAAGCCACTGGTGCTCTACGTGGGCGACGACCTGGTGGCGATGGCGTCGGAGGAGATCGCCATCCGGGCCCTGATCAACCACGAGATCGACACCTACGACCCCTATGAGTCCGAGGTGATGGTGTGGACGCGTTGACCCGATCCGCCCGCAAGGACATCCGCGGGCTCGCCGAGCCGGACGAGACCGCGCCGCTGACCGCGGTCGTCGACGGCGACTCCGCGGTGTTCGACGCCGCCGAGCTGAGCACCCGGCAGATCAACCTGGAGCTGCGCCGGCTCGTCTACGACGAGGGCATCACCGAGGTGACCATCGCCAACCCGGGGGCGAAGCACTCGCTCGCCGTCGGGATCCTCACCCGGTGCCGGATCCGGATCGACGGCAGCCTCGGCTACTTCGGTTGCGGGCTGCTCGACGGGCCGGAGGTCCACATCACCGGCCGGGTCGGCTGGTCGGTCGCGGAGAACATGATGTCCGGCGTCGTGGTGATCGACAAGAACGCGGGCTCGCTCACCGGGGCGGCCCTGCGCGGCGGTGACCTGGTCGTGCGCGGCGACGCAGGCGCGCGCACCGGGATCGACCAGAAGGGCGGCACGATCATCGTCGGCGGCAACGTCGGCTCGATGACCGGGTTCATGATGCAGCGCGGACGGCAGATCATCTGCGGCGACGCGGGTGACGGCCTCGGCGACTCGATGTACGAGGGCACGATCTACGTCGGCGGCCGGGTGAAGTCGCTCGGCATCGACTGCGTCCCCGGCGAGTGGGACGCAGCCGACACGGAGTTCGTCAACCGCAAGTTCGCTATCTACGGCCTCGGCACCCCACCTGAGCTGCAGAAGTTCGTCTGCGGCAAGAAGCTCTACAACTACGACACCCTTGAGCCCTCCGAGCGCAAGCTTGTCCTCTAGAGGAGATTCAGATGGCTGACGAGGCACCATCCGAGACCACCCTCCTCGGTGAGAGCAAGATCTTCACTCCCGCGGTCATCGACGACATCCACGTGAAGGCCGAGCTCGGCCGCTACCGGATGCGCGGGGGCGGGATCTTCAAGAAGATCCCGCACTGGGACGAGCTCGTGTTCCTGCCCGGCACCCTCACGCGCTTCGTGATCGAGGGCTACCGCGAGAAGTGCGAGACGAAGACCGTGCTCGGCGCGCGCTTCGCCAAGAAGCCGCTCGAGCTCGACATCCCCATCTACATCACGGGCATGAGCTTCGGTGCGCTCTCGCTCGAGGCGAAGATGGCGCTCGCCAAGGGCGCGTCCATGGCCGGGACAGCGACATGCTCCGGCGAGGGCGGGATGATCCCGCCGGAGCGCGACCTGTCCACGAAGTGGTACTACCAGGTCATCCAGAGCCGGTACGGCTTCAACCCGCACCACCTGATGCTCGCCGACGCGATCGAGTTCTTCATCGGGCAGGGCTGCAAGGTCGGCATGGGCGGCCACCTCATGGGCCAGAAGGTCACGGAGCAGGTCGCCGAGATGCGCTCGCTACCGGTCGGCATCGACCAACGCTCGCCGGCCCGGCACCCCGACTGGCTCGGCCCGGACGACCTGTCGCTGAAGATCCAGGAGATCCGTGAGGCGACGGACTACCAGGTCCCGATCCAGCTCAAGCTCGGCGCCTCGCGCGTCTACGACGACGTGCGCATGGCGGCCAAGTGCGGGCCGGACATCATCTACCTCGACGGCGCCGAGGGCGGTACGGGCGCCGGACCGCACATCGGGACCGAGGAGACCGGCATCCCGCTGATCGCGGCCATCCCCGAGGCCCGCCGGGCGCTGGAGGACGTCGGCCTCGCCGACGAGATCGACCTCGTGGTGGCGGGGGGCATCCGCAACGGCGCGGACGTCGCGAAGTGCATCTCGCTGGGCGCCAACGCCGTGGCCATCGGCTCCGCCGCGCTGTATGCGCTGGGCTCCAACAAGGACGTGCCGGGGAAGGTCGACTACGAGGGCACCATCGGCATCCCGGCCAGCAAGTTCTACCACTGGCACACCGGCAACGACCCCGCCGGAGTCACCACCCAGGACCCGGAGATGCGCAAGCGGCTCGACGTCGACGAGGGCGCGGGGCGGGTCTACAACTTCCTCCACGCGATGACGCTGGAGATGCAGATGCTGGCGCGGGCGTGCGGCAAGACCAGCGTCCACAGCCTCGAGCCGGAGGACCTCGCCGCGCTGACCGTCGAGGCGTCGGCGATGGCCAGGGTGCCGCTCGCCGGCACCTCCTACATCCCCGGTGTGACCGAAGAGCGCGCGCTCAGCGAGATCAAGGGGCTTCTGGCCAAGCTCGTCGCGAACAACGGGATGGGATCCCACGATGGCTGAGCGGATCATGGACATCTCCAAGCGGAAGCTGTCGGGCGGCAGGAGCATCGACACCGAGGAGCTCACCGGACGGACGTTCCCGTACCAGTTCGACGCCTCACTCGTGGAGGACATCGACCTGAACGCGGCAACGCCGGGCGCGGACCTCAACTGGCTCGAGGACATCCACCTCATGACCGAGGACGGCATGCCGGCCGTGTTCGACCGGTACACCAACGCGTTCCTCAAGATCCATTTCGAGATCCCGGAGGGGCGGGAGGACGAGTACGCCCGCAAGGTGCTGATCAAGCACCTGCAGGAGGGCAACTCGTACGGCATCTGGCTCAAGCACAAGCACGCCAAGTTCCCGCAGCCGGAGCTCGGGCCCTGGCTGGCGGGCTCCGCCACCGTCGGCGAGAACTACACGCCCCCGCGTCTCGAGGGCTGGGAGCAACCCCTGCACTGATCCGGCCCTACGTCTTGGCAGGGAGGCCCCGCCATGTCCACCGCCCAACCCGCGCCGGCCGACAAGCTCGGCAGGGCCGACGGTTTCGGCCTGCAGCGCACCATCGACTGGAAGGGCGCCTTCTGGATCGCGAGCGGCGTCCCGGCGCTGGTGCTGTTCTCGATCGGCTCGATCGCCGCGACCGTCGGCACGCCGTCGACGCTGGTCTGGACCATCTCGGTCGCCTTCGGCCTGATCCAGGCCTTCACCTGGGCCGAGATCGCCGGGATGTACCCGCAGAAGTCCGGCGGCGCGTCCGTCTACGGCGCGATGGCGTGGATGCCGTACTCGAAGTTCATCGCACCGCTGTCGGTGTGGTGCAACTGGCTCGCCTGGTCGCCCGTGCTCGCGATCGGCTCCGGCCTCGGGGCCGGTTACCTGCTCACCGCGCTGTTCCCCGCCGACGCGGCGATCAACACCTGGTCGTTGAGCCTCGTCGACCTCGGCGCGCTGAAGGACGGGCTCGAGCTGCGGGTCAACGCCCAGTTCGTCATCGCCGCCGCCTTCCTGCTGCTGGTGTTCGTGCTCCAGCACCACGGCGTGCTGCGCGCCGCGCGGGTGCAGACGATCATCGGCATCGCGGTGCTGGTGCCGCTGTTCGTCGTCGGTGTCGTCCCGCTGCTCACCGGTGACGTGGTGACGTCGCACTTCGCCCCGTTCGCGCCGCTGTCCGGGGCCTGGGACGTGGACGGGTGGACGCTGTTCGCCGGCGGCCTGTTCCTCGCCGCCTGGTCGGCGTACGCGTTCGAGACGTCGGTCTGCTACACCCGCGAGTTCAAGGACCCCGCCCGCGACACACCGCGCGCGATCTTCTCCGCGGGTCTGATCTGCCTGCTGATCTACGTGCTGGTGCCGTTGACGTTCCAGGGCGCGCTCGGCGTGGACCGGCTGGTGGAGCCCGACATCGTGGCCGGCACCGGAGTGGCCGCGGCGATGGTCGAGATGGTCGGCGGCGGGGCCGTGATCGGCAACCTGCTGGTCGTGATGCTGATACTGGCGCTGCTGCTCTCGGTCATGACGACGATGGCCGGCTCGTCGCGGACGCTGTACCAGGGATCGTTGGACGGTTGGCTGCCCCGCTACCTCGGGCGAGCGAACCGGCACGGCGCGCCGGCCAGGGCCATGTGGACCGACCTGGTCTTCAACCTCGTCCTGCTGCTGATGAGCGACTACGTGTTCGTGCTGGCGGCGTCCACGGTCTGCTACATGATCTTCAACTTCCTCAACCTCAACGCGGGCTGGCTGCACCGCAAGGACAACGCGCACCTGGCCCGCCCCTGGCGGGCGCCGACGGCCCTCATCGCCGCCGGCGCGGTGCTGGCGTTCGTCAATGCGCTCCTGCTCGGGTGGGGAGCCAACGTCTGGGGGCAGGGGGCGCTGCTCACCGGCCTGGTGGCCGCTGCGCTGATCCTTCCGGTGTTCGCCTACCGGCACTTCGCGGTGGACAAGGGGAGGTTCCCCGACGCGATGTACGAGACCGACTCCGACGGTGTGGCGGTCGCGCCGACGCGGCGCGCGGGAGTGCTGCCCTACCTCGTGCTGGCGGGCGGTGTCGCCATGGTCGTGCTCGGCCAGCTGCTCGCCGGCTGAACCGAGCCTCATCGCGGTCATCCGTCCGCTGCGCGCCGGCGTGGGGTCAGCGCGTAACGGACGTCTCCCGCGCCCTCGGGGGGCAGGGTCTCCGGCGTCCCGCAGGTGCTGCGCACGCCTCAGCCGGGGTCGTCCCACTCCGGGACGGCGAGCACCGAGCTCATCCGTTCCAGCTCATCGCGGTGCAGAGCGCTGAGCCGCCGCAGCACGTCGTCGCCCTGTGCGGTCAACTCGACCCGCACGACCCGCGCGTCGTCCGGGTCTGCTGCCCGCTCGACGAGATCCTGCGCCTGAGCGCGGTTCACCAGCTCGCCCATGCTGTGGTGGCGCAGCTGCAGCCGCTCGGCCAGCTCACCCACGGTCGCCCACTCCCGGCCGGGGAAGCCCTTCAGCGCGAGCAGTAGCTGGTACTGCTGAGGGGTCAGCCCGTTCCGGCGGACCGTCTCCTCGCTGAACCGCAGGTACCGGCGAATGCCGAAGCGGAAGCGGGCCAGCGCCTCGAAATCCTGCTTCGTCAGCGGAGGCGGCCCTGGCCGATCCTCGCTCTTCGCCGTCACCCCGCAATCAGACCACGGGCAGCTCGCCGTACGACCACCGTTCGACGTTATCTCGTGTTACGATATAACCACTCAAGGTGATGGCATGGGAGCGGAGGCGCACCGTGCTCGACGACAACGAGCGAAACGCTCTGCGCGAGCTCGAACGGCAGCTCGCGACCGAAGACCCCTGGTTCGTCCAGACCTTCGACCGCCACCAGGAGCGCATGTCGGATCAGCCGCGCCACCGGCACGTCGCCCGGATCGTCCTCGCGGTCGCGCTGGCCGTCTGCGCGCTCCTGCTGCTGCTCGGATCGCCCATCGGCGCGCTGGCCGTCGCGGTGACCGTTGCCTCGGCCTGGCTGGTGTGGCGCTTCTCCAGCCATCTCGATCCACAGTCCCTGCCGTGATCGCGACGCCTCCACCTACCGGGAGGCGACCGACGGCGTGATCAGCTCCACCGAGTTCGCGGCAAGGGCATCCCGCAGATCGGGCGGCGGCATGGTGTCGGTGATCAGGTAGTCGGCACTGCTCAGCTCGGACACCTGGGCAAACAGCCGGCGACCGAACTTCGACGAGTCGGCGAGTATCGCCACGCGCGCCGCGCGCGAGATCATCTCCTGCATCATCGCGGCCTCGGCGAGGTTGCTCGTCGTGTAGCCGGCGTCGACGGCGATCGCGCCGACCCCGATCAGCGCCAGATCGCAGCTGATGTCCAGCTCGGCGCCGCCGTTGGCCCGGAAACTGACCGGCCCGATCGTAGCGAGCGTGAGCGCGCGCACGGCGCCGCCGAAGACGTAGATGTCACGGATCGCCGTGGGCGGCAGCGCGCCGGGCACCAGCAGGTTGTTCGTCGCCACCGTGAGGTCGCGGTGCTGGCGCAGGCTCCGGGCGAGCGCGAGCGTGGTCGTCCCGCCGTTGATCATGATCGTCGAGCCGTCCTGGACCAACGCCGCGGCCAGCGTCGCGATCTGCTCCTTCTCCTCCTCCTGGAGCGTGAGCCGCTGGTCGACGGCGCGGTCCGTGCGCGAGATCGTCGACAGGCTGACGGCGCCACCGTAGGTGCGCACGAGGACGCCGTCGGCGCTCAGCTGGTCGAGATCGCGCCGCACGGTGTCGATGGACACGCCGAAGCGCTCGGCCAGATCGCCCACCGTGACCTGGCCGGCCTCGGCGACATAGGCCGCCAGCTGGGCCTTGCGGCCAGCAGGCAACCGGCGTTGCCGCTCCTGCTTGTCGGCATTCACTGCTTCCTCCCCCATGAGCGCGGCAGTATGCCACAACCATGCGTCTTCGACGGATAGAACCGCAGAGAGCCGCAGATCGCGACTCCCGCCGGCTCCGCGCCTCGTGCCGATCACGGGCCCGACCGCCGTGCAGACATTTGCAGTACTACACAGTTTTCTGCTGTTCTTTACTTGTCTTCGCGGCTCGCCCGCTGCTAGCGTGGCGCCGCTGCAGCAGAGAACAGTGCCGATCTCTCCGACGAAGGAGCTCGCCATGGCCGTCCGCGCAACTCGGTTGAAGCGACTGGTGGCGGCGGCGACCGTGGCCGCGGCGCTCGCCTTCACGGCGGCCTGCGGCGGCTCCGGCGGCTCGAGCGACGCCGCGTCAGGTGGCCCCGTGACGCTGGAGTTCGCCCAGTGGTGGGGCGCCGAGCTCCCGGCCGGCGAGTTCGACAAGATCATTTCTGACTTCACGGCGCAGAACCCGAACATCAAGGTCCAGCTGCTGAGCGCGCCGTACGCCTCGACCAAGCAGCAGCTGGTCACCGGCGCGGCGTCCCAGACGCTGCCCGACGTGGTGGGCCTGGACGGCGCGTGGGTCAACGACTTCGCCAAGCAGGGCGCGATCACCGATCTCTCCGCGTTGATGACCGAGGCGAACTACGATCCCGGCGAGCTCGCCAGCCAGGTCCAGGTCACGGGCAAGACGTACATGATCCCGGTGGTCAACTTCGTCTACCCGCTCTTCGTCAACAAGGACCTGCTCACCAAGGCCGGCGTCACGGACGTGCCCACCACGCGCACCCAGTTCCTGGACGCGGCCAAGAAGATCAGCGCGGCCGGCGGCGACGTCAAGGGCTGGGCGCTCCCGCTCGACACCGCCGTCCCCAACGGCGTCCAGAACGACGTCATGTCCTGGCTCTGGGCATCCGGCGGCACCATGCTCCAGGACGGGAAGCCGAACCTCAGCAGCGCCGCGGTCAAGAGCACGGTCGAGTACGTGAAGAGCCTCAACGATGCCGGCGTCATCGCGCCCGGCTCGCTCACGATGAAGGAGCAGGACAAGGTCGAGAAGTTCACCAACGGCCAGATCGGCATGATGATCGACTCGTTGGCGCACATCAACCTGATCAAGAAGAGCAAGCCGGACCTGAACTTCGAGGTGGCGGCAGTGCCCGCCGAGGACGGCTACACGGGCAAGCGCGGCATCCCGTACGCGTCGTGGGGCATCGGCATCTCCGACTCCACCGAGCACAAGGCCGAGGCGTTCAAGTTCGTCCAGTACCTGCTCAGCAAGGACGTGAACGCCAAGCTCGCCACGATCGCGAACGGCTTCCCCGGCAACAAGACCGCGCAGCCCGACTTCAGCACCAGCGACCCGCGCTTCAAGACCGCCTTCGACATCTACCAGCAGGGCTACCCGGCCAACGAGTTCGTCGGCCTGCCCAAGTCCGAGGACCTGATGCGCAGCTTCGACGAGCAGCTGCAGCTCGTGCTGACCGGCAAGGCGAGCGTCGACGACGCTCTCACGAAGTCGCAGGACTCGTGGACCTCGGTGATCGGGTGAGCCCGGTCAGGTGCCGACCATGACCTCCGCGAACGTCGATCCCGCGACCGCGCCGACCGCGGCGCGCCCCGGATCGCCCGCCCCGGGCCGGCACCGCCCCGGCCTGGGGCGGCGCCTGGTCCCGTACGGCTACCTGTCCCCCACGATCCTGCTGATCACGGTGCTGACGGTAGTCCCGATCGTCATGGTGATCGGCTACTCGTTCCGCGACAACGTGATCGTCAAGAAGAACCCGGTGTTCGCCGGGCTCACCAACTACGTCAAGGTGCTCACCGACGCGGACTTCCTGGCCGCGCTCAAGAACACCGCGGTCTTCATCTCGGTCAGCACAGTGGCCCACCTGCTACTGGGCCTCGCCTTCGCGATGATGCTCAACACGAAGCTGCTGAGCGGGGTCACGAAGGCGGTCTTCCGCATCGTCTACATCCTGCCCTGGCTGTTCACGATCGCGGTGATCGCCGTCATCTGGCGGCTGCTGCTCGACCCGACCGGCGTCGTCAACTACGTGCTGCAGACGCTGGGCCTCCTCCGCGAGGGCGTGAGCTGGCTCGGCGATCCGGCCACCGCGCTCTGGGCGGTCACGTTCGCCAACATCTGGTCCGGCTACCCGTTCTTCATGATCAGCCTGTTGGCCGCCCTGCAGGGCATCTCGGCCGATCTCTACGAGGCGGCGGCAGTCGACGGCACGAACTGGTTCCAACGGTTCGTCCACGTGACCCTGCCGCAGCTGCGGCCGGTGATCATCAGCATGGCGGTGCTCGACCTGATCTGGACCTCCCAGCAGTTCGCGCTGATCTGGATGATGACCGGCGGCGGGCCGCTGAACACCACCGAGATGCTCAGCACCTACACCTACAAGCAGGCCTTCAGCGAATACGAGTTCGCGACCGCGTCCGCCGCCGCGGTGATCGTCCTGCTCCTCACGACCGCGCTGGCCTTCTTCTACGTGCGCCAGCAGAGGGAGCAGTGACATCGATGGCGAGCGTCAGGACGAAACGCACCCTCGCGAAGGCCGGCGTCATCGCCGGGCTGGTGATCGGGGCGCTGTTCGCCGGCCTGCCGGTCGTGTGGATGCTCTCCACCTCGTTCAAGGACAACGGAGAGGTCTTCCAGAACCCGCCGAACCTGATCACCGACAGCTTCTCGCTCGACGCCTACCGCGAGATCCTGACCAACGGCGCCCAGCTGCGCTTCTTCCTCAACAGCTACGTCGTGGCGTTCGCGGTGACCATCCTGACGCTGCTGGTGGCCCTGCTGGCCGGCTACGCGTTCAGCCGTTTCCGGTTCCCGTTCCAGCGGACGATCAACGCCGTGATCGTCAGCGTCCAGGTGGTGCCGCCGATCACGCTCGTCATCCCGTACTTCGGGCTCGTCGTGGCGCTCGGCCTGTACAACACCTACCTCGGCCTGATCCTCACGCACATGGTGTTCACGCTCCCGTACGCGATCATCATGATCACCGCCTACCTGAACACGCTGCCCCGGGAGCTGGACGAGTCGGTCAAGGTCGACGGCGGCACCAGCTGGACTGCGCTGTGGCGGATCCTGGTGCCGATCTCGGTGCCCGGCCTGATCGCCGTCGGGGTCTACACGTTCATGATCTCGTGGAACGAGTACTTGTTCGCGCTCACGCTGACCCGCACCGACGACATGCGCACGGTGCCCATCGGCATCCAGCTGCTCATGGGTCAGCACTCGTACGAGTGGAACCAGATGATGGCGATGAGCATCCTCGGCTCCGTTCCCGTCCTCCTGCTCTTCCTCCTGTTCCAACGAAGGTTCATCGGCGGGCTCACCGCCGGTGCCGTCAAGGCCTGACCCGCTCCAGAAGGAGAAGAAACCGCAATGCTGACGACCGGCAAGGTCATCCTGGACGTCGCCAACGAGCACAGCTTCGCCGTGCCGGCCTTCAACATCAGTGACTGGGCGATGTTCCTGGGGATCGTGGAGATCAGCGAGGAGACGAACGCCCCGCTCCTGGTCGCCATCCATCCCGACGAGGTGCGCCACATCGGCCGCGAGATGATCACGGGGGTCATCGAGCGATCGCACCGCTCGAGCGTCCCGATCGCGATCCACTGGGACCACGGCGCCACCTACGAGCAGATCCTGGAGGCGATCCGGTTCGGCTTCACGTCCGTGATGATCGACGGCTCGCTCAAGCCGTTCGAGGAGAACGTCGCGATCTCCCGGAAGGTCACCGAGTCCGCGCACGCGCTGGGCATCTCGGTGGAGGCCGAGCTCGGCACCATCGGCGCGAACGACAGCTACGCCGAGGCCGGCTCCGCCGAGATCATCTACACCGATCCCGACGACGCCGTCAGGTTCGTCGAGGAGACCGGCGTCGACAGCCTCGCCGTCGCGATCGGCACGTTCCACGGCCTCTATCCGGCCCACCTGAAGCCGGAGCTCAAGCTCGATCTGCTCAAGGAGATCAAGAGCCGGGTGTCGGTCCCGCTGGTGCTGCACGGCGGCTCCGGTAACCCGGACGACGAGATCCGCGAGGCCGCGCGGATCGGGATCAACAAAATCAACATCTCCACCGACATCAAGATCGCCTACCACGAGAAGATGCGCGAGGTGCTGGGCAACGACCCGAAGATGCGCGAGCCCAACGCCATCCAACCCGCCTGCATCGAGGCCATGAACGTGGTCGCCGCCCAGAAGATCGAGCTGTTCGGCGCCGCCGGCAAGGCTTCCCTCTACTGACATGAGCGGCGCGTCCCGTGTCGTGCTGGGCCTCGGCGGTTGCGTCGACCACGAGTTGACGCTGTCCGCGGACGTCCTGGAACAGCTGGTCACCGAGTACGGCATCCGCGCGGCGGAACTGGCATCGCCGCCGCCGGTGGCCGACGAGCGGGATCTCGTCGTGTCGATCCTCGGGTACGTGGCCCGGGCCGGGGGCGGCGAGCACTTCGTCGCCTCCGCCCCGGCGCTCGCGACGTTCGCCGGCCGGTTCCCGCACCGGACGACCCTGGGCGGCACCTCGGTGCGGGCCGGGCTCCTGATGAGCCGGCTCGGCGTGCCCTCCACGTTCCACCTGGTCAGCATCGACGACACGGTGCGGCGGCTGCTGCCGCCGGACGTCGAGTACATCTGCAGCGGCGGCACGGACACGTTCGATCCGCACCTGATCGTCCAGTACGACCGGGGCCTGCGGATCCGCGCCGGCGACGTCGACATCACCGCGGCGTTCCCCAACCGGCTGATCTACGTCAACGATCCGGCCAACGAGTCCATGCTCCTCGCCGACGGGCTCGGCGCCCGGCTGCGCGCGGCGGAGATCTTCCTGATCTCGGGGTTCAACGCCATGCGCGACAAGGACCTGCTCGACGATCGGCTCCGGTCGCTGCGCTCCCACATGCTGCAGCTGCCGCCCGGCGCGGTCACGTACTTCGAGGACGCGGCCTATCACGAGCCGAGCTTCAGCCGCCGCGTCCGCGAGGTTCTGCTCGACGCGATCGACGTGTACGGGATGAACGAGGACGAGCTGCAGTCCTACCTCGGGCATCCGGTCGACCTGCTCTCCGCGCGGGACGTCGCGGCCGCGCTCGGCGAGGTGCAGGCGCTCATCCCGGTGCCGACGCTGGTGCTGCACACGAAGTACTGGGCGCTGGCCGCCGGCGCCCGCGCCGCGGAGTTCACCGTCGCGCTCGACACCGGAACCGTGCTGGCCGCCACCCGCTACTCCTACGGCGACGACTTCACCGACGCGGACGTCGATCGCCTGCGCCGGCAACCACGACGGCCCGAATCGGTCGCCTTCGCGGCGGCGCTGCGCGACCGGTTGGGCGACGGCGTCCGCTGCGTACCCGGGTTCGCGCTCGACGTCGCCCACCCCACCACCGTCGGGCTCGGCGACACGTTCGTCGGCGGCCTCCTCGCTGCGCTCGTACGGAAGGATCGCCGATTGTCAGGGGATGGAAGGCCGAGGAACGAGGCCGGGGTGGGTTGGCGCAAGACCGTCGAGACACTGCCCGCCAACCAGCCCGAGACGTTCTACCGCGGCGCCGGCCGGATCGCCGCGTTCCGCAACGTGCCGGCGTCCATCGACCGTCCCGAGGACTGGGTCGGCTCGGTGACCAGCAGGTTCGCGCTCGCCCCTTCCGGGCTGTCCACCCTGTCCGACGGCCGGGTGCTGGCCGAGGCGATCGCCGCCGACCCGCGCTGGTGGCTCGGCCCGGAGCGGGCAGACAGTGCCGACACCGGCGTGCTGGTGAAGCTGCTCGACGCCGGCCAACGGCTGCCGTTGCACGTGCACCCCGATCGCCGCTTCGCACGGGCGCACCTGGCGTCGCCGTACGGCAAGGCCGAGGCGTGGGTGATCGTCTCCGCGCGGCCCGACGCGCACGTCCACCTCGGCTTCGCGCGCGACGTGGCGTCCGACGAGCTGGCCGGCTGGGTGGCCGGGCAGCAGGTCGAGCAGATGCTTGCGGCCACCAACAGGATCCCGGTCGCGGCCGGTGACGCGATCTTCTGTCCCGCCGGCCTGCCGCACGCGATCGGCGACGGCATCCTGCTGGTCGAGGTCCAGGAGCCGACCGACTTCTCCGTCCTGCTCGAGTACGCGGGCTTCGGCCTGGCCGACGGGCACCTGGGCCTCGGCTACGACATGGCCCTGCAGTGCGTCGACCGCGGCGGGTGGACCCCCGACCGCATCGACGACCTGCGGGGTGGTGCGGACCGGCTGCTGCCCGCGTCCGCCGACGAGTTCTTCACCGCCCGCCGGCTGCGCGGCGGCGACCGTCTGGAGCAGGGCTTCTGCGTCCTGGTCGTGGTGGCCGGCGAGGGCAGGCTGACCGGTGAGATGGATGACCTGGCAGTGCGTCGGGGTGACACGCTGCTGATCCCGCACGCCGCAGGCCCGCTCCACGTGGACGGCCGACTCGAGATGATCCGCCTGTCCGCGTCGGGACGATGACTCCCGCGCGTGCTCCCGAACAGCGATGCATCGTCGGGATCGGTGCGGTGGTGATCGGCTAGTAGGTCGTCGCAGCTAAAACGTGGGTCGGGGCGGCGTCCAGGTGCGTGCATCGCAAGGCGGCGGAGCGCAGGCATACCGGGTTG
>Ga0307513_10002942_pt1 | contig 23296 bp, 21 predicted proteins | sample 15_EM_MG_FD_202174 | JGI IMG/M metagenome (GOLD analysis project Ga0307513, IMG submission 202174) | Populus trichocarpa ectomycorrhiza microbial communities from riparian zone in the Pacific Northwest, United States - 15_EM | ecosystem: Host-associated > Plants > Roots > Unclassified | place...
TTCGAGGGCTGCCCGCCCGAGTCCGCGGGTAGACCGCACGAGGCCGGCGGCAACGCCGGCCCTAGATGGATGGCCGTCTCCCCGGCCGCCGCGAGGCGACCGGGCGACAGAACCCGGCGTACAGCCCGACTCGTCTGCCGCTCTCTATTTCCGCAGGTCAGAGGTCATGTTTACTGACTGAACAAACCCTCGGGGCGAATCCGGGGCGAATCTGCGCTGCAGGTATCGTCGTTTCTGTCTGCCGCCCACGCCGCATATTCGGTCATTCCGGGTGTCAAATGCGGTCCAGTGTCGCTCTGCAGCAGACATCCCGGACTCTGATGCACTCGGAAGTACATGTACGAGCTGTCTCGCTGCTGACCCGCTCGGTCGGATTTACGCACGGGTGGCGCGCCCTGCAGTGCGGCGGATCGAGACAGCTCTCGACCGCAGCGGAATCTGGAAGTGATCACCGGTGCTTTCAGCCGGTTGAATCCCCTGTCGGGCAATACCGCTGGTTCCTGGCGAAGGCGGCTATGTGAGGTGTGGCCTTCCTGGCCCAGTGAGGTGGGCGCCGTCGCCCCATGTGCCGTTGTTGGACTCAGGACTGTGACAGTGATCGATGTCCATCCCCTCCAAATGCCGGCCGGCGACCTCTATGCCGGGAATTTGTCGGACGACTGCTGGATCCGGTCGATCAGGTGGTGCTGTCGTACGGCGTCGGCGAACGTGGTCGCCTCGGTGGTGCCGTTGGCCTTGTCGCGGGCGAACGCGGCGTACAGGTGGGCCAGGTCTTGCACGCTCTCGTCGAGAGAGTTGTCCGGGAGAGGCCGGTACTGCTCGGGCACGGGCAGCACCACGAGGGCCGACCCGTTGCCGCTTTCCGTGTTGACGCCGTGGATGGTGTTGTCCTCGGTGTTCTCGAAGGCGCGGTCGTTGGTGAGCCGCAGGACGCCCTCGGTGCCGGTGATGTCGATCTGCAGGCCCGTTGGAAACTTCTGAGCGCCCTCCAACTGGACGGAGAACAAGGCGCCATTCTCCAGGGTGCCGATGGCCATGACCTCGTCGGGCTTGGCTGAGGCAACAGTCCTGCCGGTCTCCAGGACGGTGAGCTCAGGGAACTGGGTCTCGACGAGCGAGGTGAGGTCCCTGGGGGGTCCGACGATCTGGAAGAGCACGTCGAGGAAGTGACCACCGTAGATGGAGAGAACGTGGGTGAAGGCGTCCACGTCGAAGGTCCAGGCCACCTTCTCCGGCATGACGGGCGGGAACGCGTCCACGCCGACCGAGATGCGGGCAGCCCGTACGTCCCCCACGTAGCCGCCGGCCACCAGGTCCCGAACGTAGCGTGCGGCAGGCCCCTGGCGGCGCTGGAGGCCGACGACGTGTCGGACGCCCTTCGCTTCGGCCAGGGAGAGTAGTTCCTCGGAGTCCGCGGTGCGGGAGGTCAGCGGCCACTCGCTGTAGACGTCCTTGCCGGCCTTGATGGCGGCCTTCACCAGCGGCACGCGCTGCGAAGTCGGGGTCAGCACGGCCACGAGGTCGACGCCGGGATCCTTGATCAGCTCGTACGCGTCATCGTAGGCGTGCGGGATGCCGAACTTCTCGGCCGCCTTCTGCGCCGATTCCTTCCGGCGCGCCGACACGGCGACCACTTCGAACTCCGGGAGCGTCCGCAACGCCGGGATGTGCCCGTAGCTGGCCCAGCCGCCGGCCCCGATGATTCCAACCCGGATTGCCTGCTCGCTCATGCTCTGCTCCTTCATGTGGAGGGGCTTGGCTCTCAAGCCATGTGCTGTCTGATGGTCTGGACGTTCGTGGGCGAGGGCTGGCGACCCCGGCGGTGGGTCACCCGGCCGGGTGGCGGTCGCGGCGCCTGGGCTGTTGGGAAAGCCGTGCCGGTGTGCGGCGAGGCGAGGGCGATGCGGAGGATGACGAGGTTTCCCCAGGTCAGGGATGCCAGCCGGGGCCTCACGTCCCCGAGTCCGCCGCGGTCCAGACGGTAACCATCTACGCCAGCGGCTCGCGCATCCCGTCATCCCGCTGACCACGGCGACCATGGGGTGGCATCGCAAGGGTCTGCTGCTTCTCGCGCCTTCCGGGAGGAAGACGGCGGTGCTCAGAGCCAGGAGGCCCGCGAGTGGCAGTCGGCCGGGACCGGGCCTCCGGTTTCCCGCCGCTGATGCTGCCGGGAGGTCGTGTCTGACGTGTGTCATGGCCCCATGGCCAAAGGGTCAAACGGGAGGCCGGGTGTCCCGCAGAGAGTCTGGACTGGCACTCCGGCAGGTAGCTGTAGATCGGAGAGATGCTCACGGAACCCACGACGCTGTGCCGGCGTCGAGAAAGGGCCATCGAGTGTGGTCGTCACGGCGCCCGGGCAGTGGGCGAAGTACCCACTGCCCGGGACTGCTACCGCTCTGAGCCGCAGTCAACGAACGATCGTTGGCGGGGCTGGCGCTCACCTCGCCCGGTCGCCCAGGTCCCGGTCATTTGGAGGAAAGGTTGCCAAGACGCTCGGCCATGTTCAACTCGAAGTCCTTGTCCGTGCTGAAGCCGGCGGCGTTCAGCTTCGGCATCATCGCCTGTGCTTCGGGCCAGGCGTCGACCCCGGCGAGCACATGGTTCGAGACCCAGAGATCCCCTTCCGAGGGGACGCCGGCGCGCGCGTTGACCAGCTTCTTGCCGACCTCCAGCGCGCGCTTCTCGAAACGGCTCACGCGCTCGGCGAAGGCGTCGACGAACGCGTCGAGCTCACTGTCGGGGACGGATCGGTTGACCCAGCCGTATCGTTCGGCGATGTCCGCGTCGAAGTCGTCCGCGCCGAGGACGACCTCAAGGGTCCTCGATCGTCCGATCAGGGCGGCGAGCCATTCGACACCGCCGCCGCCCGGAATGGAGGAGCCGGCGACCTCGATCAAGGAGAACACCGCCCGTTCCTTCGATGCGAAGCGCATGTCCATGGCAAGGGCGAATTCGAACCCTTGCGCCCGGGCGCGACCGCGCATCTTTGCCACGCTGATCACGGAGGACTGTGCGAGCCGGGTCACGAAGGTCGGCCAGTGGTCGAACGACGCGCCGCCCGGCTGATCCGCCGCCCCATGACCGCGCGCAACATCGTGGTGGTTGACGAAGAAGTCCTCGTCTCCGCTCTCGAACACGACGATCTTGAGATCGGTGTCGCGCTCGATATCGTCCATCAGGACGTTCAGTTCCGCGAACATCTCCGGGTCGAAGAGGTTGAACGGGGGGTTGTCGATGACGACGCGCCAGTAGGAAGGCGACTGCCGGATGACGCTGAGTCGATTGGTGTCGGCCATGATGTGTACTCCGTTCAGAGGACGATTGTGGGAGGACGCCTAGTTACGCGGTCATCGGCCATTTGCTCGAAGGTGTCACGAACAATGGCGCGACAGCGGCTCGACGCGTCCAGTACTGAGCGGGAAGGTGAAAACCCACTGGGTACGGGGAAGCCGTGCCAACGCGGCGCTGGCGACCAGGACGATGAGGAACACACCCCGGGCCAGGGACGTCAAGGCCCCTGTGCCGCTGCTGATTCGGCAGACTGGCGGGGTGTCGTAGGCGCGTCATGACCCTATGGTTGAACCTTGACATTGGTGTCAAGGTCAAATGGGCGGTCGCACATGCCAGCCGTCGGGAGCTGTACCGGCCGCCGATTGCGGATCGCCGCCCCCAGAGACGCGGGGTTGCTGAAGACGCGGGGCTGCTGACGAGCGCCCCGCTACTGGAACCCTGGCGGGTCGGGGTGCCCTTGGCCGCGATGACGGCGACCGTCTCCGTACAGAAGGAGTGCGGCTACGCGGCGCCGAGCGAGTTCCGCTCTGCCGTCGCTTGGCTGACGGCCTCCATGTAGCCGTCGATGGCATCCCTGTTGCGGGTGAGGCACTCGATGCGGGTCGTCATCCGGTCTCGCTCCTGCGCGAGGAGTGTCAGCAGTTCCGGCTCGGCGTCATCCACGACGATCTTGCGGGGCTGGCCGAGGCACGGCATCATCTGCTTGATGATGCGGGTGGGGATCCCGCTGTCGATCAGTCCGCGGATCTGGATCACCCGATCGACCAGGTAGTCGTCATATTCGCGGTATCCGTTGGACAGCCGCCGCGGTTCGATCAGACCCTGGGCCTCGTAGTACCGCAGTGATCGCGCCGGTGTATCCGTCAGCTTCGCAAGCTCTCCGATACGCATGTGACCGCTCTCACTCCTCACCTGTCACTTGGGGTTTGACCTTGACACCAATGTCAACCATGCATCGTAAGGTTCATGACCCAAGTACAGCACACGGATGCTCCGGCCGACCGGTCTGTCCGCTCGCACCGTCTCCCCCTGGCCGGCTTGCTCGCCCTCGCGGCCGGCGGCTTCGTCACGATCATGCTCGAAACGATGCCGGCGGGGATTCTGCCGGCGATCAGCGGCGGTCTCGGCGTTTCGGAGGCGGCCGCCGGCCAGACGGTGACCGTGTTCGCGATCGGGTCCATCGCGGGCGCCATTCCGTTGATCAGCGCGACGATCGGGTGGCCGCGCAGACGACTCCTGCTCCTTGCCCTGGCCGGATACGTCATCACCAGCATCGTCACCGGTCTGTCCGGCAGCTTCGCGCTGACACTGGCCGCCCGCTTCGTCGCGGGAGTCTTCGCGGGTGCGTTCTGGGGCCTGACCGCCGGATACGCGCGGCGCATGGTGGAGCCGCACCAGGTCGGCAGGGCCGTGACCGTCGCGCTGGCGGGTACGCCTGTCGCGCTCGCGATCGGCACGCCCGCGGGAACGCTGCTGGCCGGCCTGATCGGCTGGCGCGGCACGTTCGGCGTCATGGCCCTGCTCGCCGCCCTGGTGATCGTCTGGGTCCGTGCGGCCGTACCGGATTTCCCGGGACAGGCCAAGGGCGAGGGCACGTCCGTCGGGCGGGTCTTCGCCATCCCGGGAGTGCTGCCGGGCGTCGCCGTCATCCTGTTCTACGTCATGGCGCACAACGTGCTCTACACCTACATCGCCTCGTTCCTCGCACCGGTCGGCATGGGCGACAGCGTCAGCGCCGTACTGCTCGTCTTCGGTGTCGCCTCCCTGATCAGCATCTGGATCACGGGCATCCACATCGACCGGCACCTGCGGCGCCTCATGATTACCAGCACCGCGCTCTTCGCGCTGTCGGTTCTCGCGCTCGGTCTGCTGGCCGACCTGCCCGCAGCGGTGTTCATCAGCGCCGCCCTGTGGGGACTCGCGTTCGGCGGAGCGGCCAGCCTGATGCAGACGGCCGTCTCCGGCGCGGCCGGTGATGCCGTGGACACCGTCCAGTCGGTCGCGGTGACCGGCTGGAACCTGGGGATCGCCGGCGGGGGCATCCTGGGCGGACTGCTGCTCGGCGGATTCGGCGCCCTGTCACTGGCCTGGGGAACCCTCGCACTCCTGATCGTCGCGCTCATCATCGTGATCACCGGACACCGGCACGCCTTCCCCGTCCACCGGGCGTAGTCCGCAAGAGTGCGGGGCCTCGCGAGAAGTGAGAACCCTCGCCGTAGGTCCGTCAACGGTCGATCCGTCATCCAGCCGAGGCACATCGGAGGAGCAGATGCACAGCGAACCCGCACACCCGTGGCAGGACGGGCGGCTCACCCCGGACGAACGCGCTCGGCTCGTCGTCGCCGCGATGACCGAGGACGAGAAGTTCTCCTGGCTCTCCGCACCGATCGCCCTGCCGATCCCGGGATATCCGCAGATCCCGGACGGGGCCCTCGGGTCGGCGGCCTACTACCCCGGAGCTCCACGCCTGGACATCCCGGCGATCCAGCAGGCCGACGCCAGCCTCGGTGTCACCAACCCCGGCAACATCCGGCCTGGCGACAACGCGACCGCGCTGCCCTCGTCCCTGCTGCTCGGGGCCACGTTCGATGTCGCCACCGCGCGCGAGACCGGCGCGCTCGTCGGCCGCCAGGCCCGGGCCAAAGGGTTCGCCGTCCAGCTCGCCGGCGGCGCCAACCTCGTACGCGAGGCCACCGGAGGCCGCAACTTCGAGTACATCAGCGAGGACCCGCTGCTCACCGGCCGTCTGGCGGGCGCCTCCGTCGCAGCCATCCAGGCCCAGGGCGTCGTGTCCACCGTGAAGCACTTCACCCTCAACGCCCAGGAGACCGGCCGCGTCATGGCCGACTCCCGCATCGAGGAAGCGGCCCACCGCGAATCGGACCTCCTCGCCTTCCAGATCGCCATCGAGGACGGACGCCCGGGCGCGGTCATGCCCGGCTACAACCTGGTCAACGGCCACTACGCGTCCGAGAACGCCCACCTGCTCACCGACATCCTCAAGGGCGAGTGGGGGTTCGACGGCTGGGTCATGGGCGACTGGGGCGCCGCCCACAGCACCGAGAAGGCAGCTCTCGCCGGCCTCGACGTCCAGTCGGGCGCGAACTTCGACGCGAAGCCCTACTTCGGCGCACCGCTGCGCGATGCAGTACGCGAGGGCCGGGTTCCTCAGGAGCGGATCGACGACATGGTGCATCGCCAGCTTCGCACTCTGTTCCGCCTCGGCGTGATCGACGACCCGCCCGCGCCCGGCGGTGTGGTCGACCACGGCGTCGACGATCTCATCGCACAGCGCGCCGCTGAGCGTGGCCTCGTCCTGCTCAAGAACACCGGCGACCTGCTTCCCGCACCGCAGGGCCTTCAGCGCGTCGTGGTCATCGGGCGGCACGCGGATGTCGGGGTCCTCTCCGGCGGCGGGTCCTCCACGGTGACGCCGCACGGCAGTGTCGTAGAGCCGTCCGGGGTCGACCGAGTCTGGGCCGACCGGGTCCACCACCCCTCCTCGCCGATGCGCGCGATCCGCGCCGAAGCAGGCGCCGCCCACGTCGACTTCCACGACGGCACGGACACCGCTGCCGCCGTAGTGGCCGCGCGGGGCGCCGACCTCGTCGTCGTCATCGCCCAGGAATGGCGTGCCGAGGGTCTCGATACGCAGGGCCTGGGGCTGCCCGACGAGCAGGAGGCACTGATCGAGGCGGTGGCCGAGGCCAATCCGCGCACGGTCGTCGTCGTGCAGTCCGGAGGCGCCATCACTGTCCCCTGGGCGGCGAAGGTCCCGGCTGTCATCGCCGCGTTCTACCCAGGCGGGCGCGGGGCAGAGGCCATCGCGGGAGTCCTGTTCGGACGCGTGAACCCCTCCGGCCACCTGCCGGTGACCTTCCCGGAGTCGATCGGGCAACTCCCGCGACCCGAGCAGAGGGACCCGGCCACGACCACGTCGAACCCCAACATGGAGCGCATCGGCGAGATCTTCGAGGTCTCCTACGACATCGAGGGCAGCGATGTCGGATACCGCTGGTTCGAGCGGGAAGAGCTGACGCCCGCCTACCCGTTCGGCTGGGGACTGTCGTACACGACGTTCGCCTTCAGCGGCCTGAGCGTCACCGCCCACGGTTCGGACGTCCGCGTAGTGTGCACCGTCACCAACACCGGCGCCCGCACCGGCTCCGCTCTGGCCCAGGTGTACGTCAGCCGCGGTACTCCCTTCGGCGGCGACCCCGACAACTTCGGGTCCCGGCTGGCCGCGTTCGAACAAGTCCATCTGGAGCCCGGTGAGAGCCGCCCAGTTGAGCTGCACCTCGAACCGCGCCTGCTGGCCCGCTGGGACGTCGACGCCGGGGCATTCCGCATCGCAGGCGGCAGCTACCAGGTCCGCATCGGGGCACACGCCCATGACGAGGACGGGCCTGCCCAGACCATCCTCCTCCGCTCGGACCTGCTGAGCTGACGCACAACGCGTCCGAACAGACCTCCACGGCACCATGCGGCGCACGTGGGTGACCAGCCACCTTGAAAGGCACCACGACATGAGCACCATCGACACCGCCCGCCCCGCAGCGGCTTCCGGCACCTTCCGCCTCGGCGGCGACCTTGAGATCACCCGCCTCGGCTACGGCACGATGCAGCTGACCGGCAAGGGAGTCTGGGGCGAGCCGAAGGACCGCGCCGCGGCCGTCAGCGTGCTCAAGCGCGCAGTCGAACTCGGTGTGAACTTCTTCGACACTGCCGACAGCTACGGCCCCGATGTCGCCGAGCCCCTCCTGCGCGAGGCCCTGCACCCCTACGGCGACGACGTCGTCATCGCGACGAAGGCCGGTCTCACCCGCCAGGGCCCCGACCTCTGGACGCCCGTCGGCCGCCCCGCCTACCTGCGCCAGCAGGCCGAGATGAGCCTGCGCCGCCTCGGCGTCGACCGCATTGACCTCTTCCAGCTCCACCGCATCGACCCCGACACCCCGCTCGAAGACCAGATCGGCGAGCTGAAGAAGCTCCAGGACGAGGGCAAGATCCGACACATCGGGCTCAGTGAGGTCAGCGTGGCGGAGGCCGAGGCGGCTCAGGCGATCGCGCCGATCGTCTCGGTGCAGAACCTCTACAACCTCACCAACCGCTCCTCCGAGCAGTTGCTCGACTGGGCGACGGAGAACGGCGTCGGGTTCATCCCGTGGTTCCCGCTGGCGACCGGAGCACTCAGCGGCGAGGGCAGCCCCCTGTCCGAGATCGCGGGGCAGCACGGGGCCTCGCCTGCGCAGCTGGCCCTCGCGTGGCTGCTCAAGCGTTCGCCGGTGATGCTCCCGATCCCGGGCACGTCGAGCGTCGCGCACCTTGACGACAACGTCGCCGGCGCGGCCATCGAGCTGACCGACGACGAGTTCGAGGCGCTGTCGAAGGCTGCCGCCTGATCGGCCTCCACCACGCGACCCTGACCTCGCACGAGCCATATGGCGAGTGCGGCTGTCGGCCTCGCGGGCCAGTACGCGGAGATCGTGAACTGGATGCGGCTGGCCGCGTCCGCAGCAGCTTCCGCAGTTCCGCCACGATCTCCGCGTACTGGCCCGCGCTGACGCTGCCGGCCCGTTCTCGGTGATGACCAGGACAGGGCCGCCTGCGCGCATGATCAGCTCAGCGCGCCGCCGCTGACGAGCAGCTGCTGTCCGCTGATCCAGCGGGACAGCTTGCCGGTGAAGAAATCGACTGCGTCCGCGACGTCATCGACCGTTCCCATGCGTGAGCCGAGGGGGCTGGCGTTCTGCACGAGCCGGCGGAGCGGGTCGTCGGCGTTGCTTTCGGTGAAGTAGCCTGCGCCGTCTGTCGCGGTCGGAATGACTGCGTTGACCGTGACTCCTCGTTCGCCGATTTCCTGGGCGAGCACTCCGACCAGGAAGCTCGCCGGCAGCTTGCTGGAGGTATAGAGGCCGAAGCCGGGGGTCGGGCGGAGGGTGGAACTGGATCCGATGTAGACGATCGAGCCGCCGCTGTCGACCATGGCTCCTGCCTTCTGCAGCGTGAAGAACGCGCCTTTGGCATTGACGTTGAAGATGCGGTCGTATTCGGCTTCGGTGACGTCCAGCACCGGGCCGAGGCCCTCGTCGAGGCCGGCGTTCGCCACGACGATGTCCAGCTGGCCGAACCGGCTGCGCGCCGTGCCGAGGAGAGCCTCGATCTCGTCCGGCTTCGACACGTCCGCTTGGACGGCGATGGCCTGCGAACCCTCGTCTTCGATCGCCGCGACCGTTGCGGCGGCGCCTGCTGCTCCCCGCGCATAGTTGACCACGACGCTTGCGCCGAGCCGGCCCAGGCGGATCGCGACCGCCTGCCCGATACCCCGGCTGGCGCCGGTGACGACGGCCACCTTGCCCGTGAGATCCGTCATGACTGATTCCCCTTTGTTCCTCTCATTTCGGCGTCCCGCGGCTTGCGTGCGGGGCCGGGACCGATACCGGACGCATCGCCGGTGATCGCAGTACTACTGCCGTTCAGGTGTGCCGGTGAAGGAGCGGCCCGGGGTCCGGGCCGCTCCTTGTCAGGCGCCGGCGCCGCCGTCGACCGGGACGATCGCGCCGGTCACGAACGAGGCGCGGTCGCTGAGCAGCCACGCAGCCGCCTCGGCGACCTCGCGGGGCCGGCCCATGCGGCCGAGCGGTGTGCCCGCGGTACTGGCCTCGATGATGCCGGGAGTCGCCGCCTCCCACTCCTCCATCATCTCCGTGGCCGTGCCGCCGGGAGTGATGCCGTTCACCCGGATGCCCTCCGGGGCCCAGGTCACCGCAGCGGTCTCGGTGAGACTGTTGAGCGCGCGCTTCATGGCGCCGTACGCGGGCAGGGGCGGTACCGCGCGGCGGCTGCCGATGCTGGAGGTGTTGACGATCGCCCCGCCGCCGCTGCGCCGCATCAGGGCGGCCTCGGCGTTCATGGCGGTCCAGTGCGAGCGGAAGTTCACCGCGAACTGCGCGTCGATGTCCTCATCGCTCGTGGTGTCGAGCGGGCCGGGCTGCTGCTGGACGATCGCGCCGTTGTTGAAGGCGCCGTCGAGGCGTCCGTGCAGTTCCTCGACGCGGTCGACGGCGGCGCGGATGCTTGCGGGGTCGGCGAGGTCCAGGGTGACGGCGTCGGCGACGTGGCCGTCGGCACGGATCTCCTTCACGATGCGCTCAAGGGCGTCGGTGCTGCGGGCGGCGAGCACGACGGCGGCGCCCTCGGAGGCGAAGAGCCGGGCCGCGGCCGCGCCGATGCCGCGGCTGGCGCCGGTGATGAACAGGACCTTGCCGGTGAGCAGGCCGATGGATGCGCTGTCGGTGGTGTGCGTGTTGTTCGTCATGACACCAGCGTCCGGCCGGCCCCGGACCGGATACAGGCACAGGCTGTACCAGGATCCGCCGCCGGGCGGCGCGCACACTGGGCGTATGGACAAACAGGAACTCGGGGCGTTCCTCCGCAGCCGCCGCGAGCGGCTCCGCCCGCAGGACGTCGGCCTCCCCTCCGGACCACGACGCCGCACGCCCGGTCTGCGCCGCGAGGAAGTGGCAGTCCTCGCCCACATTTCCACGGAGTACTACATCCGCCTCGAGCAGGGCCGGGCGCCACGCCCCTCGGGCGACGTCCTGGCCGCCATCGCGGGAGCGCTGCGGCTCACCGACGCAGAGTCCGACCACCTCCACGTCCTCGCGGGCACCGCGCCGAACCGCACCGGACTGCACCGGCGCGACGTCCGCCTCAGCGTCCTCGCGCTCCTGGACAGGCTGCCGCAGACGGCCGGCTTCGTGATGTCCGCCGCATGCGAGGTCCTCGCCTGGAACGACCTCGCCGCCGCGCTCATGGAGGACTTCGCCCCGCTCACCCCCAAGGACCGCAACCTCGCCCGCCGGGCCTTCCCCGGGCCGCAGCCCGCCGATACGACGCTCTACGGGATCTCCGACGCCGCCGACTTCCGCCTGAGCGTCGTGATGCAGCTTCACGCCACCGTCGCCCGCTACCCCACCGATCCCGCGGTGACCGGCCTCGTCGACGAACTCCGCGACACCAGCCCCGACTTCGCCCGGCTCTGGGAACGACACGACGTGCAGGCCGCACCGATGCTCACGAAGACCTTCCGCCACCCGGCCGTCGGCGAGGTCACCGTCGACTGCGACACCCTCACCCTCACCGACCGCGACCAGTACCTCGTGCTCTTCACCGCGCCGCCGGGATCGCCCGGTGCCGAAGCCCTCGCTCTGCTGAACGTCCTGGGAGCAGAGGCGAGTCACTACCCGCGGTAGCGCCACAGCCAGCCACCGCGAGCACCAACGCCAGCAGGGATGACGTGCCGATCCGGTCGGCCGTCGCCTACTCGTCCAGGTGGCGATCCCTTGTCGGTAATCCGGCACCCACCAAGCGCACTCGGTGGGTGCCGAAGGCTGTATGCCCCGGCCTGGTGATGCGCCCAGCTCCCTCCGCTACGGCCTCCACGAACCACATGAGTGCACCGGCCCGAACGCTGCCCGCGGTGTTTCGGTAGGAGAGTTGATCCGCGTTGTACCTGGCCCACTGGGTGGAGAACGTCGGGCTCGACATGGTCTGGCCCGCGTACCTCTCCATGCCCAGATAGCTGCTGCTGAAGGGCAGCTTCGCTTCGCTGTACTGTGCGACGGCAGCCAGCTCATACCCGTGAGGTCTGCGTCGGGGAGGGTGGTAGTAGATGTGGGTGCCGGGAGCGACGTAGCCCTGCACGTACAGGTTGTGGGCCCTGAGGATGAGCCGGATGGGCTGGTTCGAGCCGTCGTAGGCGTTGACGAAGAAGTAGTCGTCCGTGGTGCCTTCGGTGCTCCACACCGTTTGGGAGCTGGTGCCGTAGATGACCCGGTTTTCGGCCCAGTCTCGGACTGCTGTCAACCCACGAGCCGCAGCACGTCCGCCAATCCCCGCTCACCGGTGCGGTGTTCCGCTGACAGGATGTAGGTACGCAGACCGCAGGCGGCAGCGCCGCCGTCGCGGACCGGGTTGTCGCCGACCATGAGCGTGGCGCGGGGGTCGGTGCCGAGGTCGGCGCACGCTTTGAGGAAGAGCTGCGGGTCGGGCTTTTCGCGGCCCTGCTCGTAGGAGATGACGCAGGTGTCGATCAGGGCGTCCAGCCCGTGGTGGGCGAGGTGTGTGCGCAGGTCCCAGGCGAAGTCGCTGACGACGGCGGTGCGCAGTCCGCGTTCGCGCAGGGTACGCAGGACCGGTTCGGTGTCGGGGTAGGGGATCCAGGCGTCCGGGGCGGTGAGTTCTCGGTAGGCCGCCTCCTCCGCGCCGCGCAGGAAGTCCACCTGCTGCCACCATCCCCACATTGCGCGGCGGTGCTGCTCGGAGGAGAGGTCCCGGCCTTCCTGGAGGGCGACGACGGCGGGCAGGCGGAAGGCGGCGCGCAACTGGTCGGAGATCTGGGTCACCGTGCCGGGCTCGTCCAGCGCGGCGAGGCGGCCGGAGCCGGCGCCGACCCGGCGCAGCCATGTCTCCAGGTCGATCATTTGGAAGAGGGTGTTGCTGAAGTCGAACAGGACGGCCTGGACCGGAGGCACGGGCGCGGCCATCTCGGCGTCACTGGGGCGGTAGGCGCTGGGCGTTTCGAACAGGGTGTGGATCATGCGGAGGGCTCTTCTGGGTCGACCGTCTCGACGGGGGCCCCGAGGCCGCGCATGGCCGCGACCTCCGCCTCGGGGGTGCCGGTGTCGGTGAGGACGGTGTGGTAGTCGGCCACGGACCCGTACGCGTACGTGGCGGTCTTCCCGAACTTGGAATGGTCCACCAGCAGCAGGGCCTGTTCGGCGGAGGCAAGCATGGCCAGCTTCACCTCGACGTAGTCGCTCAGGGGATGGAAGAGCCGGCCTTCCAGGACTGCGGTGGCGGACATCAGGGCGAGGTCGGCCCGGATCTGCGACAGGGCGCGGGTGACGGTGGGGCCGGTGCAGGAGTTGAAGTCGCCGCGGTAGTGGCCGCCCAGCAGGGTGACGTTCACCCCGGGGGCGGCGGCCCCTAGGCGCTGCGCGAGGCCGACCGAGTTGGTGATGACGTGCAGCTGATCCACCTCCGCCAGCGCGGGGACCAGGGGGAACAGGGTGGTCGAGTCCTCCATGAGCACTGTGCTGCCCGGCCTGATCCGGTCGGCGACGGCCGCGCACAGCGCGTTCTTGGCCGCGAGGGCGCTGTTCTCCCGGAAGCGGGTGGCCGTCTCCATGGTGAGGGCGGGGAAGGCGATGGCCCGCCCGCGCTCCTTGCGCAGCAGATGTCGCCCGGTGAGGTCGTCCAGGTCCCGGTGCATGGTCATCAGACTGACGTCGAAGTGCCGGGCGAGGTCGTCGATGCGTGTCTCGCCATGGCCGGCGACGTAACGCAGCACGGCCTGGCGCCGCTCCTCGACGGCGGCCTGTGACAGTCGCGTACGGGCGGTCACGGTGCCCCTCCTTCCCGCTCGATCCGGTCTCGCAGTTTCCCACACGGGCCGGTGAGGGCCGGGGCCCGTCCGGCTCGCGGGCCTCGGGCCGCCCGTGCGGCGACGGCAGCTGCGTACGACGTGCATATCTGCGTCCATGTCGGCATCCATGCCTGGGTGGCCGTGGGCTACGGTCCGTCCACCGTGACCAGTACCTTGACCTGCTCGGGGTCGACGGATGCGGTGAATGCCTTGGCGGCCTCCTCCAGCGGGTAGGTGGCGGTGACGATCTCGCCGGTGTCGATGGCGCCGGATGAGATCAGGGACATCGCGGTGCGGTAGTCGTCGCCGGTGTACATGAGGGTGCCCTCGATGCGGATCTCGCGGTCCTGGATGAGGTCGAGGCGGACGGGGGTGGTTCCGGCGGCTCCGACGCCGACGACGATGATCGTGCCGCCCTTGGTGACCAGGTCGGTGGCCTGGGTCATGGACTGCTCGCGTGCCACGCAGTCGAAGACGACGTCGGCCGGGCCGCCGAGCGTCTCGTGGGCCCGGGCCGCGAGGTCGGGGGCGTCGGCGGGCAGGGCCGCGTCGGCGCCGAGGCGCAGGGCGCGGTCTCGCTTGCCCGGCAGCAGGTCGGTGACGGCCATCTTTGCGGCGCCCGCGTGCCGGGCGGCGGCGAGGACGAGCAGGCCGATGGGGCCGGCGCCGAGGACGACGACCGTGCGTCCGGTGAGGTCACCGGCCTTGGCGACGGCGTGTACCGGGGTGGCCAGGGGCTCGACGAGGGCGGCCTCGATGTCGGTCATGCCGTCGGGGACGCGGTGGACGCGGTCGGCCGGGATGGTGAACAGGTCGGTCATGGCGCCGGGCGTCTGGCAGCCGAAGACCTTCAGTTCCTGGCAGATGTTGTAGCGGCCGGAGCGGCACTGGGGGCACCGGCCGCAGTACAGGTTGGGTTCGATGATCACGCGGTCGCCGGGCGTGAAGTCCTCGGCGCCCTTGCCGGCCGCGGCGACGACGCCGACCGCCTCGTGGCCGGGGCGGTAGGGCAGGTCGATGAAGGGATGATGGCCGGCTGCCGCATGGGTGTCGGAGCCGCACACGCCGACGACCGTGGTGCGTACGAGGAGTTCGTCATCCCCAGGAACGGGGGCGGACACCTCCTCCAGGGTGATGTCGTCGAGGGAGCGTACGAGAACGCGGCGGATCTGCTCGGTCATGGTGGCGGGTTCCGTTCGGTGGGGGAGCGTTCACGCGGTTGCGAGGCGGGGCTGGATCTGGATCTTGCGGCCGAGGCCGGCCTGGAAGCGGGCGATCGCGTCCGGGAACGCCGCCAGCGGGAGGCGGTCGCTGATGAAGACGTCCGGGTCGATGACGCCAGTGGCGAAGAGGTCGGCGGCGCGTTCGAAGCTGTGCAGGACGGCCATGGAGCCGGTGATCGTGATCTCCTGGTTGTAGATCTTGTACGGCTCGATGGTGGCCCGGGTGGCGTAGTCGGCGACCCCGAACTGCAGGTAGGTACCGCCCTTGCCGACCTGACCGAGGGCGTCCTGGATGGCCTGGGCGTTGCCGGTGGCATCGACGACCAGGTCCCAGCCGTAGTTCGGCCGGTCGAGTTCGTCGGCGGCCGCGGCGGCCGCGGAGCAGCCCAACTGCCGTGCCGTTGCCAGGCGTTCAGTGTTGATGTCTACGACGTCGACGCTCGCGGCGCCGGTGGCCTTGGCGAGCTGCAGCATCATGAGGCCCATGGTTCCGGCGCCGTAGATGAGCACGCGGGAGGCGAGGCGGCTGCGCAGGACGTCGTAGCCGCGCACGGCGCAGGACAGCGGCTCGATCAGGGCCGCGTCCTCGGTCCGTACTCCCTCGGGAAGGACCGTGCAGTTGGCGACCGGTGCGGCCACGAACTCGGCGGCAGCGCCGGGGTGGGTGACGCCGATGGCGGCCCAGCGTTCGCAGAGGTTGTTGTGGCCGAGGCGGCAGTAGTGGCACTCGAAGCAGTACAGCGACGGGTCGACTGCGACCCGCGCTCCGACAGCGAGTTCGGTGACGGCGGAGCCGACCGCGACGACCTGTCCGGCGAACTCGTGGCCGGGAATGATGGGCAGCTTCGGGGCGAACTCCCCCTGGAGGATGTGCAGATCGGTCCCGCACAGTCCGGTGGCCGCGACCTCGACGACGACCTCGCGCGGGCCGGGGGCGGGGTCGTCGACGGTGGCGAGTTCGACGCTGCCGGGCTGGGTGATGACGGCCGCCTTCACTTCACGGCTCCCAGGGAGAGGCCGCGGACCAGCTTGTCCTGGGCGGCGAAACCGGCGATGAGGACCGGCAGCGACACGAGGGTGGCCGCCGCGCACAGCCGGGCCAGGAACAGGCCCTCGTTGGTGATGAAGCCGACCAGGAACACCGGCGCGGTGGACGCCTGGGTCGCGGTGAGGTTGACGGCGAACATGAACTCGTTCCAGCTGAAGATGAAGCAGATCAGCGAGGTGGCGGCAAGCCCGGGCATGGCGACCGGCGCGACGACCCGCCACAGCACGGTGATCAGGCCGGCCCCGTCGACCTCGGCCGCCTCCAGGATCTCCTTGGGCACCTCGGCGAGGAAGGAACGCATCATCCACACCGCGATCGGCAGGTTCATGGCGGTGTAGAGGATGACCAGCGTCCATACGTTGTCCAGCATCCCGGCATCCTTGACGATCAGGTAGACCGGCAGCAGGGCCGCGATGGCGGGGAGGAACTTCGTGGACAGGAAGAAGAACATCACGTCGGTCCACTTCTCGACCGGCTTGATGGACAGCGCGTAGGCCGCCGGCACCGCGAGGGCGAGCACCAGCAGCGTCGAAAGGACGCTGGCCATGACCGAGTTGAGGAGGAAGGGGGTGATGTCCCGGCTGAACAGCAGCTTGTACTGGTCGAAAGTGAGGGACGCGAACGGGGTGGGCGGGTTGGTCGCCGCGTCGGCCTCCTGGTGGAAGGAGGTGAGCACCATCCACGCCACCGGCGCGAAGAACGCCAGGGTGGCCAGCCATGCGACGAAGGTCCACAGTGGCGACAGCTTGGGCGCACCTCCATGGTCGTCCTTGCGGCGCAGGAACTTCTTGAACCTCGTGCCGGGGGCGGCGACTGCTGCGTGGGTCATCGGGATACCTCCTCGCGGAACAGCGACGCGATGGTGCGCAGCGCGAAGGTCGCGATGACGAACGCGCCGAGCACGACGACGACACCGGCGGCGGCTGCCTCGCCGTACTCGTACTTGCGGAACATGGTCAGGTAGATCTCGTACGGCAGGTTGGTCGTCTGCGAGCCGGGTCCGCCCTGGGTGATGGTGAAGACCGCGTCGAAGGTCTGCACGACGTAGATCGTGCCGAGCAGGACGCCCAGCTCGATGTACTGGCGCAAATGCGGCAGGGTGATGTGGCGGAAGGTCTGGAGTGCCGACGCCCCGTCCATGCGGGCCGCTTCCAGGACGTCACCGGGTTGCGCCTGCAGGCCTGCCAGCAGGATCAGCATCATGAACGGTGTCCACTGCCAGACCAGCGAGATGACGACGGCGGGCATGGGGTAGGAGGAGATCCAGTCGACCGTGGGTCCGTTGTCCGCTCCGAACAGCCGGTATACGGCGTTGAGGGTGCCGTTGAGCAGGCCGTAGTCGGGGTTGTAGATGGCGTGCTTCCACAGCAGTGCCGCCGCGACCGGCATGACCAGGAACGGGGCGATGAGCAGGGTGCGGGCCAGGCCGCGGCCGACGAACCGGCGGTCGAGCAGCATCGCCAGGCCAAGGCCGAGGATCACGCTGATGAGCACCACGGACGCGGTGAGCACGATGGTGTTGAGCACCGCGGTGCGCAGCCGCTCGTCGGTGAAGACGAACGTGAAGTTGGACAGGCCGACGAAGTGCCTCTCGCCCGGCTTGAGGATGTTCCACTGGAAGGTGGAGATCACGAGCGTGGCGACGAAGGGCAGCTGCGTGACGACGATGGTGAAGATCAGCGCCGGCAACAGGGGGGCGCGACGCTTCCACTTGCTGATGCCCGAGGGCTTCCGGGCCCGGGCGGGCGGTGGTGCTGTCTTGGGGGGTGCGGTGAGCGTGGTCATGAATGGTTCCTCTGCCGGTGACGGCCGGGGTCGGGGAAGCGGTGCCCGGCCGGCGGGAGCGCCGGCCGGGCCGTGAGGGTCACTTCTGGTAGTTCTTGGCGACGTCCTCGGCGAGCTTCTGGCCGTCGTTGAGCGCCTTGTCCACGCTGGTCTTGCCGGCGATGGCGGCGGAGATCTCCTGGGTGACCTTGGTGCCCAGGTCCTGGAACTCGGGGATGGCCACGTACTGGATGCCCACCGTCGGCCGGGGCTGGATGCCAGGGTTGGCCGGGTCGGCCGCCTCGATGGACTTCAGGGTGATGTCACCGAACGAGCCGGCGGCCTTCTGGTACTGCGGGATGTTGTAGGTGCTGGTCCGCTTGCCGGCCGGGACACGCGACCAGCCGAGCTTCTCGCCGACCAACTTCTCGTACTTCTTGCTGGAGGCCCACAGCATGAACTTCGAGGCCGCGTCCGCGTTCTTCGTGGTCTTGGGCATGGCCCAGGCCCAGGCCCACAGCCAGCCGCTGCTCTTGGTCTCGACGGTCGGCGCGTAGGCGTAGCCGACGTGCCCGGCGATCTTGCTGGAGCTGGAGTCCTCCAGCGACCCGGCGGCGCTGGTCGCGTCGTACCACATCGCGACCTTCTTCTGGCTCAGCGCGTTCAGGCACTCGGTGAACCCGGCCTGCGGGGCGCCCGCCTCACCGTGCTTCTTGACCAGGTCGACGTAGAAGTTCGTGGCCTTCTTGAACGCCGGGCTGTTGACCTGCGCCTTCCAGTCCTTGGTGAACCAGGTGCCACCGAAGGTGTTGACCACACTCGTCAGCGGCGCACCGAGCTCTCCCCAGCCGGCCAGACCGCGCAGGCAGATGCCCCGCATCCCCGGCTCGGCGCCGTCGACCTTGGCCGCGATGTCTGCGATCTGCTGCCAGGTCGGATGCTCGGGCACCGTGATGCCCTTCGCCTTCATGACGTCCTTGTTGTACATGAGCATCGACGACTCGCCGTAGAACGGCAGGGCGTAGAGCTTGCCGTCCGAGCCGGACAACGACTGCACCATCGGCTTGAGCAGGTCGGCCTTGTCGAAGCTCGCGTCCTTGTCGGCGTAGGAGCCCAGCTCGTGCAGCCAGCCGTTCTTGGTCCAGATGGGCACCTCATAGGCGCCGATGGTGGCGACGTCGTACTGGCCGGCCTGGGTGGCGATGTCCTGGGTGACCTTGTCGCGCAGCTCGTTCTCGGGCAGCACCGTGAAGTTGACCTTGATGCCGGTGTCCTTGGTGAACGTGCTCTTGGTCAGCTTCGCGATGTCCTCCATCTGCGGGTTGCCGACCATCAGGACGTTGATGCTCTTGCCCCCGCTGTCACTGCCGCCGGCTCCGGCTCCGGAACAAGCGGTGGCGAGGAGGGCGGTGGCGGCGGCGCCGGCGATGAGGGCATATCTGGTGGATCGCATGAGGGACCTCTCGTGCGGGTGGGTCTGGAATCTGCGTATGGGGCTCCCGCCGCGGCGCCGCTCGTCGGGAACTTGACCGAGCTCGGTGGGGAGGGGGGTGGACGCGGCCCTGGGGTGTGGGGCGCGATATCGATGGCGGAATTATTAGCAGGAGACTGCGCCTTTGTTAACACATCTTGCGAGTAAATTTCTGGGAACCTATCGTCAAGCCGTCTCGCAGGGCAGTGCGGGACGCCACCGACCGTGCCGCCGCCATCCCCGAGGAACCCTGATGAGTGCCACACCAGACAGACCGGCCAGACCGCACATCGCAGACCAACTCGCCGTCGTCGTCGCCGGAGACGCACTGGTGGACCTCACCCCCACCCGCACGGCTGACGGCGCCGCCGCTTTCCAGCCACGCCCGGGCGGCTCCTGCCTCAACGTCGCCGCCGGTCTCGGCCGCCTCGAAGTCCCCACGGCGCTGCTCGCCCGCATCTCCGACGCCCACTTCGGCGACCTGCTGCGCGCGCACCTCGCGGCATCCGGCACCCGCCTGACCCATGTGCTGCCGACGTCCGACCCCACCACCCTCGCCGCCGTGCACCTACGTGAGGACGGATCGGCCGCCTACTCCTTCCATGCCAACGGCGCAGCCGACCGCGGCCTACGACCCGAGCACCTCGCCGCCCTGCCCGACGGCGGCGCGCTGCCCCCGGGCGCCGCGCTGCACCTCGGCTCGCTGGGACTACTCCTCGAACCCCTGGCCTCGACCCTCGACGAACTGCTGCGCCGGGAAGCAGGTCAGCGATTGGTGGCCCTCGACCCGAACGTACGGCCGAGCCTGGTCACCGACCGCGCCGCCTATCTCCGACGGTGCGCCGAGTGGGTGGCGCTCGCCGACGTGGTGAAGGCGAGTGACGAGGACCTGGCCTGGCTTTACCCCGGTGTGTCGTACGAGGCGGTGGCCGAGCGCTGGCTCGCCTCCGGCGCGGGGCTCGTCCTGATCACATTCGGCTCCCGGGGAGCCTGGGCCGCCGGCCGCGCCGGGCGCGTGCACGCGCCTGCCCCAGCGGTCAGGGTCGTCGACACGGTGGGAGCGGGCGACGCCTTCACCGCCGGCGTACTCGCCCATCTGCACCACACAGGCCGGCTCTGCCGTGAAGGCGTCGACAGTCTCGGGGCCGGCGAGCTCGCGAGGCTGCTGTCCTACGCCGTGGAGATCGCGGCCGACACCTGCACCCGCGCGGGCGCCCAGCCGCCGTACCGCCGCGGCGGCGTGCCGGCCCCGGCGTAGGGTCTGCGACCGGGGCCGTGCGCAACACAGCGGACTCGCTCCGTTCTCACTCCGCGGTCTTGGGCGCGTCCAGGCGGGCCCAGACCGGCCCGAGGGCCTTCAGCGCCTCCAGGTACACCGGGTACGCCTCGTCGAGTACGGCGACCCGGCCCGGGTGGGGTTCGTGGCGCCTGAGCACGGCCGCGCCGGCGCGCGGGTCCGTCACGTCGTCGAGCAGTCCTACGGCGGTGGCGGCGAGCAGGGCCGCTCCTCGGGCGGCACTCTCCTGCACGTCGCTCACCACGACGGGCCGCCGCAGAGCGTCGGCGAACATCTGGCTCCACACCTCACTGCGCGCCGCGCCACCGGTCAGCCGGACCGCCGCACCGCTGATCGGCAACTTCGAGCAGAGCGCGTCGACATGCCAGCGGTGATTGAGCACGACTCCTTCCATAAGGGCCCGCAGCAGATGGCCACGGTCGTGCCAGCCGCGCAGACCGAGGAACGTCCCGGAGGTGGGAGGCGGGTGCGGGGAGCCGTAGACGAAGGGATGGAACAACACCTCCGAGGGGCCGTCCAGGTGCGCCTCGACCTCTCGACCGATCGCCTCATGAACGCCGTCCCGCTGCTCGGCCGGCGCGCCCGTGACCCGCAGGAACCACTCCAGGTTCGCCACCGACGCCGGTGAGGTCGACATGGTCATCCACTGCCCCGGGCGGACGAAGTGACGGACCTGCCAGCGCGGATCGACGACCGGGTGCTCGCTGACCACCTGGTTGATGCTGAACGACCCGGCGATCAGGCAGAGTTCGCCCGGAGAGGTGGCGCCTAGCCCGAGAGCGGCGGCATCGACGTCATGGGCACCCGTGACGACGGGGGTGCCGACCGTGAGCCCGGTGAGCGCCGCGGCCTCGGGAGTGACGGTTCCGCTCACCGCCTCGCAAGCCAGGACAGGCGGCAGTAGGTCGGCGAGTGCGCCGAGACCGTACAGGTCGAGCAGTTCCGGCGAGTAGCCCCCCCGCCGCATGTCGGTGAACGAGGCGCTGGCGTCCGTGGGATCGGTGGCCACCGCGCCCGTCAGCCTCAGGCGCAGCCAGTCCTTGCAGGACAGCAGCCAACGGGTTTCCTGGAGTACTCCCGGCTCGTGGCGGGCGAGCCAGGCCAGCAGGGCTGCCGGGGAACCCGCGAAGGGCGCCGTCCCCGACAACTCCAGGGCGCGGGACCAGAGCGGTGTGCGCCGCCACTCGTCCAGCACCGGTTCGGCGCGCGTGTCCATCGCCACGATCGCGGCCCGTACCGGCCGGCCCCGCTCGTCGACGGCATACAGCCCGTCGCCGTGCCCGGCCAGCCCCACGGCGGCGACGGCCCGCCCCGCGTCCGGGCCAGCGTGGGCGAGACAGGAGGAGATGGCCTTGTGCGTCGTCCGCCACACGTCGTCCATGTCCCGCTCGACCCAGCGGGGGCGAGGGGTGCTCAGCGGCAGCGTGCCGCTACCCCGAGCCACCGCTCGGCCGGCGGCGTCGAACAGCACGGCCTTGGTCACGGTGTGTCCTGCGTCGACACCGAGCACCAGTTCACGCACCACCGCTCACACCCACCCCAGGTCGCGGGCGTTGACCGCCGCCGCGCGGCGGCCGGTCGCGGCGAGTTCGGCGATCGCCTCGGCGACGAGCCGCGCCGAACGCGACAGGGCGGTCGTCGTGCCACCGGCGCTGTGCGTGGTGATCGTGACGTTGTCCAGCGAGCGCCACGGGCTGTTGATCGTCACGTCATCCAGCCCCGGAAGGTTCGACTTCCACTGGGCGACGTTCGTTCCAGCGGTCGTGCGCTCCCACTTGGGGCCTGCCCATGGCGTCGTGGGGCCGGGCAAAGGAGAGCGAAAGGAACCAGGAACGTCAGCTCGACGATGTTGCAGTCCTGCCGGTTCGACCCCACGGTTCTGGCACTTACCCGAGCCGCGGGAAGCGACGTATCCACATCACGGACGAACTTCACCTGGAAGCCGTGCGCCGTCCCGTCGGAGGCCAGGTCGTACCACTCGCCGCCACCGTCGGGAGCCGCGGTCTGGACGGTCTGCCACCCAGATAGAGCCTTATCGCGCAGTTGGAAACACAGCTCCTCAACGGCTCGATGCTGGCTGCCGTCCCACTCTCGGATGCACCACCAGATGCGCACCAATGAGGGCGGCCCCGGAGCGGAATCTGCTTGTCCCACTTTGCCCCCATGTCCGCTGCTCCGCATGATCAGGCAAGGTTATTCCAGGCCCACAACTTGGGAATGACAGCCGGGCGATCCTGGTGAGGAAGCCTTTCCTCCAGAACTTCCTGATGGAGCACGACCTTGAGCTGATCGTGTGGCACTGGCACGAACGAATGCAGCTACGAGATGACTACCATCAAGGCCAACACGCCTATGTCGAGTCGAGCGTCATCGCCCGGCTGGGGGCGGAGATGACGATTCGCCAGGCTCCCCGCAGCGGACAGAACGGGACCTGGAGTGATTGGCAGATGCTCCCCCACCGTGGAGTGCGGTGCCCCAGTGTCTTCCGCTGTGAGACGGCGTCTGGCGCGGGAGAATCCCGGCTGGGGTTACCGGCGTATCCATGGTGAACTGCTCGTCCTGGGCGTGCAGGTGGCCGCCTCCACGGTGTGGGAGATCCTGAAGGAGGCCGGTTTCGGCCCGGCACCCGAACGCGCCGTAACGACCTGGTCCGGCTTCCTGCGCTCCCAGGCCGATGCCCTGCTGGCCTGCGACTTCTTCGAAACGGTCACCCTGACCGGGGCGCGGCTGTACGTGTTCGCCGTCATCGAGCACGCCAACCGCCGGATCCGGA
>Ga0307513_10002943_pt1 | contig 23293 bp, 27 predicted proteins | sample 15_EM_MG_FD_202174 | JGI IMG/M metagenome (GOLD analysis project Ga0307513, IMG submission 202174) | Populus trichocarpa ectomycorrhiza microbial communities from riparian zone in the Pacific Northwest, United States - 15_EM | ecosystem: Host-associated > Plants > Roots > Unclassified | place...
CCCTCCCACCTCCCAGCTAACGACAAAAAAAAACCAGAACTCCCCCCTCCACCTCCAAACCTTCCCACAAAGCCCCTCCCCCACCCCCACATCCCCATCCACGCTGAAATACCACTTCCTAACCCACGCAACGCTGGACGTCTTCCAGTCCCGCTTGCCGCTCAAGTCGAATGGCGACAGCGATTTCGGCCTCCTGTACAGCATAGACGAGGAATTGGCCGCGTACGGGTGGCTGACGAATACGGGGGTTAAGATTGTGGTTGTTGTGGATGTTGGCGCTGGTGGTGGTGCTGGTGGGGGGGGGGGGTTGGGGGTTAAGGATGGGGAGTTGAAGGGGGTGAGTTTTGTTTTGTTTTTGCCTTGGTTTTGCTTTGGTTTGAGTGGAGATGGGGAGTGGTTGGTTGGTTGGTTGGCTGGTTGGTTGGGGGCTAATGTGGGTGGTGGAATAGGTTTTTCGGGCGTTGCAGACGGCGTATATTCGGTTGGTTTGTAATCCGTTTTATGAATTGGGCGCTGGTGGGGCTGTCGGGGGGGGGATGATTACTAGTAAGAGGTTTGTGGAGGATGTTAGGAGAATTGGTGAAGGATGGGCTCCGGGTTCTGGCGTGGGAGGTGCTTGAATAGGGTCTTTGCGTGGAGGTGGGGGTATGAAGTTTCCTGCTTTTGTCTCTGTCTGTTTTTTTGTTCTGGGGGGTTAGGTGCCTTGGGTAAAAGCTTTGCCTTATTGATTTTTAGAGAGGGAGCTTCCATAAGCTGCAGTACAATACTGTGCCAGCTATTTGGCGACCGACTCAGCCAGCCATGGAACCCCAAAGCTCAAGAACGCACATAACATGACTGTATGTAAAGATACACAGTAACGCATCCATAGTTAATTGTTAATACATCTCTACTACAGCTAAAATACTGCATAATACTGTACATTACGCCATCGTACTACCTCCACACAGCCATAAGAGTACCCCCCTCCAACGAAAAGGCAAAGCCAAAAAAAAGACAATCTTACACGCAGAAATCATCCAGTTGCCGCTCTATACCACAAGACCCAGCCAGGACGCAAATATCGTGACATCAGGATAAAAATATAAAAATAAAATAACAACTCCATCACTGACTTTTTAAGTGGGGGGAAGGCAGAAGGCAAAGATAAAAATCGATAGAACACCAAACGAAATCAATCTGTGGCACAACGCATGCTGGAGAAGAACAAAAGAACAGAAAAAAGGGAAAAAAGGGGTTGGGGAATGAAACCACCCCCATGCACCAATACGGCCATAAACCATCATATTCATCATCACCCCGCCCCGTCACGCCTCTCCAGCAATCTCTACCCCATTTCCGTTACTACTATCATCTATATTAGCTCCTCCAGTACCTAATTTCCTGGACGGAGTGATGACCCCCGGCTTCTCCGATTTAGAAGCCACCTCCATCAAGCTGACAGAGCTCTGACCGTGATGTGTTAGACTCATTCCCAGGATTCTGTGTGCTGGGTTCTCCGGCGGCACGTCCTCGGCGGGTGTCGATCTAAGCCACGGGACATTTGCGCAGCGGGAGACGAGGCGCATGGTTGTTTGGTCAACCGGTTGGAAGTGATTGCTTCGCACGCCGCTCAAGCATTCCAGGAGTTTGAGGACTTCATCGCGCTTGTAGTGTGGTGGGTGGCGGAGTTGGGTGTGTTCTAGGAGCGGGTATAGGACGCGGAGGTAGGTGTGTCGGAGCTGGTTTTTGCCACATCAGTATATTCTTGAGAGCAGGCTTCGGTGGGGGGGGGACTACTACCGGCTCAGACTCGTCCGGAAGGTCCAAGAGGTTGCGGATCATTACATCCACCAGAACCCGCAGGTCGTTTGTGTAAAAGTATTCATATGTTGCACTCGTGGTGAAGAGGAGGTATAGAAGTTTTAATATTAACAGTTGTAAGCAAGTTTCGCCTGTAGTGGCTCCGATTGTTAGTCTTTGTTATGTTATCGCTCCCGTCGAGCTACACGACTCACTTTCACGATTAAGAAGCAGAATGATATTCTCCCCAAAAGTCTTGTATGTGGAACCATGAAAACATAGAACTTTTATAACTTTATTCGTTGGGGCGCCTGGTGGGTCCACGGGGCTTGAACGAGGGGCATGGGCTGAAACCATGTACTGCTCGTTCAATACAAGCTAGTGAAGGGTCAGCCGGAGCGCAATTCCAACCATATTCCAGGTATGTACCAAAATTCTAATTACTGGATAATGGTATGGGTCGTTGGGATCCTCAGGATCCTCTTCAACCAACCCAAAAAGATATGATATGAATTCGTCATCAATCGCTTCTATTGTAGAATTAGTCTTCGAAGTTCCTAGGTGCCAAATAGTTAAGAGGAAATCTTACCTAAGTCTTCGCGTCTCAAGCGCTGTATCCGAGACATCTCGTAAAGCAATTCTATAAGCGAACGCCAGAGCATTCTATCCTCATCCCTAGTCTTCTGAACCAGATCCATTAACCTAATAAAAAGGCCTTCTTCTAACATCATCTCAAACGTCTTCTGAGCCCCCCGGCCATCGTATAACAGAACAAGCGCAACCAAGTGTAATCGTGGGGCCAAAACCTCCTGCATATTATTGTTAACCCCACAATTCCCAAAAAAAAGTTGAATAGAGCTCCAAAACGTGGCGAGCCGAACCTTTCTCAACCGTCCGATCATCCGTCGACGGACGTAATGTCGATGTTTCGTAAACAGCGGAGAATCCAGGAGCTTGTAGGCGCACTTCGCCCAGTCGTACTCGGAGACCAAGTACTCGTCTATAAACTTCACGTGTCAAAAACCATGCCCCCAGTTAAAAAATGAGAAAATTACAATTGGGGGAGTTGCCGTAGAAACAGAGGGATGAGTTGTTGTTGTAGGGGGGGTTGGCGTTCGCGGGGGGGCAGTACCTGTAAACGAAGAAGTGAATGCTAGGTAAGACTTCAGAGCCTGGTCAATGAGGCTCTGAGTTTCGCAATGCGCACTGACGATGTCGTCGAGCTCTGCTCAGGTAAGCTAGAGGTCATGCGACCGAGAAATATAGTAAGAGGGGGAGCGCCTTTACCATCCCAGAATTGTTGTGCATTCTCAAGACTGTAGGCGACATCGAAGTCCATTTCTCTCTTCCGTCTCTACTAAGAGCAAGTGGCTCAGGAGGGGTAATTTAAGAAAGGAAACAATCTTTGAGGACGGGAAGAGAGGGCGAGCGAGAGTTGGCTGGTCCTGTGCCGTAACGTGTGATCTAGGGCTGAATGGAAGCCTTGTTCGATCGGTATCGCCCCTAATATGATCCGCCCGTTCGTCACTTCAAATCAAGCGCAAAAGCATGCCGAAAGGAAGCCGGGGAGCGGAATCAAGGGCTGTTGGAGGGGACGATTTACTACCGTATGCTGCGGGGGGAGCGGACAGGTTGTGTAGGGAGCGTGGATGGTTGGGTGACAGCAGATCGGGTGGGAGAAATTGTCAGGGGGGGGGGGGCTGGATGAACTGCAGGTGGAAATAGTTAATTTGACCGAGATTCTAAAATTTTATGCTTTCCTTGGTGACCCTCTACTAGTCCAGTTCACCGACTCGACACCCAAATTCCTTTCTAAGATTTTTACCTTCATTTCTTGATATTCCCATAATATAGAATTGTGTTAAAATATTTTTTATAAATTATTATGAATCATTCATTGTGTGCCGGGTGTGACCTTCTATGTTCGGTGGGCTCTCACGGAACCTCCCTTCATCAAACATCACTCGATTGATCTGTTGAATGTGTGTGTTCGCCGGGACCAGAAAAGAAGCTTGATTTTCTAAGGAAGCGGAGAGCGTGCTATTTATGCTTCGCAACAAGAACACATATCCACTTCAAGAAAACAAAAGAAGACAAAAGAAAAAATCTAATGCGCATAGAGTTACATCTATGATTGACTGATTGAGCCTAAACTCTGACAGCATTGAAGTGAAACTAGGATGAACTAGGAAGTACTGTCATACTCAAGAAGATAGAGAGCACATATCCGAAAGTATAAGTTCAATAATGCGCAGCTTAGCAATTGAAAAAGCAAAAGGAAGACAAAGGAAGCGAACAAGAGTAAAAGAAGAACTACTCCTGTACGGCGGATAAAACTAAGTCCAACATGATCAATTTGATCAGATATGAATACAAAATACATTGCTTAGTAAGTGAAGGGGACGCTGGCAAGACTAGAGTTTTTATATTCAAAAGATACAATGCAGCTGGCCTTGGTCACTTTAAATGCCTCTCACCTTCTGTATGGAGTAGATGAGAGTTCCAAGGAGGAAAGAAAAGAAAAGATTATACTGTGTATTCCAGACACTCGCCTGTCTCCCGAAGTATCCTGGAAGTTCATTATAGCAGAATCCGGGGCGCCAGTGGTCGCTCCGGAGCCCCCATTTTTCGTGCGTTTCGGCCTCTTCACTAGAAAATTGGTATTGGGAGGATGATGCTGCTAAATGCTTCAAAACGGTAGCCTGGGGTAATAAAGCGACTCCTGGCGTCGCTGGTATAATTATTTGATCAAGTTGCTGGAGTCGGTTTTTATCCTCCCACTCTAGATATTCCGTACTATGCCCTTAGTATCATACTAGACGGACCCCCCACAAAAGCTACCATGCCTTTGGGCATAAAGCTGGCAAAGGCGTATTTTCGCCAATCTGTAGCATCCAAGCAATCCCTATAAAGAAAAACCCTACAGCCCCCTGCAAAAAAAGCCAACACAATTCTGTCTTTAGTTGCTGAAATGCGGAACGATGGGGGTGCGCCTGGAAACATATGTACGGTATACTCTTGGGCGTTGCGGGAGTAGAGCCTAGCCCAGAACACTACGAGTGAAGTCTGGCTAACTTGTTCCATTCTCCTCTAGCCCCCGCTTGGGCCATGTAAAGCACGCCGCCTTTTGACTATCATAGCTAGAAACAAGCGAATATCGGTCGGCCACGAACTAATTTCCACCATGTTTGACGATTAATACGAGTATTCTATTGTATAAGCTTCGGTTGAAGGGGGAAAAAGTCTATTTTGCAACATCCGATACGAGCACTCGAGTGCGGTAGTCTAGCTAATAATAATATATGTAAGAAATCGAAACGCCGCGCGTGATAAAAAAAAAACAATCTAGCCACCGTTAAAATACAATTACAAAGTCTTGACTGATTGGAAAAACGGATCATTCTCCAAAGCTTCCTTGTACTCCGGTGCTTGGATCAATTTCAGGAGCTCGCCCCTCATCTCAGCCGGGGTCATCCCAGAGTTCTCCACCTTATTTTTCCACTCCACCAATACCTTTTTGAGCAGAGCTGATCCCTCTGCAATCTGCTCTTTGGTGCAGTTGGTCGTCTTATGTTCGTGTTTGCCGGCAAAGTCTTCAAGTTCGTCTGCTTTGCGCTTGGCCATGTTTATTACCTTTTGTGGGAAGCGAACAAGTTCCGCGACATGAATACCGAAACTCTGGTCGCATACACCTATAGCCACGCAACTATTAGAACCACTGTTGGCTGGTCACGCAGAATATCTTCACAAACCTTCGTCGACCTTATAAAGCAAAGTAACCTCCCTCGCATCCTTGTCCCCAACGTGCGCGACGACATGCAAGTTCCTTACGGAGGGGTATTCGTCGACCAGTGCCGTCAGCTCATGAAAATGGGTTGCAAACATTGCAAAGCATCTAATTTCCTTAACAATATGCTCTGAGATAGCCCATGCAAGCCCAAACCCATCATAGGTACTAGTACCTCGCCCAAGCTCATCGATGATAATGAGGGACTCAGAAGTAGCCGACTTGAGGATAGTCGAGGTCTCCAACATCTCAGCCATGAATGTAGATACACCCTTCATTTGCGAGTCGCTGGCCCCGACACGAGCAAGTATACAATCAAAAATTGTCATCTCCGCCTCAGAGCATGGAACGAAGCATCCAACTTGGGCCATTAGAGCAATGACACCGATCTGCCGAATGTAGGTGGATTTACCACCCATGTTGGGACCTGTAATTATCAAAAACTCCGAGCTACCTCTGCACAAGCTGACATCGTTCGTAATGAATTGGATGTCGTCCTGCATTTCCATGCACGGATGCCGGGCTTCTTTAAGAATGGTGTTTCCCTCTCCTCTTGGATGCATCTTCGGCTTGACATATGGCGACGGAGCATGGACTGAAACATGAGCGAAACTGACGATAACGTCCAGATGGGCGAGTACCGCGGCCAATTCCTCCAGGACTGGGCAATAAGAAGCTAAAAGGTATCAGCCAGCACTCAGGGTAGAGGGGATGTGCTGATCCCGGGGTAACTTACATGCTACAGTGACAACTTCATCTACTAGTCCGCTCTGTGTCTTGTTGTATATGTGCGTTGACTTATCGAAATCTCGCTTTAGATCCTGCATGGCAGTGGTCGTAAAGAAAACACCATTCTTCATGGTCGATATCTCCCTATATTCCTTCTGGTTCCTTATCGAGCCTGCCTCGGCACGAGTCAAACGGAAACACCATCCATATGTCTTGTGGTTTTCCATGAAAAGCTTCTTGTCAACTTCCTGGCCAAGATCGCTTCCGACTCTGTGGTGCTCAGTGTCCATTGCCCTCTTCAATTTGTCCAGCTTATCCCGAACCAGTTTAAGATCGTCACTAAATTCTGGTTTGATAATGAATTCGTGATTGTCAAGAGCATCGAGATCCACAGTAGTTTCGACCAGCTCTTGTAACTTTTCCAAGTTGTTATATATCTCCTAAAGGACATGTTAGCCGAAACACCTAGCCCGCAGGAGGAAATTTCCTACCCGTAGTTTGTTTGTGTATTGCAGATCAAGCGGGTCTCTGTACATCTCATCCATCACACCTTCAAAGGTTCCAATGAATCCCGGAATTCTGATGACAACTTGGTATGCTCTGACAACATCTTCCAAGTTTGCGAGGCCCTTTTGGAATCGCTTAGAGAGCCGGTAAAGATCTGGTATGCTTTTTAGATGCTCCTCTTGCATAGTCTGCCGGAGCTCTGTGTCTTCAACGAATGCTTCTACCAAGACTTGCCGTTTTTCAATTTCTTCAAGACTCATTAGAGGTTGCTTGAGCCACTGGCCCAGCAGCCGAGTCCCTATGGCAGTCTTACATTTATTAAGAAGGCCATATAGTGACATATTCTTCGAACCGTCTCGAGGCCCAGGCATCAAGTTAAGTGCTTTAACTGCTGACGCATCCAACTTCATATACTGGGCAAGATCATGTTGGTAAAGGCGATACTGGCCAAAGTTAAGATTGTCGTTCAGAAGCTGTAGATATCGTATCAGGGAGGAAGCAGCTGCCATGGCAAGCTTGTTTTCTACTTCTGGTAAGATGCCGGCAGCAACTTCGCTTGTGAGAAGTCGGGAGAGGTCTTGTTCGATGTCTTTGATGGAAAACTCGGAAGCCTTCCGAAAGGTCATAACTATTCCACAACGCTCAATAACCCCCCGAAGTTTTCCAAGCTCATAATCTTTGTTCTTCTCATCCGATTGAACAACGCACTCTTTAACTCCAAGTTGAATGATGAGAGACTAAACTAAAGGTTAGCCACGGCGGAATCCTCGGTTAGTAACTCGTAAAACTTGCTTACCTCGAAGTTGGAGTATTGGTCGTTATCAGCAAACTCGCTCACGCCTAGCTCACGAACACTGGCATCGGCGAAGCAAACACCCACATTCCGCTCCTCTCCCTTGACTGATATTCTCACAGCAAGGATGATGGGAGATGAATCGATCTGGCCGGCGAAATCATCCTCAACATCTTGAAGATTTCCTGGGGAAGCCTGCTTCGTAATGCCCCACTTATTCCTCAATTTAGCACCCCAAATCTCCACCCGTTTTCTATTCTGGAAGAGGCATTCCCGAAGAAAATTGCGGTAGGCAGTGACGGATAGTGTACACGACTCAAGGGGGTTTCTTGAACTACCCAATTGCCGGACAACGGACGTGGTTTTATAGATCTATGGGGGAGGGGGGCAATCAGCACCAGAGGTATGAGGAGTGGGTCGGGTTAAAGCTCTACCGTCTGAGCAACATATATGGCATCCTTCCCGTGGGCAGTGTAGTAGTCGTTTCTGTCGAAGAGTCGAATGGCATCTGTCTCGGGAAGACTGTTGAAGAAGGAAATAAAGGCATTCTCATCCTCAACCTGGAACAGTGATCAATGAGAGGAAAAGCTCAATAAAGGGGCCCAGGTGGCGAGCATGCATACCTTAAGCTCGGGACGTGATCCCATTGCACGAATATTCAGCAATCGGCATCAAGTTTGGCAAATTCTTGAGATTGGGTGTCGGAGCGATAAAACTTGAATTGGGATAAGAAGAGCGGCGAGCAAGGGAGACGCGTTCAGGGTGTGACAAAATTTCTAGAGCTATTATAGCTCCCTAGTTACCATGCCAACTGAGACGCGTGCGTGAGCGAGCCAGAGGTGCAGTCTTGGCACATGTTTCCCCAGCATGGGAATCCATGCGGCCAGCGCCACCCTAGCTAGCGGGAGCGGAAGCTGTCACCAAAAGTCAGCACCAAAAGTCAAAGGCTCTATCTGGGAGGATTGGGGCGGAGGGTGGTCTCAAGGGAGCTCACATTTCTGCCCTATGGCAGTAGTGTAATGTGATACCGGTATAATACCGGTATGCAGACCACCAGGGAATGCAACCCGGAAATGGCTCTAAGCGTGATGCCCGTAACAGTGGGTGATCGCTAAAAGTCTTGTTCGATGAGGGTCTCGATGGTAATTTCAAGAGTGATCTATTAGGCGCTTCCGAACTGCTTAGGGTGGTAGCGACACCATGGACTGATCGCAATCATCCCTCCTTCACGGCGGCCTGCACGCCCGGTTCCCAGTTACAAGTACCGTACTGGCACAGTAGCACTATGTCATCTGGATGCAGTGAGTGTGTCCAGAGACTAGAGCTACGGTGCCGCAATCTATGGCGGTATCACAATATCGCCAACGTAGCATTTTAGGTGAGCTTGCCAGAGGGAAGGTGCTGTAGTACCTGCATGCGTACTACCAGCACCTCATGCACCCCTCGTCGGAGGGCAGCATAGGCATGATACACAAATGTAGACTACCAAGTTGCTACCGGTATGCTGCCCGTACGATACTACTCTCATGTTCCAGTACTGTATCGTATTTAGTCTAATGGATAGAGAAGGCCAGTACCGCATTAGTGCTCGAGTAAAGACCTGTATTTCAGCACTAGTATGTTCATATTTCCAAGTCCGACCGAAAGACTATCCGGTTGTTGAATGGGGACGTTCACTACTGTACCAGTACTAGTACTGCGGTAGTACCGTAAAGTACTCGAGTACATTTGATGACCTGATTGTCTTGATCCATCAGTAGAAACACATGCACCTATCGCAGCCTCGACTTTGGGTTCCAGCTCCGGAATGATATGATATATCACATTTATCGGCGTTTATCAGATGGATGTGCCATGCGGCCGTTCTGTGGGTTACGCCAGGACCCAGCACTCGAGAAGAACAATAATACTTGTAAATGGGGCTCGAGAGATTTGGCACAATACCGGCACGATAGCGGTAGCCCCTCAGTTACAGACGCTAGATATCATAAAAGTGCTCAGGGAGATGCTTTCGTTTTGGCGCCGGCTTTACCCTCAAAGGCGCCAGGGTAGTGATGAAACAGCTTTCTCTGAGTACCGGTAGTGTCTCCTACCGGCAGAGTCATGTGCACCGCCTGCGGTCGTGTTCTGCCTTGTCAAGCCCTTCTTTTCTCCTTCTCTCTCTCTCTCTCTTTTGGCAAAATAATGGTAGAGCCATTTTAATATATGCTAGAGATATAGTAGGCATTCAATCCAGGCTCTGCCCAGCGCGTGTGCTACTTTATTGGATCGGGATGCTGGTCGTCGCTTCTTTTCTGCTTGTGGACACACAAGCTCACTTCCTCTTGGCAATTACAGTAAAGATGTTCAGGGTTTAGAAGTTGCGCCCTGCTGCCAAGACACTAGAGAAGGCAACAAGGGGTGAGGTTGGCGACTAACTACTGCCAGATATCTATCAGAGCTCCTAGGCTCCCCCCCCCCCAGGCCTTTGTCGCTCTCTCCGCAGTCCCACTCCCTAGATTTCTCCCTCCTTCTCTTGAGAGAACTCACCATCATCAAAAATCTGTCATGGAAAACACTCCTGTTGCCTCTTCCTCCTCTGCCCTGACGCCCGCTGCAACACCTCCGGGAACCATCTCGAACACAGGTTCTGAGGCAGAGAATCAATCAAAGTTAAAGCATGTGGTTCTTGGTCGATCTGCCCCTTGGGCCACTAGCTAATCATTAATTCCCCCGGACATAGGACTCTACTTGGTATTTTGCGACGTTTCATCGGAGTGGCTGACATTGCCTCTGTCCGCTTTTCATTGCCGAGTCAACTGCTTGAACCTGTGCCCAATCTAGGTGAGAAAAGAATTCCTGAGTTGCCTAACGAGCGTTGCATACTGAACCATTTTAATAATAAAAAAAAGAGTATTGGAACTACTTGGATCGCCCCGAAACTTTTGCTAGGTAAATGACGGAAAATACTCCTGTCACTTCTCCACTAATATTTGTTTAGCATTGGCGAATCCGACGACGAGCTGGAACGTTTCTTGGGAGTTTTAAGGTTTTGGTTTACCAAAGATCTGGTCAGATAATGAAGATAGCCGTGGTGTGGCCAAATAGCTAACGTGCTCCCATTTTTGAAGAAATTCGTTAAAGGAAAGCCATGCAAGGTAAGACATTTACGAGTGACCTAGCATAGCTAAACACACCGCACCCCCGAACAGTCGCTGACCTTTTTCTCCATAGCCGTACAATTCAACATTGGGGGAATTTTTCAGAGTGTGCTCCCCTTCGTGAACTCAACTAGGAGCCCATAGGCTGATTTAGGCGTTCGCTGGGTAAAAAAGTGCAGTTGGGATGTTCAGGAGACACTACCACCAGTCCCCTCCCGCCCTTCTTCCCGAAACTCCCGGAATTCTGCGGCCAGCAAGCCTTCTCAGGCCAGTAGCAAGGGACCTGTTCGTGTTTCATTTTTGACGGAACAAACTTCCCATCATCCCCCAGTCTCGGCCTTCTACATCGACTGCCCCGAAAAAGGTCTATCAGCGAACGGATATGATCAGGTATGGATTGGAAACACCCGAGGGGAATCTAAGATCAGTGCTCACCCAAAGCGCCATTCCAGATCAGTGCCAAGTTTACAGGGACTTCCAGTATGTGAAACGCAACTTTAAAGACTTATATTAGGCAGTACGCTGACCCCGTCAAGTCAGGGTAACTCCTGGGGTACATAACCTCGGCATTTTCATCAACTTGCACAAACGTGGTGACGAATCCTACCGACTCACTCACCCCGCTGTGAATTTGGGAGGATTCTTGAGAGGTACGTGTGGCATAGGCGGCTGATGTTATCTTCTATTCACGACTATATCTCCTAGGAACTCTAAACCTATATGTCGAGGACATCTGTTATGTAACTTGTCCCAAAACAAAATTGAAGGCCGTTCTGCAATATCTGGGCGATTCTTGGATCGGGAAAGCAAAGCATAAGGTCGAGGGAGTCATCTATCAGTACGCTCAAGAGGACGATGGCATACAGAAGATTAAGGATGTTCCCTCAAAACTTGTGCTCGCCAAAATCGAGGGATCCTGGATGAGTCAATTGTATTACACAGTGCCAGGCTCCAACGTAAGCCTCTTTGAAACCCTTCTAGTGATCCTTGTTCTTACTTTGGACGAATCGACAGGAGAAGCACCTATTGATAGACTTGGATCCCCTTTTCCCCGAGCCAAAGACTTGCCCGCCACCCGACGCTATGCTTCCAAACGAGTCCCGAAAGACATGGGAAGGTGTCACTGAAGCAATTCATGCCAGAGACTACAGCCGCGCCACACAGCTCAAATCAGAGATCGAGGAAAGACAGCGCCAGAAAGCAACTGCCAGGGCGGCGGAAGGCGTTGAATGGAGACCAAGGTTCTTCGAAGCCCCAGCCCTAGCCGCTGGGAGGCCCAGACTGAGCGCAGATGGGGAGAAGGCACTGAAGGGGCTGCATACTGGCGAGTACACACTGGAGCCAGCAGCGGTTACCGGGGCCTGAGATTCGCAGGAGAGGAGCCGGACGAGTAAGATTCACACTATTTACGCTTGCTTGCCTAGAACTGTTCACGACGGCGGTGAAACGATAACAACGAAAACGGGAGAATGAAATAATATAACGGCTTCCAATTTGGTGTGGAATATAAACTATCGTAGTATAAGCGAACCGGGGGCTTTGATTGCAGCTTCTACTTACGTCTTCTGTTCGTCGTCTTTGTCTGGCGTTCTGCAATTTTCTCCCTTTCTCTTTATTTTTTTTACTCGAGTCTTTTCTTCTGGTGGGCTGTCCTCAGTCCCCACGCTGTTTAAAACACTTTTAGAAATATCCAGTTTTAGCGTGCGAGTATGTTCGAGAGGGAGGAGTAAAGGAAGATACGATACATTATATTGCTTTATCATTGCCTGCGCCCCTGGGGGAGAGGAGTATTGTAAGGGGAGGGAGGAGGCAGAAAGAAAGTCTGGCAAGCATGTTAATGGGAAAGGCACGGTTCAAGTACGATAGCAGTAGAGAATTGAGTCAGCTTGTTAAGTTACCCCGGGATCGGTACAGACGTTTATCAAATGATCACTAAACTACTAAACGTATGATACACACTATTTAACAAAGCTCATCGAGAAACTGGAAGCCCGAACTTATTATTACAATGCAAAAAAGAAAGGGAAACAGAAAATAGCTATAATAATATGAAAAATAATAAAAACAAGCAAGACAGAACTCCGATTCACCAACCCCGGCTAATATGCATTCACGCACTCCAACAAGAGGCCAAAAGCGCAGAACAAAACTCTAAATATGAGTAATCTTAAGGCATAAACGAAACCCCACCATCTTGAATGCCTCCTTCCTCCTCCCTTTCACGGAAGGGGGGAGGGCAAAGCCAGGCTACTACCACGAAGCGGCACCAAGCCCACTCCTCATATTCTCCACCATATTTTGTCCAATGCCCTTTATCATCCCGAGTTCCTCCAGGTCTTTGATAGCGGGAAAGTCATCATCATCGTCCATCATGTCAGCTGCCTGACGACGCTCTCTGACAGCTTGGGCGAGTGCTTCTGCCCGCTTCTTGCCGACACCCTATAAAACCCCAAAATCATCAGTTCGTATCATCTTCATTGCGGAGCGAGTGATCGGGCGTGACGTGATGGGTGGCATACCTTTAGCTTCATTATCTGCGAAACATCCTCTGAGTTGATTATCCTCAAGAGGTTCCTTGTTCGGGGTGTTTGCTGGGTGTTCGATGTCCATTCTTCCTCTTCGCTTCCATCGTCTTCGTATTCTGAAGCGGTGTCTTCCATCTCGACGGCCGGTAGGGAGCGGGGAGCGGGAGCAGGTTGTTGCGCCTCCCTGTTATTATCGGAGAAGACGGCGAAGGTTCGTTTGGGCTTTGGTCTTGGCACAGGCGCTGGTGCTTGTGCGAATGTTTCTTCTGTTACGAAGACCTCCTGGCGAACGGAGGAGTATGATGAGGACCTCCCATTAGCGTTGTCGAGGGAGGATGCTAGGTCTGAGGAGTTTCGCATTGTGGTCTTAACAGTGGTGGTGGTCTTTTTGTCTTTGTCTTTTAGGTCGGATATTTTCTTGAGGAGTTTGTCATTTTCCGGAAAGTATGGAACGGCTAGCTCATACATTTTCAGGGCGGAGAAGTTTTCGCCTCTCGCTGCATGCTGTTCTGTTTTTATTTTATTTTGTTAGTTGGAGTAAGCTGGGAACATTATGTATGGAGCTTACTGGCAAGCAGTATGTAGGTAAGGCCCTCTGCTTTAGCATCTGCTTTTTTCTCGCTATATATCTAGGTCAACACCCAGCCTCTCTTCTGACAACGCAGTTACCAACTTACAGTTTCTTTTCCAAAAGCTCGAGCCTCTTATTCACTTCATCACTCACATAGGCAGCCGTCTTCTTAGCCGGCTCGTTCAGTGCTCTAGCAGCCAATATTTCCTCTACCTTCTTCTCAACAATATCCGCAATATTTGTAGGACTGAGCTGGTGGCGCTTGTCATAAGATCGCATAGGCTTCTTGACTCCCGAGGTCTGACGCAATGGTTGGGGTGCCAAAGGCGCCCGGTTTGATGGCTTCAGTGCTTTATCCTTCTGGAAGCCCTTTTGGGGGTTGGATACATGCGTAGTGTTTGTCTTGGTCGTCCCAAAAGCTCGTGTAGGCCCGTGTTGGCTCAGCATTGGAGGGAGTTGGTCGTGTCGTGATGGGAAAGAAACTAGTCACTTTAGTATTTCCATTCGATACTTGGTGGTATGATACACCATCTATTACCTTGAGGGTGCTCGTTCTCTGCCTGTTTCAACTCAATCTTCTTTGTCCGATTTGCGAAGTTTAGAGAGCTCAGGGTATCGAGGTGGAATGCCCTAGTTGGGGCAAGATTCAGTATCATGACTGTGAGGCCATTATTTTGTCCAAGTGACAGTATACGAGTCATCTTTGACTCTCTATATGGTATCCTGCTCTGCAGAACCGTTAACACATAGTTATATTGTGGGAAGTTGGATGTCGGACCTGTTTCTTGGTCATAGCCTCTACGCACTGGGCCAGCACAAATAATGACTTATTGATACTGGCAGACTCTAATATATGGTTAGTGAGGAGCATTCGAACCCAGTCTCCGACAACAGAAAAGGTATTCACCTGTCATTCTTTCCTTGTCGTTGCACGTACGCCTATTATCTTCACTACCAGCTAAATCAATACATGACACAGTGCCCGCCTTGCTTTCTCCTGTATTTTTGTCCTCAATCACAACCTTGACACATATCACGGCATGAGACCTAGAGGAGTGTGCGTTCAACTTGGTAGCAGACGTCGACCGGTTCGCATTGGCCTTGTCATACAAAGCCTCGAATTCCTTCAGCGAGGTGATCTCCTTATCAATTAAACCAACGACTTGAGTTTTTCCATTCGATTCTCGAAGCGGTAATCCAGCAGACGTTCGCTTCTCGGGAGGCTGGAAGAGATCAAAGACTCGGTCCTAGTAGAATAATATAAGCACCCTGTTGAAGAAACCATCCGCTAAGCCCCCCTACATTGTATATCTCGTAGTATGTCATGATCACCCGGATCGTTGTAGCCCCTTCAGTTTTCCGCTCGAGCTCCTTCCCCCGGCGATATATCGCCGTTAAGAAGCGTGGGATAATCCCACGTTCAGAAGCCACCTTTTGTCCCCGCATGGTATACGTTTTGCCACTGCCAGTCGCACCATACGCGAATATAGTTACATCATTCCCTTTGAACAAATGTTTCAACGTTGGCGATACTAGTAGTTATCCCCCCCCCTTATCAGCGGTTGACGCTCCAAATGGACACTAACACCACGACGGACTCACCTTCAGAAAAAAGCTGCGCTTGGTCCGAATCCTGACCGTAAACAGCATTAAACGGAAATGTGAAATGCTCATTCTCGTTCTTCGGGTTCGGCATAGAAATCGCGTCCTCTTCGGCAGACACCACAACTTCCTTCTCACTCTCTCCCGTTAGCAAGGGACGGATCCGGGCAATGATACGGACATTGTTGATTGTCATCGCGCAGAGAGGGTTCTTGAGCTAGGGAGAAGGCCCTTTTCTTCTTTCTGTTCTTTTTTTTTCTTTTCAAGACTGGACCCGGGAAGATCGTAGCTAGGCTGCGAATGTGGGATGCTGAAGTCTCGAGGGAAAGGAGCGCATGACGCGCAAGGAGAGGCCAACGGGAATTAAGGCGCGGCCAAGGTAACTTATCCCAAACACTCCGTCACCCCGGCAACCACCCTGCCCTAGCCCTTAATTTTAAACATTCATGTATCAAATAAGTAAAGCAAGCAAATACGGGTGGGCTCAGATATGGACGTCCGGAATGGATTCGAGTGATAATATCATGAACGGATGACATTGGATGCCAGAAAAACTGGGCCCCATGCGGAGATGTCTGGAACCCCCCCTTTTTGATTAAGGAGAAAGATATAGCGAAAAACTGACTTTCCACCCTCCGCTAAGTCGGATAATAAGAGAAACTATGTCCGGCTTTACCGGGAGAGGCAACTCCAACGCCCGGCCCGGGGACCAATTACTCCAGTCCTTACGGCATCCCGAAGAACAATGGTCGACAGGCGATTTACCATATTTTTAATTTTTAATTTATTTACAGGGGACCTGCACTCCAGTGCTGACGTTCATGAATACATAGATACGTGAAATGTTTTTCACATAAAGGAGCCACCCGGCCTTGGTGTACCAGATGGAGAAGAGAACACGAGCGAGGTGCGGGAAAAGAAAAGATGCAACAACCCATTATTTTGAAACCGCGGCGCTATAGGGCAAATAGGAGTCAGTAACTCCCAACATAGATAACGCCTCAGAGAACTGGATCCAAAAACTCACGTGAGCACTTGTGTTCTAAACAAGCCTCCCTTGGTTTTTTCAATAACCTGCTGGTATACTGATTGTGGAGGATGGTTCATGATAACAGTCCCCTATGGTGGTAGTTGACGTGTTAGCAATATATCACATTAGAGAAGATGCACTCGTAATTGAACGACGTTTGTGAACAAGGCTGCTATTGCATACAGCCAAAATCCAGCTCCTCCACCTAAATCTTAGTCCCATGTAGTAGTAGTGGCCTTGTTCGCGAACGTCTTTTAATTGGTAAAAAGGCTGGGAAGGAGCCAACTCACATCCTTGTAATCGATCTTAGCGTCTACTCTGGTATCGCGAATGAGGTTCACAATCCACTTCTCACCCTCATCTTGGGTAAGATTTAGACGCTGAGCGAGATCTTTGATATCGATCCGCTGGTGAATCTTGCAATAAGATTCAGAGATCAGGTGCCTTGCCGAGTCGACAAATGAAGCGGCAGAAGATGCTAGGAAAAAGTCACTCTTTAGTACTTCTTCTGCTTCGCCGAGCTTACGCTGTGCTTCCTCGAAATCGAAGTCGATGTAGAGCGCTGCGACAAAATCGGTGATGGGATCGTGATACTCATACAGCTCCTGCTTGACAATGCGGACAAGGTCCTTGAGCTGTTTCTGGTACTGGCCGCTATTGTTCTTACGGTTACGGTTGGTGATGACTGCCGCGGCTACGTAACGAAGGATCCATGGACAGGAGGTTTGGATCGTATTAATAAAGGCCGGGGAAAAGAACAGCTCCAAAAGGACGTCCTTAGGATCCTTGAGTTCCTTAGGATCCTTGGTGTCTTTGAATTCCCTGGCATCTGCGTAGTTTGTGTAGTTAAAGAAAGGGAAGAGAGTCCAGTGAACTAGCCACGTACGAGCTTGAAGCTGGCCTAGGGGGTTGTTGTAGAGCTAACTGGTGTTAGTTCCGGTGCGTGATATCCATGGAGAGTGAATTACTTTTTGTTCGATCAAGTCCTTAACTTTGGTAATCTCCTCCATGGAACCCTCCCAATTTGCCGAGAGAATATCGCAAGCTAGCTTCCCCCATGTAGCTTGTGTGGTCTTTTCGTTGTCTGTCGACTATCTGAATGTAAGCATTTCAAACCTAGAAGTCGAATCAGAGTGACAGGAACACACCAAGACACGGAACCGGTATAAGATATCCGAAGCCTCTCCATAATTGCCACAGCTGTACTGGTGTTGGCCATAATCATAAAGCACGTTTACCATCTCTACTGTGACCTTTTTGGGGGCAAACACTCCAAATTAGCTTCTATTTCGCCGAACCATATTTAGGTGTGAATAGTGATAGTACATCATGTTTCTCTTGAAGATACTGCAAATTTTGCAGCTTGTCCGCTCTTAGATTTGACAAAACCTCCGAGTTCCCAAGCAGATTCAAAACCAGCTCACTCCTCTCACTCAAATCATGCAGCTTTTCCACAACCTCCTGCCTCTTGTTGAGCTCTTCCGGGACCTCATCGGTGCCATGTATTTCCTTGTAAAGGTCACATATGAAATCTGTCATGTTTGAGTTTTTTAGAAGGTCATATCTGGCCTGGGCCAACTCCTGATCCGTTAACCTGTCCTGCTCGCCCATGAATCCCAACAGCGGGAAAATCATATGTCTATCGAGGTGAGGTAACAGTTTGGGGATTAAATCATAGGACTCTGCCATTTCGGCGGCACCCTCTGTGCTGTTTTCGGCCATAATGGCAATGCGGTCTGGTCGCTGGTGTTCTTTGTTGATGATGTGGGTTGAAATATGAGGGGATGGAGGGGTTGATTTTTGAGGACAGGACTGCCTTTTTTTCCTCGCAGTAGCCCACTAGGACTGGGGCACCAAGCCACGGATATCGGTGGCTGGTGCATTGCAACCACGTGATCTAGTAACAGCAGTTAAAAACTAGTCTGCCATAAAACAGTACTCGAGTAGCTTAGAAATGATTCCCCTCTCGTTGAAGAGGGCTTTGCCCAGACGAGCTCATCCTCGGGCACTTCGCAACCACTGCAAACGCATATCCTGTCGCTGTTCTCAACCGATATCGCAGATCGCCTGCAACACACCCGATACAATAATCCCAACCGGCCGGTCAATCGTCAGGAGGCGGCCAAGCACCCCTCATAACTTGCGACCTCCAACTTGCGCCAATGCTTCCTGCATCTGTTCCTCTGCGGCTTTTCCGCTCAAGACCTGCGGTACTTCGCCGAACGGCATCCTTCTCGATTGGTGTTTTTCGAAGGGGGGATACGTCTGACCCAGGCAAGCAGCTACCTCCCCCAGACCTATGCACTCTTCTGATGTTACTAACAACTGACGGATATCCAATAGAACGGACGCTTAAACCACTACCCTATTTCGTCTCCCGGACTCAGAATAACAATCTTCCTGTCTATCAAGAGTATAAGGCGGGCGGGAACAAACTCCAGACCCGCATACGGAAGGTTGAGGGTAATCTTCAATTTTTGAAGAATCAAATTGAGGAGGCTTTTCAGATGGAGAAGGGTGAAGTAACGATCAATTCTCTTGCCGGGCATGTCATAGTAAAGGGCCGGAGGAGGGATGAGATTGTAAGGTTTTTATCAGATCTTCGGTTTTGAGGTGAGATTTCTACTTATCACTATCAAATATGTATATCGTATGATGCTATTATTTGGCTTTCGCTTCTTTATGGTGAAAGAGGGACTCGACCAACTTGTAAGTGTACAAAATAGAACAAAAAGGAGCACGAAAGGCCTCCCAGAAAACCGCTAAGCAACCAAGTGGGAAGGGACGCCAAAGTTCACTGAAGGATAAAATACAGGATAAAAGGTAATAGCAAAGTAGTAAATGGGAATTTCAACAACGAAAGAAGAAAAGAGATGTGGACCCAGCCTTTGTACAAACGTGAACCTACATCCAACAACCCCAAACGACTGGTATACCGCAGACATTTAGCCTTCAGCCATTTAACCCGGCATAAGTACAAAGTTTTTTGACAATAACTCCATCTATCTGAACCGTCAACAATGCACCCAAAAGACTCTCTTTCTTCGGTAAAACTCCAAGAGGTATTTTCGAATGATCGCCAGCTGCATCTCCGGACTTTTCTGCCAGTTTTTGCAAGACCCCCATACCCCGGTGCGTGATTCTAGCGAAGGGTTGCGAATCATCGAGGTTAGGCATCTTTCCAGTTTGACCTGACTGACGGGGGTGCATTGGGGTCCCTTGAGGACTCAACAAACAGACAAGCCGCAGTAAGCTAAGGGCGAATCCATCTTCGGAGGATAGCCAGGAGCGAGCTACACCTTGATCGGGACCAGGCGCAATTCCAGCGAGAATCTCAGCGGCAAGCATCCCCTGTTCTAAGAAAGGTTTTCGTGCCTCTACGGCTTGGGGAAGCGCGACCTTCATGTTATCAGGAATTGGAGATATTGCCAGGGCAAATGATCGGGTCAGAAGATCGTAGGCAGGCGTTGTTGAGGACTCAGAGAGGAATATTGTACGGTAAAAGGCGCGGTTTGGCTCATCCCGAGCAAGCAACTTAGCCAAACTATCTACTGCGGGGGGTAGATAGCGATGGACCGAAGGAGAGTAGGAGGTAAACATCAAGGAATCTCGCCCCGATGCTGCTGGCAGAGGCTGAGGGGCAAAGGCCAATATCAAATGCAAGAGATTAAGTGCCTCGTCTTCACTTGGCAATGTGATTGAGTGCGAAAGGTTCGATAGAAAGATGACGATGTCCTTCATGAAATCCAAGGTGTTGGTGTTAGTCCTCAACAATAGCTTACTGGTACCCAGCCTTTCGATAACTCCCGATAAAAATCTAACCACATTTGGATCTGCCAGCGCCTTATGGTTCGACTCAAAAAACGAAAGATTCCGGAAAATCGTAGTTATGCATATAAGTTTATCAGCCGCCTTTTCCAGTTCATGCTCCAAGGACCCAAACCGCGCGACATCAATAAGTCTCACAGTCTCCGCTTTACAGGCCCTCACGATATCCTCGTAAGCTGGAACAGCAATTGCCTCTGAGCTCTCCTCAGCATGCTCTCCTAAGATCTCAACCTGAGACTCGGCAACATCTACTAATGTCTCAATCAAATCTTCACAACTCTCCAATGCAAGAGACCACCTAGATTCCACAGAGACAGTCGCCAGCGTGTCCAGGGCGAGCCGTACCTCAGCGGAAATACCACACTTGAGCATCATCGTTAAAGCATGAACATCTATCACCCCCAATTCCAGGAATGTCGGCGTCGTAGGCTTGTGAAACATAAAGTCATTTCCTATTTGGCTCAAAACAGAGACATTTAGCCCTCCATGTGTATCCAATCCTCGAACTTTGGGTTTGAAATCGGATGGAATCTCTTTCAAGGTATTATTTGGTGGTTGCGCAGCTGAAAAAGGAATTGCATCAGGCAGAACACCAGGTTTCACGGGAATTTGAGCGGCAGACAAAGAATAATTTGGCGGAATGTGGTGACCCTGTGGGGGTGTTGAATCCAAAGAAACACGGTTTGGAGTACTAGGGAGTTGGTTGTATTGGGGAGGTTGTCTTGATGGCTGTCTAGGCTGAGGAATAAACCCGTTGTGAAGATTTGACCGTGCGTGATTATTCAACACAGGTGTTTGAGGTTGTTTGGGCATTCCTTGAGGTCTTGTATGTTGCATTTGTTGGGAATTTGGCATTTGCTTTGTTTGCTGCTGTGACTGCTGCTGCTGCTGCTGGGGATGCATTTGCTGCCTCATATCCGGCCCAGACTGCTGACCTCTTGCTATCGCCAATTTCTTTGGATCCCCCCTGCCCCGCAGCCAGGCCTGTTCGTAGGCAGCTAAATTCAACTTGAAAATTTGAACTAGATCGTCCGCGGCCGTGGGAAACGACTCAGGAGAAAAGCCAAGGCTCATCGATACCGCGTGCCACTTATTCTCCATCGTGACTTTTTGTGAACCCCCCAACTTCAGAACGCTCGCGTAGAGATTTACTAAGCTTACTACCCTCCCGCCAATGTATGACTGGCCCTGTATGGGTGTGCCTTGCTTATTCATAAAATTGATTAGGCTCTTCATGAATTGATTAGGGTCACTATGTGGCTGACTTGGACTTGACCCTGAGCTTTGAATGGGCTGTTGCCCTTGGAGTCGCGGAATCTGACCCGGGTTCATAGAATTCGGTCCCATATGAGGAGGCATGCCTGTCGGAGACTGCCGAGGGCCGGGACTCTGCGACTGCTGTTGGTGCTGCTGTAGCTGCATGATTCTCTGTTGCTGTTGTTGTGAATGTTGCTGGAGTTGCTGTTGCTGACGAAGTTGATACATCATGTGCGCTTGCGCTGGTGTTGGTGTTTGCATCTGCTGGCTCGGGACGGGAGCGGGCGGGGCAGATGCAGCAGTGGAAGGCGAGGAGAATGCTTGTGTGAATGATTGAGAATAGGAGGTCTGGGGGGGTGGCGCTAAGTTCATGTTGCTATTTTGAGGTGTGCTTACACGCGAGACCTGGTTTGGCGGTGGGGAGCCTTGAGGCATAAATGGTTGTTGTGGTGGTGCGGGCGAAAAAGGAGATGGAGATTGGGTTGCGACGCGTTTGGGTGGAGGTTGGTTGTAGATTTGGTTCTGCATTACCGGGGAAGGGCTCGCGTTTGCAGACCCTACATGCTGAAGGTGTGAGTGGGAGGAGTAGCCAACAGGGGTGTATTGTCGCTGCTGCGTGGCGCCCGCATTGTTTTGATAAATTTGATAAGTCGACTGGGGATTGGAAGCATGAGGAGTCTGCGATCGCGGAGTAGGGGGATTCACGGTGGTTTGACGAGGAGATACAGTAATAGGGTCTTCGCGAGGTCTCGGTCGTTTTAATGGAACTACAGGATTAACATTATACGCTGGCTGTTGAAATCCCGGAGAGGAGGTTCGCGAATTGCCATTTTGAATTTGGGCGCGCTGATGAACCTGTTGCTGAAACTGATGAGGATCTATGGTCGACTGGGTTATCACAGCCGCACCAGGATCGAAAGGAGAGTGCATTGCCGTCACAGAAGAGGCTTCAGGGCCAGCGAACGTAGAGTTCTGAACAGCCGGGGCGTCTTGCAACCAACCAGGCGCAGAAGGCACTGACATCGACTCCTACAAGAAAACACGCGTTAGCCAAGACCGGTTTTCACACAAACGGTATGACAGCCATCATCGCCATCACTGCGCTCGAGATCTCTCCCGGCGTGGGCCACGATTTGCTCAACAATATGAGAGCGGCGGACATGGGGCACGCGGATCTTTGCAGGAAATATTGCGGCGAAGAGAAATAGATGGAAGGATGCATAAAAAATGATGAGTCTTAGACTCTAGCCAGACGCGTGCACACACAAACACGCAGTGAACAAAGAGCAGAAGATGGTGGCACAAGGGGAAAGTGGGCAGTCGAGTAGATAGGAAAGAAGACAAGTTTGAGGAGAAGGTTAGAGTACTGACCAAGAACAAACAGGTCCCGGCAAGTGGGTACGAACGAAGCTTGCTCGAGAGCGGAGACAAGTGAGTGGTGGTGGTATGTGTGTCAGATCGTCCAGATGTTGTCTCCGGCTTGCCAAACAGGTAGGGGGGGTTGGAATGAAAAATGAGTAATAATAAAAATGGAAAAATGAGGGTCAGGGAATTGGAAAAAATTATAATCCGCAGTGAGCTGTTACAACAGCTACCACAGCTACAGCTACAAGCTACCACAGCTGTTTCTATGCCCAAGGAGGGGGGGAAAGCTTGAGTGAGGATCAAGAGGCTCAAAAGTTAGCCACACGGAACGGCTTGCACAGACGTAGGTAGGTAGCATGCTGGAGGCAACAACTGGA
>Ga0307513_10002944_pt1 | contig 23283 bp, 18 predicted proteins | sample 15_EM_MG_FD_202174 | JGI IMG/M metagenome (GOLD analysis project Ga0307513, IMG submission 202174) | Populus trichocarpa ectomycorrhiza microbial communities from riparian zone in the Pacific Northwest, United States - 15_EM | ecosystem: Host-associated > Plants > Roots > Unclassified | place...
CAGCAATGGTGAAACTTCGGATTGCGCTTTCCCTCATGGATTATTCGCTCTGCTATCCAATGAAATGCACCACAATCGCCACAAATAATAGTCATTCGCCCAAAGTCCTGTGACTTCCAAAGTAAGGTATTATCGATATATGCGAGAGGATATTTGACTACCAGTGGTATTGGCTCTGGCATTTCTTGTTCATGACCTAGTTCAGGAATTGCAATTGGAGCCACAGCTTGTTGTAAGGGTCGATTGTGAGCTGCACGTAGGACCGCTTGATGTTGTCGTCTTCGTGCCTATTTTATCATGCTGATTAGCTTATATTTTCATTTCATTCAATAGTAGTATTTTACTGGTATTCAATTGATTTGTTTTCAATACCAACAAGTATTTAATAATTGCAGTAACATACCAAACAGCTTCTACAACCCTTTCTCAATACACCATGTCTATCCTGATCAAACTCGGTCTCTTCCTTCTCTCTTTTGCACCGGTAACATACTGGCATATTGATATTCTATGTATTCAATACTAATCATATACTAAATCTAGTAATAAGATGTAGCCAAGTAAGAATATTGTCAGAGAGTGCACTGGAAGACCTCGGACGGTAATGAGTCTTGTACTGAAGTGCAGGGCAGGGAGAGATCCACTCAGATCAACTGACAAAGTAAAATGCCTCAAGGAGAATGGGTGAACGGCAGAATATTCTGAGTAGCGAGATATTGCAAGCGAAATAAGGTGCGATAGGCAATGGTTCAATGAACTGCTTTCAGCAAGGATGCTATGGTGTTGGCTTGAGCTTGAGACAGTTGCAGGTTGTCAAAGGATGCCACTGTGACAGCAAGGGAATATCACGAGAGATACGGTAGAAGAGAATTTTGTAAGGACGAAAAAGACAATAGGAAGAGATAGTATGGGAGGAGGCATATACTGGGTGTAAAATACATAAAAGGCTAGAGAGGCTGATTTGTGGGTTGCTTTCTAGCTACAAATAAGAAGTCACTTCTAGTTGTTGTCCATAGAAATTGGAATATGCAGGTGATGGAAAAATTTTCCCCTTATACTTTATTATTTCCTTATTCTCCTTACTTCTATTTAAACACAGTCACTAACTAACCTTATCATAGGATGTAGCTAACCCTGAGGGTATTCTTTAGTAGCACATTGGCGAATTTATTAGTCATGTTATCAGATGATCAGATCACCCTTTTTGAAATTTGTTGTTCAGTACATAATAAGACTACAGAGCGGTGGGAAGACCAGCCTTTGCAATTGCCGCCACAACTATACACAGCTGTCCGGAGAAAAACTACGGTATATCATCCTACCAAACCACAATTCCTCACCCAATCACACGGGAATACCGACCTTGGAAATACCTTTAAAAATGCCCTCTCACTGGCCCCTATCGGGAGTAGATAGGGCTAAAATGCGGAGTGCGGTTCCGATCGGAACCCTACTGTAGCGACATCAAAGCGGGCGGATACGGTAAGCTAAACTGGGACTGGGCTGAGGCTCTCGAGATCAGATCCCTAACCCCACCTATAAATGACGAATTTGGAGGAAGAGCTGAAGCCGAGGCTGGGGGGGGGTGGGAATCCCTACTATAATACTAGTATGATATTATGATATTGCTCTGCACGGTAGAACTAAGCCTCTCAGGTTTCTGGCTGAAAGTTGCTGAGTAGCGAGAAGAAGGCCGACGACATACCGGCAGCGTTTGATATGATAATTTTCGAAAACTTTCCAATCACGGCGGCATCTTTAGGAAGATATGGCTTGACTAAAGCGCCCAGAGGGAGCCCCCATCCAGCCTTACGTTTTCGGTGAGAGCGGTGCGTATAGAGACGATATAATTTCGAATTACTGGTCACTATTCTGTGCCATATTATGTAAGCAAAATGGATTGCCCATGAGCGCTCAGCCGCCATATCTTGGATGGCCAATTCCAAAGATCTAGCACGTTAACCCGGCGCCGCCATCCCAGTGGCTCGCGCAGTCGTTGCTACTTGTACTGCGTGGCACGCTCATGATACCCTTATATCGTGCCCGAGCATCATCAAAAAGTCACTAGGTATCGGTTCCCGCACGGCGCACCATCCCTTGACCCCTTCACGATCCAGCATCAAATCCATAGGAAAATGCTTCCCCACGTTCATCCTCCAGTACCAATAGCCATCTACGGTACGCGTAATGTAGGACATGATGTCGCGCTCACCGTATCCTCTTTGACATAAGCAAGACAAATCTGTCTAATGAGGCCTCCCTGCCCACAAACTCGCATTCTCTCAATGCTTATGGTCTCGTGGTCTCGGGATTATCATATCATCCCTTGCTCAATCAACATTTCAAGCACCCCACTACCCCGCATATAAATGGGCCAAGTCGGTTTGTGCAATGATCTCGTGCACTTCCGCATAGTGTGCCAAACACTTGTCCTCCACACCACCACCACCAACTCGACACTCCAACGACGCCCGGAAAATCACCCACTCTCACTCGTTATCATCTTCCTGGGGCGCATACTGGTATTATGAATGATTCATCATGAGCTGGCCATCAACTAGCGCTGAAGAATACGTGTCGCTGGATAGCCGAGGGCCACAGCGCTGAGGGGAGCAAAGCGGGCTGAACTCATAAAATGAGCTCGCTCGCTAACCACTGTTACGGGAAGATAAGATCTGAGTTAGAGCGTGGCTTCAATTCTTCTTCTTTGGCTACCGCAGAATTGCCATTCTCCTATCGGAGATGCGATCGAGAAAAGGGTATTAATGGTTTCTCAGCCAGGGTTGTTGTGGACAAGCTCAATTCTTTTTTCCCTGCCTCTCCGCGATTCGCTCGAGACCCTTGAATCACCGATCCTCTCGCGCGCTTTCTTTCTTTTTTGTTTTTTTTTCAGGCATGGCCCGACGGGAATCAAAAAAGAGCTGAAAATGGCGTAGGGTAATATGTCGAATTGGCTGACCCAATTGGCGAGAAGGAGATATATCCCTGCAATATCCCTGCAGCCCGTATGCACGTAACCGGGAAAGGCAACCGGGGGAGAATTACGAGCCAAACAAAACACGCCCCGTTTGTTTTTGCTGCTGTTGGGGGGGTAACGGGGAGGGGGGGGGGAAGGATCGGCTGGCCAATCGTTCGATGGGGTCCGAAGGGTGTGGAGTGTGTGCAGCTCACTCGCCCTCAGCGTTGAGGAGCTTGCGGCGTTGCAAAAGATGAAGAAGAATTAGAGGGCGGACGAATTGTCTGTGTGTGTATGTATGGCCCATGCCCAAGCTGCTACTCGTGTGGGCATGATATGAATTACATTCTGATCTATGATGCGCTCGAGTAGCACCGCACTCTACCATATGTATGAACCGACTGGATGGAGATGAAAATCGAGTGACAAACGTGAAAGGGAAGGAGGGCAATCACTCCATCTCATTCTCCCCGTCCACTCCGATTGCCCCAAAGGAGGAGTGAGTGACAATGGAGCAGACAGGCGTGCTCGGCCATATCGATCAACACCGAGCTTCTTTGAACCTTCTCAGTCCCCTACCACACCAATCCCAAGAACCTATTGGCCATCCCCCAGGTCCTCTCCCATCCATCACGACAGACGACAGCTAACCATAGTCTACCTTCACATTCTCCCTCTCTCCTCCTCCTCCTCTCACTCTCACTCCCACTCCCTCCCTCTCTCCCTACCCACCCCCTATTTCTTGCCTACACCTACCGTCCACTAAAGTGCGTGCGGCGCAAAGGGAGATTGGCGCTGCTTCTGCTTGTGCTTCTGCGTCTGCGTGGTCCGCTTTTTGGCTGATACCGGCATTCCAAGTCGCTCATCCCGGCAACCACGCCCTGGACACTGCAGTAGACTTGCTTCTAATATCGCTGCCCTAGCTTGAGTGAAAAACATCGGCGGCCACATCACATCGCGCCTGCACACTCGCTGCCTCTCTCTCTCTCTCTCTGTCTGCTTCTGCTTCCTCAGGGATGAATTGAATTGAGGCCGAGTTTTACCCTCCCCTTTCCCCCTCAAAGGGAGAGTTTTGTCCATTTCGCCTTTTGCCCATCCGAGTCTTTTCTCATAGATTCATCGTCCTATTCGAATCCACCCCCCCTTTTAGGCAGACCAGCTAGATAACCATCAATCATCACAAACCCATCTGCCCTTCATCCATCGCGTACTTTGTCATCCATCCATCCACCTATTTCCTCTCACTCGCTGCATTTGCTGGAAAAAAAAAGTCACCTTCCCCTGTCTATCTATCCATCCATTTGTTCACCCTTTGAAATTTCATCTTCATCTTCACTTTTTACGACGTTTAACGAAGGTAAACGAATCTCCTCCCGCCCATCGTACAGCATACCTTTGCCAGCATCTCCTGCCCTACCACCAACCTTCCCTCTAAAAGTAGCACTTTTACCTTCGGCTGTACCTCTTGTGAGCCCTAGTAATACTCCCCATGCACTATCCATCCTACCCCGACTCTGGTCAATCAAAACAAACAACTCCAAGCCCGGACATTCACCTCCCCCCCCGTGTGCTCTGCTAAATGAAAGGGTATTGCAGGAAACTACAAAAAAACACGTCCCTTCCTTTATCCAACAATTACGGCCGCATTTTGTATTAGTATAACGACTGTACAACAACAAACGAAATACCCCTCAAAAGTATACTTGAACGAAAAATCACGGAACGCATTACACATCGGTACATATAATCCTTAATCGCGATGTCTTCATCAAAGACGCAAACCGGCGGCCAAGGATCCACTACCGTCACTGAGAAGCGGGTTAATGGAGGAACCCAGAGCAGAGGGGAGGCAAACGATTATTATGGAACGTCGACGAATCCCCTCTCATCGGCGTATGGGGGGGGCCAGGACGCGTCGATGTATTGTGGAACGGATACTGGCGGAGGAGGAGGAGGAGGAGTAGGTGCGTACGGCTCTTCCCAATCTACTAACTTGCAAGGAAATTCATCGTATACCACCGCTACCGGAGGGACCACATCTGCCGGCGTCTCGCTGGAAAAACCGACCGCAACAATGGGAGTCGGCAGCAACAGCAGTTACTACAACCCGGTGCCCGTCCCACAGGCTTCCCCCTATTATCCGGGCGGCAAGCCGACATCAACAATGGCTGCTGCGACCACCACCAGCGGATCCCACACGACCCATGGAGGACAGTCGGCATCCTACTACCAAGGCAATACCAACCACTCGGCCTCCCACCAGGTTACATCTAGCTCCAGCACATCGCACTACACCTCTGGACTTGCGGGTGCTTCCGCCGCCGGAGGTGTTCTTCACATCCCTCACTTACATGCCACACATGGCCACAGCGGCTCTCCACCTCCCCTCCGTCAGTCGTTCAGAAAGATCTGGGAAAATATCAAGGCGGAAGAGCGCGAGACGGTCGGTAATTTCGAGCTCTATTGCGAAATCACGGGCGTTTGTCGAGGTTGTTTCACGCCGGGGACCACCCCTGCGGATGCGCCGAGGACCCACCACTATGGACAACGCTGGCATCCCAAGAAAGGCTGGCGCATGAAGAAGAAGAAGACCTCTAGAAGGGTGTTGTTTGGATGGTTTGCGCGATCTAGGAGGAGTGGTTCCGGTGCTTCTTCCAGTAGTAGCAGCAGCAGTAGCAGCAGCTCCTCGGACAGCGGCTCGGATCTATCCGATAATGCGCGAAAGAGGAAACGATTGCAGAGGAGCATTCGAAGGGAGAAGAGGGCACTCAGGAGACAAGACAAAAGGGAATCCAAGCACTCGTTATATTCTTCCCATGGACGCCGTGGCAGTGATGGTAGCATGCTGTCAAATCCTGGCAACGTTGCAAAGACCATGTGGAGAACAGTCACCGGAAGCGCCGCTGGCTCCGTGTCGGGAGAGTCTGATGCCCGCTACCGCGAGACTGGACGCCATACTAGCACGAGGACTCGCAAGCACTCTAGCGGTGTGTTGAGAGGCGGTGACCTGGCCAAGGCCAAGGACAGCAGCCTTTACTACAACCCAGGATATGGCTCTGATGGTCGTGCTCACCCGTACCACTACACTGCCGACGCCAGTGCAACCAATGGACAGAAGCATCACTCGGACGATTCAGCATCGCTCTATGCTGGCCTTTTCGGCATATCCGATCATAAAGGCAAGGGCAAGGCCACGCATTCAGAAAGCTATCACCATTCCGGGACTTCCGGCGAGGCCTCGCTTCCGGGATTGATTCAGTTTCCGAGTGAGACTTCGTCGGGTGGGGAGGAATCGGGGCTGCAATATGGTGTTTTGTATTCATCTTCGCCGAGCTCCTATGGATCGAGTAAGAATACGGGTATGCTCTCATACTTCTTTGGGTCGAGGGGGGGATCTAGGAGGAGGAAGCATGGCAGGAAGTCGAAATACTCGTCGTCTACCCACAGCTCAAGTCATCATCATCATGGCCGCGATGCCGTAGGCGGTGGCTCTGACCGCTATTTTATGCATCATAAGAGTAAGGCCGGATCATCATCATCGTCGTCATCGTCATCATCATCGTCTTCCTCCTCATCCTCATCCTCGTCTTCCGACAATGAATCCAATTACTCCGGTCTCATCTACGGATCTCACTACAAGAAATCCAAGAGATCAAGCGACTCATTCTCCGTCATGAGTGGCAAGTCGTACGCTGGATCAATTGCAGAGTCGTTCAGATCTACCGGGAGCAGAATTTCGAGCGCCTTCGGCATTGGCAAGCGTAGAAAGAGCTGGAATGATTATGGCACCCCACAGTCGGGTCATCATCGTCAGTCATCCTCAGGGCGTTCTTCTGGTAGCGCAGCAATCGGAATATCCGGGCGCGAATCCGGTGGGTCTCGTAAATGGGCCAAGGGTTCGAGCAGTGGTCATATTTCTGGAGGCGTGATGGGTGTTGCCGGTGCCTGGGCTGGTCGTGGTGGGCGTTCCACTTTGAAGAAGCGCTCTTCTCACCCCGTTGGTCAGTACGGACGTTCTTCATCGGGTTCGTGGGCTGCTGGCGGGGCTCGCCATGGTGGGATCTTTGGCGACAATACTCGCCCGTCTCGATCCGGATCAGTCAGTTCGCGTCTTAGCTCTAGCAGTGGCGGTAGCAGCTGGTATGAGGGCAAAGCCGGAGGCAAAGAGAAGCAACGAAAGCCATACATCTTCGGGGCCGAGGTCACGAGGGTTGCACGGCCGGCGACCGTTCAGTCGAGTGGAAATCAAACCGGGCTGTTCGGTTTTGGCGGAAGCAGTGGCAGTAGGACTCACGAGGGGGTTGTCGTTACGAGAACCACAACCGAAAGCAGGATATACACAGAGGATGAGCGAGGCCGGAAGGAGGCCTTTGTCGGACGGGATCATTCCCCCAAGAGGCCCGCTTCTATAGCCGCTACTACCGCTGCGCGAGAGGGAAGGTCCCCCCACCGATCGGAAATGGTTTCTGGCCGTACCAGGGCTAGTTCGGCAGACGGCTGGGAGTCTGCTGATTCGCGCCATTCGAAGCACAAGAGCCATCGTCATCATCACAAGACTTCTAGTTCCGGTGGTGGATTCCTTGGCATTTTTGGTGGAAGCAGTTCACGGAGATCGGACAGGAGCAGGAGTAGAAGTAGGGACTCGAGAGTGAGGCAAAAGGTAGGGAGCGGGGGTTCGAAATCGGATCTCTTTGTCACTAGAGACGGGAGGATTACAAGTGAAAATTCAAAGACCGGAATCACGACAACCGTTCTAGATGTATCGGGATCTAGCAAGGATGTAAGCAAGGTACGCAAAACTTCAACGTTATCGATTGGGGCAAAGGAGGGGAAGTGATTGCTGATATTGGGGGCTGATTGTGGGTGGTTATATAGGCTGCGAAGGCCGACTCAAGGTTCGAAACCACAAGCTATATCCCCAGCGACGCGTCTTACACGATCGAAAAGCAGCAGGAATTCCACGAAGCGGACAGTCATTACAAAGAGCTATGGCGCCAGCAGCAATCAAGGCCTTTTTTAGGCCAGCCACCACTACCAAGAGCGGCCGGGACGGTAGTGGTGGAGAGGAGTATCCTCAAAGGAGAGCACGGGGAGAGCTTAGTGAGACCAATCCCGGTACCGATACAGCCAGCGCCAGTAAACGCTAGTACCTCGGTTAATAATACGTTTGTACATCATCACACTACCCATTCAAGTAGCGTGACTTTTAATAAATCGGAGTCCACTTCTACATCTACTGCGCGGCAGGTATCCGCTGGTGTCGAATCACAGTCACATTCGGGGGTCGCTGGTTTGGCCGGGGGTGTTGCTGCGGGGATCGTAATGGGTGGTTTGTCGGAGAGAGAGAAAGCGCATAGAGCTGAAGAAGAAGAGCAGAGAAGGATACGGAGACAGGAGGAGCATAGAGGGGCGGTTGAGGTGGGACATATGTTTGGGAAGGAGGGGTTGGAGGGACAGAGGAAAGGGGAAGAACATCGCGTGTTTGACATTTCTCGTATTCAGAAAGAGCAGCATGAGAGGATGATGTACGAGGAGCGAGTGAGAAGGGAGGCGGCTGAGCGGGAAGCTGGGGAAATGGGACAATTAACTTACGAGCAGCAAGAGGCTGAGCGGCTTCGCAAATCGGAGGAGGAGCGGCGAATCCAGCTTGATCTGGAGCTTCAAGAGAAGCGCCGTAACGAGGAGGCGCTCGAACTTCAACGAATCCAGCTCACCCGGGCGCGGGAGCGTGAAAACGAGACTATCCGACGTATAGAACAGGCGAGACAGGAAGATATTGCCCGCAGAGAGCGTCTTGCCAGGGAGGAACGCTCCCGGAGAGAGGAGCAGGAACGCGCTGCCGAATACCAGCGTCAAATGGAGATGGAGCAGGAGAAAGCCCGTGTCCTTAGGTTTGAGGAGGAGCAGAAAGCCATGGTGGCATTACAGCTCAAGAGAGAGGAAGATGAGAAGAGGTTACAATTGGAGAGGCAGATTGCTTTCGAGAGGGAGCGGGAGAGGGAGCGAGGGAGGGAGTGGGAGCGGGAGCGGGAGAGAGAGGCAAGGGTTGCGGAAGAGAGGAGATTTGAAGAGAAGGAGTTGGAGAGGAGGGTGTTCATGCAGAGAGAGCGGTCGAAGCAGCTGAGGGAACAGGCGCTTCAGAGAGCCCAAGCCGAATTTCAAAGAGCTAGGCAGGCCGAGGAAGAGGAGAAGCGCAGAATCCAAATCCAAATTGAGACCGAGAAGGATCTGCAGAGGAAGCGGTTGGTAGAGGAAGATGAAAGGAGACAGGCCGAGCACCGCGAGAAGAAGAGGATGGAGGAGGAGATGGCCCACACACTGCAGGCACAAATTGAAGCTGAGAAGGTCAAGGAAGACCAGCGAAAGCGAGGGGAGGAGGAGGAACGTGAATACGAACTTCGGGCCGAAGAACGCAAGCACACCATCGCAACAGTCGAGGCAAAGCGCAGAGACGCGGAGGAATTCCAAATGATAGAACAGGAAATCCAACTCGAGCGGGAGCGAAAAGCTGAGGAGGAGGAACGCCTCATCCAGGAGGAAGTTGATCGCCGCCTCGCAGCCGGGCGCGCAGAGCGAGAACGCATTGATCTCGAGGCTCAGGCCGCTGAACTCAAAGCCCAGGTGGCCGCCCTTCGACAGAGAGAGGTTCGTGAAGCCCGTCGGCGCAAACGCAAGGCGGATCCCAACTACGGTGAACGCGAAGCTAGCAGGAACAGGGAGCGGTCGAGGGAGCGTGAAACTGAGCGGGAGAAGGCACGAAGGGAGGAAGTCCAGCTGATACGGAAGAATGCTGGCTTGGATGAGAAGCCTAGCAAGAGTAAGAGGAATGTTAGTTTCGCAGAATTGCCGCTGGAGCCGGTCGAGTTTGTTGAGCCTAGCTGGACGGTCCCCGGAGGTGTTCCAATGCTTGTGCAGACTGCACCAACTCCTCCACCCGGAACCCCCAAGACTCCATTGTTGGTCCATGTTGATCCTGACAGTTATTTCCCGCCAACCCAGAAGGAGAAGGAGGAGGAGAGGGAGTCCTCAAGGGAACAGGGATTTGAGATTGGGTCCCCCGAGGTAGTCGTCGCGAGCCCTCCCCCGGGTAGTCCCGAAATTAGCTTTAGCATCCCGGACAAGGAGATTGCCATCGGAAAGCCATTTACCGGTATTCCTGTAGCCCCACAGCCAAATAATGCTATGAAAACCGCCGACACAGTCATTGCTATCGGCGTCACCGGGGAGTCCCAAGAGGCCGAGGAGGAGCAGCGAGGCCGCAAGAGGAACGTCTATTATGGCCCCGCGCTCCCGGAAAACTATCAGTTCCGAAGCACACAGCAAGAGGGTTTCTACGGACCTGAGCTGCCGACGGATTCTTTCTCTGCCCTTCCTGGGCCATCGGTGCCGGTTGCTGAGCCTGTATATTTCGACCAGTCCCCACCCATAGCTTATGGACCCCCGCTTCCGGATAACTATAAACCCTTTAGGCGCCCCGATTCGGAGAGCTCGGAAGAGGGTCGATTCCACTCACCCGCAGAGTTCGCAGAGGTTGAGTTGAAGGATGACTCAAGCCCACCGCCGGCCTATGGTATGATTTCTTGTAATCTTGGCGGAGTCTTGAAAGCTAACTTCTCGATAGATGGAGCTGTCTCGGGTGCATCCTCGATGTATGTTGTCAACACGGCCGAAGTTTCCTTGGACAACACTGCCGAAGTATCCCGGGATGGTTCTTGGGAGAACTTGGCCTCTGATGCGGTCTTGGAGTCTAGAAAAGGCAAGCAAGCTATGGTTGAGGAAGTTGCCGAAGCTATCGAATCCAAGGGGTGGAAGAGTACTGAGGTGTATGGCGAGAGCACATCATCATCTGTTGACAGATCAAAGTTAGAGAGAGTTACTTCTGAGGATCGTATGTACCCTTTTGATATTATTGGAAGGTATCTTGACTGATTGGTTGTAGACATAATTTACGGACCGGAATTACCCAAGGGTTATACCTTTGAAGGATCCAAGTCTGAGACGGCGATGTCTGCTCATGAAGAGGGCAGGACTGATGTTTTGGGAGAGAATGCATCTTATTACGGATCAACAGCGGAACAATTCCTGCAAAAGGTTGAGGAGGCGGCTCGCGTTGAAGCGGTCGAAGCACAGCAACAGAATATCGTTTATGGTCCCCCATTGCCGCAAGGCTATTCATTTGGGACAAGCAAGCCCGCCCCCCCGGCCGATGATGGGTCTCTCTACTCTCTTGATTCGAGGGCTTCTTCTCAAGCTACTGTCACCAAGGTTGCGGAAAGCAGCGGTGAATTCCGAGGCCACTCGGAGAAAAGCAGATTTGAGGGATCGTATGAGTCTTACACTTCGGAGTCCGGATCGAGGTCGGAGCAGGTTGCACCCGAACCGGTCGCATATGGACCGCCCATTCCTGACGGCTTTATATTCAAGGCTAGCTCTGAGGGGAGGGGTTCGAGCCAACGCGCTGGGGAGCCATCATTGCCCTTTTACGTTTCTGAGTCTCATACTGAGTCTCGACATGAGTCTCATAGCGCTGCATCGGTCTCTCGGGACATTGTTCATTACGGACCCCCGCTACCAGAGGGATTTGAGTTCAAGAGGGCTCTCTCGTCTAAACGTAGGTCACGCCAGCCTGGCGATGAGAAGCTTTCGTCGTACTCGTCCGAGTCTCGCTCCGAGTCGAGGGTCACAACCGGGGATGCCCCGGATACGGTCTTCGGGCCACCGTTGCCAGAAGTCAAGAAAAAGAGTAGTCGGTCGGAGAAGAGGAGCTCGCGTGATGTCTCTGCTTCGTCATCTACCGATTCAGTGGTATATGGACCCGCACTACCAGAGGATACGCAACTACGAAGAAGCACGTCTGAGCGTAGGTCTCGAACTACTTTTGACGCAAATGTTCCATCCCCGGCTGAAGGCCAGGCCGCAGCGCCGGAGGGTCATAGACTTAGGAGAAGCCAGACTGAGCGAGTCAAACCCCAGCACGGTGTTCATGAGAGGCCTAGATCGCATATATCTGACGCTAGATCTTCAGCGGAAACACTTGATCATAGGCAGGGCGCTCCAGCTCCAGAAGGCCGTCGCCTTCGGAGGAGCAATACCGAACGCGCGGAGTCTCGACGGTCTCATGAAGAGCGATCAGGTGTTCTCTCTGAGTTCAGGTCTCGGTCCGATGCTACTGTTGCAGACGTTTCGGGGGCTACAGATGTTCAATACCAGACTCAACCTATCCCCGTGATGCCCGAGGAACGTGAACTCAAGCGCGGCGAGCATAGGGAAGTCGACGAGCGTTCAACATTTTACTCTTCTGAGTCTAGATCTAGCGACGCTACCACTGCTTTCGTTGGTTCCTCGGAGAGCCAAACACAAGTTCAAACAAGCCGAGGGATGCCGCCAATGCCCGAGGGACATAGGCTTAAGAGAAGCCAGACTGAGCGTGTCGATGCTCGACATGCTCTCGTCGATGAGAGGTCAACATCTTACTCTTCCGAGTCAAGTTCTGGCGTAGCGACTGGCTCTTTAGAGCGCCGGATCCGACTTTCCGATACTCCTGGTGCTCCACCGGTGCCTGAGGGACCTAGACTTAAGAGAAGCCAGACTGAACGCGTTGATACCCGACATCCTGCTGTTGACTCTCGGAGCGCTGTTGTTGAGGAGAGAGCGACTTCCTACTCTTCCGAGTCCCGATCAAGCGGAGACACTGCTTCAGTTTCCAGGTCTTCGGAGCATCACCAAACGCAGTCTGCCACGGTTCCTGGAATTCCACAGATGCCCGAAGGCCAGAGGCTCAAGAGAAGTCAGACCGAGCGTGTCGATCCCCGACCCGTTTCTGGGGAGGGAGGGACTTCTCACTCACCGGAGCCTCGGGTTGAGTCTCGATCTGGAACTGAGGGTTCGGAGCGCGGGCGTGCGCTCCCAGAAGGACGTGGGCTTAAGAGGAGTATGACCGAAAGAGCAAGGCCAACGAAGACTAGACCTGCTGCCGATGAGCGTGCTCCGTTTTATTCTTCTGAGGCGAGGGCTAGGTCTGATGAGTTTATTTCAAAGATTGGTGGGTAGTCATGACTTCCGATTGGGGCATAACAAACTAAAATATTCTAGATGGCGCGCCGAATATGGCGGAGGGGCTTCCGTTCCGACAGAGCACATCATCTAGTAGCATTAATAGTCAAGTGCATGAATATGATTCTTCAAGTATGTTTTCGTGATCTGCATTGCAAACAGTATTCTGATTGTCTCTTAGGAACTAAATCCGGCTACTCTGCCGATGTTACTTCGGCTTCAGAATCTGAATTTGCAACTCCGCCTACAGGGGGGACTTTGGACAATACGCCTACCGCCACTACTCGTAACACCCCGGTCTCGCGACAAAACGCTCCAGGTAGCCGGGAAGGATCACGTTCTGTTACTCCCACACCACCAAGTCGGAGGTCTACCGAAGAGAGGAAACAGGGGGATGCAGAATTCATGGCAATCACAATGGCAGCGGCTGAAGATGCGGGATTCAATCCTGGGATCGTCTTAGGTGAAGCGATCACAGCGACCCCCGAAGCTACTAGATCTCCTACACCTGTTGACCAGCGCTCCATTGACGAGGAAGGGACGGGGGACAACAGAAGCAGGAGTATGTCGAGAATTCCCGAGGTTTTGAGGAGTGGTTCTCGGTCCAAGACCAGAAGACAGAGGACTGGGTCATTGTTTGGGCGGACGAAGACTTCCGACTCGATGAGCTCAGATTCGCGAGCTGATTCTATGACTCCCGGCTCTGGTGGTGTTTCTTTGGAGTCCTCACCTCCTGCTCTTGAAAGGAGATCTACAGATACCGCCCGCAAAATGTCACTCACAGCAAATGTGCTGAAGAGATTTGGAGGCGGCGGTGACAAATCTCATTCGCAGGGTGGTCCGGGAGAAGCTGAGCGTCGTGCTGGTCCTGATCAGTCCAATACACCTCACAGCACTCCTCCAGCTTCTATCATGGATGGGTGGATGCCAGGGCGCAGATCCAGAAAGAGCAGTGTCACATATCATAGCGATGATTCTCAAATGATGGAAGAGACCGAGAGGCTTGCTGCCGGGTCTGGTAATGAGAGTAAGAAAGAAAAGAAGGAGCGTATTGAGAGAGAAAAGAAGGAGAAGAAGGAAGAGAAAGAGAGGGAGAAGAGGGAGAAGAAGGAAGAGAAGGAGAGATCCTCTGGTGAGGCTGGTTCTCCGGAGTCCGGAAAATCTCGATGGGGAGGACTCTTTGGCAAGTTGGGCGTTAAGCAGACGAGCCCTGCCACTTCACCGTCTCGACCTACCCTTGCAAGCGTAACACAGAGGGTTATGGCCGAAGGTACCAAAATCCCAACCCGCTCAGTGTCTGAAGACGGGGAAACCCACACTCGGCCTACTACTTCCAGATCGCTCCGCTCGTTCGCTGGAGTGTTCGGCGGAGCCAAATCTGACCACCATGCCACTGATTCTGCCAGCGCTGCATCGGCATCTATCCATAATGAGAGCCTCACCTCGCAGGATCCTGGCAGACCCTCTTTTGATGCCAGTCAGTTAGATCACGTCGAAGCACACATAGCGACTTCCTCGGGACTACAAGAGGAAGAGGTGTTCAACGATGGAGTCCGTCTTAGGGGGGATGAAGTGGGCAAAGGGACAATTGAAATATCCGACCAGGCCGGTACCCAAGCGGGCGAAAAGAAGAAGACGGGGATTCCAGTTCCACGCGGCGGTCTCAGGAGGGGAAGAAGCACTGAGATATTAAGTGTAAGAGGGAGTCTAGACGAGAGGGGGCTGCCGTCACCCATCCCGGAACTTTCCGAGGGCCGGGACAGCTGGCGGAATTCCAGAGATGTAGGGATGACTCTTGACCAGGTAGCAGATATCAACCGTGCCGATACACGCACTCCAGAACAAATTCCACTTCCTACGCCTGATCTTGCCGATGAGGGCCAGGAGTTCCAGGGTCCGGAAACTAGAATCCCACAACCCCCAGCATCTTCCGGCCGAAAAGGACTCGCTAGAAAGAAGAAGACTGGTGACTTGGCAGCAGCTTCTTCCGAATCCATTGACTCACTTCCAGAGCAGCCTCAAAGTGGAGACGTTAGCGACACAGATGTCAGAATGGAAAGCCGTTTGCCAATCAGGAGGACAGAAAGTTTAAAGGTGAAGACATAATCAACCCCCGGGACGGAAAACAGGTCTAAATCGCTTGAGTTCTTTTCTCCTGTGCTAAGATTTCTTATACTGAGCAGAGACGTTAGCAGGACGACGGTGGTGAAACACCAAAGCATCCCGCCGAACCCCCAGACATTTACGACGACCGCGATAATCCCTCTCCTATTCAATCTCCTTATGTTTATCCCAGCCCGGACACTATTTATGAAACCTATCCGGCACTACCTAATAGTAATCCTGATTCACCATACCTACTTCCGACTGTACCAGAGGGCTTGCCTCTCAACGACTATTTTTCACCAAAACACATTCCTTTACCATTGAGCGATCCCAGTACACCCTTTGCCCTTGAGCCTGCGCAAGATGTCTCTCATTTATCTCCTATGTCACTATTTCCCCTACCTACCCTACCCTCTAATGAATCCTCATCCCCGTTCCAATTACCAGCCATCTTACAGGACATTCCTGCGTTACCTGATAGCGCGCCACTGTCGCCAGTCATCCAACCTGAGCGGTTTATCCGTGAGCCGCCCGTCGTCGAGGACCTTGATTCTTTCCTTTCGGGTCCCGAGCCCCCCATTGTACTCAAGTTCCCCGAATATGCAAACCCGGAGGAATTGCCCGAGCTTCCAGAGAGTGATCCTTCTAGCCCGGTTCCAATGTTTGCGCTGCCTGATGACCTGCCGGAGTTGCCGCCCAGTGCGCCTCTGTCACCGGTTGTTGAAGAGAACGAGGGGGAAGAGGGCTGGAGTTTGTCGGCAGGCTTGCCAAGGAGTGACCCTGCGAGCCCGGTTGTTATTACTCAGCCCGTAGCTGACGATCTACCTCAACTTCCGCGCAGCGACCCTTCGTCACCGATTGCGATGCTACCTTTGCCGGATAACTTGCCAGAGTTGCCACGCAGTGACCCGTCATCTCCTATCGCAATGTACGCATTGCCAGACGACCTGCCTGAGCTCCCACGGAGTGACCCTGCGTCGCCTATTGCGTTGTACCCACTTCCGGACAATCTTCCTGAGCTTCCTAGGAGTGATCCTGCCTCACCTATTGCAATGTATCCACTTCCGGACAATCTCCCTAAGCTTCCTAGGAGTGATCCTGCTTCGCCTATCGCAATGTACGCATTACCTGACAACCTGCCTGAGCTCCCACGGAGCGATCCTGCATCGCCTATCGCGATGTATCCCATTCCAGATAATCTTCCTGTACTCCCACGGAGCGATCCTGCGTCGCCTATTGCAATGTATCCACTTCCGGATAATCTTCCTGAGCTCCCACGGAGTGATCCTGCGTCGCCGATTGCAATGTATTCACTTCCAGATAACCTTCCTGAGCTTCCTAGGAGTGATCCTTCTTCACCTATCGCAATGTACGCATTGCCCGACAACTTGCCCGAGCTCCCACGGAGCGATCCTACATCGCCTATTGCGATGTATCCACTTCCAGATAATCTTCCTGAACTTCCCAGGAGTGATCCCGCCTCACCTATCGCCATGCACGCATTGCCCGACAACTTGCCCGAGCTCCCACGGAGCGATCCTGCATCGCCTATTGCGATGTATCTACTTCCAGATAATCTTCCTGTACTCCCAAGGAGTGATCCCGCCTCACCTATCGCCATGCACGCATTGCCCGACGACCTGCCTGAGCTCCCGCGGAGTGACCCTGCGTCGCCTATTGCGTTGTACCCGCTTCCGGATAATCTTCCTGAACTTCCTAGGAGTGATCCTGCCTCACCTATCGCAATGTACGCGTTACCCGATGACCTGCCTGAGCTCCCACGGAGTGATCCTGCGTCGCCTATTGCGTTGTACCCACTTCCGGATAATCTGCCTGAACTTCCCAGGAGTGATCCCGCCCCACCTATTGCGATGTACGCATTACCTGACAACCTGCCTGAGCTCCCACGGAGTGACCCTGCGTCGCCTATTGCATCGTACCCCCTTCCGGATAACCTGCCTGAACTTCCTAGGAGTGATCCTGCATCGCCTCTTGCGCTGTACCCGCTTCCCGATAACCTTCCCGAACTTCCTAGGAGTGATCCTGCCTCACCTATTGCGATGTTTGCTTTGCCAGATAAGCTCCCTGAACTACCTCCCAGTGATCCGGGCTCCCCCTATCAGTTTCCCGTTGATCGTGATGTCTCTCCAATTCTGGAGCAATTGCCCACTCTTCCTGCGACCGGTCCCGGTTCTCCGCATCAATTGTCAGAGAGAGGACCGGCTGTTGTGCTTGGATCTGGTATTAAGCCCCCTGCCAGGGCCGAACAGACACCCGAGGAGGTTGTGGCTCTCGAGGGCCAGCCTCCTGTCCCCGAAAGGCCGACTACGCTTCCAGGCCTACCATACGCCTCGCCACCAGGGTCATATGCGCCACCTAATACTTTACCTTCTACTGCCCATGGGCTTGGAGTTCAATCCCTCGGTTCAATGGATATGCTCGATGCTGCTGCCGAGATTGGGCGTTCGCCTTCACCCTACCATCTTAATAGAGGACTACCCGAACCGGAAGTCTTTGATTTGCCCGCGTTCATCCCTCGTTCCCGATTGTCATCGCTTGCCGCACCTGCCGCGCAACAGGAGGTATGTGTTTGATATTCTTGTATTATCTTTACATGTGTGTACTAACGATTGTGTAGGATACCCCACGCAGAATCGGAGAGCGAGAAGTGGAACTTGCAAAGGAGGCCACTGTGCCGCCTACGCCAAGCACACCGCCTACGCCGACAACCCCTGGGAAAAACAAGAGGAAGAATAGGAAGAAGAAGAAGGCCCAAAAACAAGCGCGTGAAGAAACAGTTTCAGAGCCTGCTCAAGAGGAACCACTTCCACCAGTTCGAGAGGATGCCGCCCCGGACATCACCACCCCGTCCGCTGTTAGCGACACCGGTGGCGTGCAGCTGGAGTCCGTTCCTCAAACCCCAAGCGTTCTCGCAGAAGTTCGTAGCCTTGGGAGTTTCGGTTCTTCCAGGGCACAAGAGGCCAGCGGTGAGCCGGGAGATGAAGACATTAACGACGGGGAGTTGGCGCGATCCCAGACCTGGCCTCCGGTCGACCCGAGCGCGACAGCCGATTCTAACACTGATGTAAATGACTTGGCGCAGTCTGCTGGGCAACAAGGTCCTTTGCGGCCGAACACGGCCGAATCTTCGCAAGGGCAACCTGGTTGGGCTTCATTTTTCGGATTGCCTCGCAATTCAAACGCTAACGGTTGGTTGAATAGGAATTGAGAAAGAGGCTAGGAAGGGGTCTCAGGATAAGGTGAAGCCTTCATGTACAGATATTTAAATAGAGTAATTATTTTTTCTGACTTTTTGTGTCCTATTAGACTATTGTATCGGGAACAGAGTATCCTGCAGAAGAAAGTCAAAAGGAACCAGTCTATTCCAATGAAGCCGCCACAGTAATCACAACTTTCGAAGAACCCACCACAGCATTTACTGAGAACGCCGAGGAAGCAATTATACAATCTGGCTACTACAACAATCATCAGATCAAATCCCAAACCCAAGCACCTGTCCGAACCCCCACACCTGAACCTATCACCGCTGATCAACTATCCACCGTCACAAAAAATCACTCACCGAAACTTTTATCGCCATTTGAACCATTGCTGTCTACTGAACCCTTGCTTTCACATAAATCTACCTCTGAATTTTCACAGCTACCCGAAGCGGTAGAGACCCAACTACACATTGCCATCCCCCCGTCACCACAGTCACAAGTTCAGGCGGCAAAAGAAACCTCACCTGGGGCCGAGATCCCTGTCGAGGAAATCCCTACACCTGCACACACGCCAGAACCCGAACCCGAGCCTGAACAACAAACATCGATTAATCCCTCGTCATCATCATCATCATCATCAACTGAAAACCTCGACGTCTCGATAGAAGCAGATCCTGACTTCCAAGTCTCCGTTAGAAAAGTATCCAACGAGTCGCATCCCCGTCGGGATAGTATTGAAATCAGCGTTACAAGGCCAGGTCCCTTTGTATTAAGAGAAAGGAGGTCACGAGCGAGCATTCTCGCACAACCATCGCTTGACTCGCTACTTAGTATTGAGAGTTTTATCGAAGATAGTAGAGCTCCTTCTCCGGTTATTAGCGAAACGAGAGAACGGGACTCTGTCCTTTTTAGGGACGACTCACCGGAGATCTGCGAGGAGGAAGGTAGTCCTGGGAGGAGTAAGGAAGAGGCGGTGGGAAGTGCTTATCAGAGTCTTTTTGGCGGTCCTAGCGAGGGCGCTGCGACTGTCGCCGTTACTGCTAATACTGGTGCTGGAAGGGATAGAGCAGTTTCGGATCCGTTTACTGCTGAGGATAGACACACTACTGCCGCGCAAGAAAAAGAGTATAAGATTTCCACAAAGCCGCTTGAGAAACCGTATTCTCTAGAGAAGCAGGAGAATAATAGAGAGGAGGAGGGACAAGCCCTCGACACACCAACCAAACCATTCGTCAATAAGAAGCTCCCCACAATTCTCGAAGCCCGAAAGGTCTCTACAGAAGTCCAACCACCACCAACACCAACACCAACACCGACCCGTACCGCCAGCGCCCGAGAACGCAAGTTCATTTCAACAGAAGACCTCATCGCTCGTCTCACCGGACAGGCTACCGGCCACGAACTACGCAAGTCCCGTAGCTCCGGTTTGCAGCGGATAAAAATCCCGAGCGAGGACCCGATGGATATACTCAAGCGCGGTGAGCGCCGGAGGACTATCTCCCCGTCCCTACGGCGGGTGGGTAGTCAGATTGACAGCCCACGCACCTCCGGTGAGCACGTGATCTTCGACGGAGAGCGGTATGGCACCCCAGATAAGACGAGGGCGAGGGATGTCACCAGCTCGGCAGAGTACTACGAAGCCTGGGGCGACAAAGATGGCGAGCCCAAGAGTCCAACACGACCACCGAGCATCCGCCGAAGGCAGAGCATGCAAATTGTAGACCTGGAGAATAGACTTCAGGCACTAGCAGCTGAAAATACGGACCTTACTCACGACAAGGCAAATGTCGAGAAGAGCCTCAATGAAGCCGTCACCCGTGGGAAGGGTGAGGCGAAGGCGCTAAAACATGATCTTGAAGAAAAGAAAGCGCTGCTGGAAGAGAAGGATAGTCAGATTGAAGAGTTGCAGAGGAAGATTGAGTGGTATAGGACCGAAGTCACGAGGCTAAGCCAGACGAACGATTCCCTGAACCAGACGAATACCACCCTCTCCACCAGCTACAAGTTGAGCTATGCCGCGCTCACGGCCAAGTACGACAAGAAGCAGGAGGCCATGCTCAAACTCTCGCGCGAGCACTCGGAGCTTCAGCGGAACTTCACGGAGATGCAGGCGGGCATGGAATCCATAATTCGCACCGAGTTGTCCGAAAGAGATACCGAGCTCGAGCGCCTGCGCGTGGAACTGGAGCGGGCTAGGGAGGAAGTGCGGAAGTTGCAAAACAAGGTCTCCGCGCGACAGACAAACAAGTACATTGACACCAAGGACATTGCGTACTTTAATTCCTCCTGCAAGAATATCTTCCAGTCGGTCAAGATCTTTTGCAAGCAGTTCTCGTCTTTCTCCACTGGGAAGAAGTGTGTCCATGTTCACAGGATCAAGGACGAGACCATCAGGGATCGGGTAGAGGCGGTTATGTTGGACGATAGGGGCGTCAGGAGGATGCTGAAGGAGGAGAAGAGGAGGCCGGAGGTGTTTATGGCCATTATCATGAGAATGGTTTGGGAGTTGGTTTTCACAAGATATTTGTTCGGCTTGGAGGCCGAGGAGAGGAGGAAATTGCTTTCATTGGAGAAGATTCTTACGGACGTTGGTATGTTTACAACTATTATCTGTATTATGACGAAAGTTGCTAATGGTATGTATGATATCTCCAGGTGCCCCCGCCGCCGTCCATCAATGGCGTGCAACAACCCTAACCCTCCTCTCTCAACGCCCCGCCTTTCCGCCGAAACGCAACGCAGACATCGAGTCCGTCGTAGCCACAATCCTAAACCAACTCTCCACCCTCCTCCCACCCCCACAACAATACACCCAGCTCGCCCACTCAAGCCTAGCCTCCATCATAACCTCGGCGGTAACCCTGGCAATCGACATGCGCACCCAGCGCGCGGAATACGTAATGCTCCGCCCACCAGCACCGACATACGATGAGAACGGCGACGTCAACAACACCGTCCCCTTCCTCTCCTCCCGCATGGCGAACCGGGGCTCCGACCCCGCCACGGACGCGGAGCTGGAGGCCGAGGGCGCGACCGTGAAAGCCATTCTCTTCCCCATGGTCATCCGCCGCGGCAATGAGTACGGCGAGGGGTACGAGCACGAGAGCGTGGTCCTGAAAATGCAGGTCCTCGTCAACCGTCCGCAGCTGAGGAGCGAGAGCCGCGCGAGCGCCCGGCCCGGAAGGGAGAGGGAGGAGTTGTTGGGCGGGCTGGGCGGGGTTAGTCGGTTGACGCCGATCACCGATGCTAGCCCCCGCACGACGCCCGAGAAGACTCGACTCTCGGAGGTGGCGGGGATGCCGAGGATCCCGGAGAGCACTATTCGCTTGGTTAGTGAGGATGAGGGGAACGCGAGGATTGAGAGGATGCAGAGGAGGAGGGCTAGTGGGAGGAGGAGTGGGAGTGGGAGTGGCAGGGAGTGAGTGTGTGTTCATTTCTATAAAAAAGGGGTATTTCCTTTTGTGTTCTCGTTTTGTTATTGTCCTTATTGTTGCTGCTACTGACCCCACAAAAAAATTATTAAAGAGAAAAGTAAAAGAAGAAAAAAAATCTCATTTTTCTGAAATACAGTTTTTGTTTGTTTGCCTTTTTATTTTTCTGATTTTTGTTTTATTTTTTACCTACCTTACGCCTTCCCGTCTACTACCTACTCCTAAACGGCGTCGGAGTTTTCACTTTTATAATATCATGTCATGCTTCGTTTATTTCCTATTTTTTTTGTCATTTTGGTTTTTTGTGATATGTTAGTTTAGTAACTTAATTCACAATTTTTTGCATTTTTTTATTATATATATTTTTTTCGTGCTTGAAAAGGGGGTTTTTGGTGCTGGATGGCTGGATAGGTGGGTGAGTGAAGTATCGTGCGTAACATCTTGCATCACTCGTTGGGGTGGAGGTCGACCGTCACTCTGGGTCTGCGCTCCGTTCCGGCATTGGATTCCTGGGCGGGTTTTTCACCTTGCCGTCAAGCCCCTTTGTGCCGATCGGGTGTTCGTGTTTCTCTACTTGTGGTATACGTAATCCATGCCGCCAGAAATGCCCCCCCCCCCCCACCTACGGTATGGCTAAGCTTTTAGCAACGACAACAACAGAAAAACTCAAGCACGTGCGCTCACGCTTGTTCATCTATCACGGCTTGAAATTTTAGATGGCTATCATACCTACATCAACGCCATAAAGGATATTACAAATTCTTGGTGTTATAGATTAATCTATGATACCAAGTAAGTTAGATGTCTTATTATCGAGCAAACCAACTATGTTTTACTCTTCTCTATAGCTAGCTACTATGACTTTAACAAGAGCAGGAGCCCGGTGCAAGGGGAGGGGGAGGTTGATCCATAAAGCCGCAAGAGCTGCAATGCCCCGCTATTTTCTTAAAGTAAGTTAGTCTTTTCAAAAAATAATAATAATTTCAATTTCAATTTCTTTACCGGTAGGTGTAATAATAATAAGGATTTTGTTTTCTATTTGGTTGCTATCATACTGAGATGTTTCTATAATACGTCTTGAGCAGCTTCACCGTAGATTTACATTATTTGGGGGGGGCACTCGTGTGGCTGGCTGGCTGGCCTTTATTTTAGTTTTTTCCGTGGGTTGCCCCTTTCTGGGGTTTTAAGCTGTTGGTGAATTCGTGCATTTTGGCAGTGTTCGAAGGGGGGTGCTATAGCTGTATTAGAGTTAATTTCTTTGGGTGGGAAGGGGAGATGAGAGTGAAGTAGGTAATGTATTGGACGTTTTTACCAATATATCGTGGTGGAGAGGGGCGGAAGAGGGTGCGTGCTCGGCTTGTGTGCTTCTGGTACTATGAGGAAAGAGTGCATAGTGATCTGCCTAACACTCCCGAGTTTTGGCTCGTGCATGATGTTCTGGGGGAGCGAGAGGTTGGGGGGGGGGGGGGGGGGGGGTGAAGTTGGGGGTGGGGGGTTGTAATATGTGTTAGTT